>Ga0302319_10014819_pt1 | contig 14490 bp, 15 predicted proteins | sample Bog_T0_2_FD_203319 | JGI IMG/M metagenome (GOLD analysis project Ga0302319, IMG submission 203319) | Peat permafrost microbial communities from Stordalen Mire near Abisko, Sweden - Bog_T0_2 | ecosystem: Environmental > Terrestrial > Soil > Wetlands > Peat | place: Sweden: Abisko, Stordalen Mire... | reverse complement strand
CGGGCGGGGGCGGGCGTTGGGTTTCTCGCGGCGCGGGCTCCCGCGGTTCCCGCGGCGGGCGCCGGCCCCCCCCGGGGGGGGGCGGGGCCGCCGCGGCTCGGTAACGATTGATCAGCCGGTCAGGTAGAGCGCCACGTCGCTGCCGGTGCTGGTGGGCTCCAGCTCGCCGTAGCCGCGCGCGTTCTTGAAGGCGCCCGTTCCGCCGTCCACCACCAGGGTGACGGGTGCTCCCTGACCTGATCCGTTGATGTATCCGCTCGTGACGATGAGCCCGTTGTTCAGCGCGTAGTCGACGGTACAGATCCGCAGGACCGGGCCGCTGGTGACGGTGTAGGTGCACCGCGCGGTGGACAGCCCGTCCGCCGCGCCATTCCTGGTGACCCGGCCGGCGAGCACGTATCCGTCGCCTGGCGACAGCCCGGCAGGAGCCACATCGATCGCATGGTAGGAGATCATGCTCGTCACGAAGGAAATGTCGGGCGGCCTTGCCTGGGTGGCCTGGCTGGGCGCCTGGCTGGCCGTGTCGTAGGGCGGAAGGTGCACGGCCGTGCTGGCTGAGGCGCCGGTCTGCATGGCGGCGGCCGCACCGGCCGCGATAACCGCTGCTGAGGACACTGAGACGATGAACTTACGCATGGGGATCCTCCTGGAACGTTCTTGCTGTCACCAGAAGGATCCGTCGCGCGAGGTCGCCCGCTCTTCCGTGAACCCCGCAATCCTGCGGTGGTTGCCTTGACTAAAGGCGGAGAGGATCTTGAAGGCATGCTCGTGGTCGCAATGCCACACGCCGCCAGCTACTTCACGAAGTACCAGTCCTTGGGCGGTCGCCGGAGTGCCGTTCGACCACATGTAGTGCTTGAGCGTGATCGTGACCTTGGCACCCTGGAAGACCGGCGGGTTGGCCACGCTGAGGGAATTGTTCACCGTCGGCTGGCCGTTCTCGCCGAACCAGTACAACGGCCGGTACAGCAGGTACTGCAAATCCGCAATGTTCGGCTCGGAAAGTGCTGTTGCGTAGGGGAAAATGTAGTTCGGCGTGCCCAGTGGCCCCTCCGCCTTGACGGCCGTTCCGCCTATCACCCGGGTATTCCCCGCCGACCTGGTAGCGGCACCGCTGCAGCCGACCGCAGGTAGTGTCAGCACGAGCGCGCTTACCGTCAGCATGCCAGTGCGGAACCCGTCCGGTGACCGTCTCAGCTGCCGGGGCTATCCGTACGCTCCCCACATGACCATCCCTCGGGCGGGATCTTGACCGGGTCCGCGCGGTGCTCCACCGACGAGCAGGACCTCACCGCCCAACGCGTCGCCGAACAGGACCTGGCCGCCCTGACCATCTGGCAGGTTTCGGGGCGAGTCCGTGACTACGCCGGCCTGATGCCGTCCGCCGGCGGGATCTGGGCGGCGGACGGGCGGTGCCAGTCCGCGGGTTCTGGCAGGTACTTGTAGAGGGTGAAGCGGCTGACGCCGAGCAGCCGGGCGATGCTGGAGATGCTGTTGCCGGGCACGGTGAGCAGGTCGCGGGCCTGGCGGGTCTGCCCGGCGCGTTCACCGTGCTGGACCGCGGCGCGCTGCTGGTGACCACCCGGGACGCCGGACTGGTCGAGCTCAGCGACGAGCAGGCACGGACACCGGCGGCCGGGTGGGCCGCAGTCCTCGGGCAGGTACTGGCGGCGCCCGCGGCGGAGACGCTGCGGCTGGCCGGCAACCTGGCGCTGGGCGTGGCGACGTTGGCCGCGCTGCCTGGGGTGACGGGCAGCGGTGGGCCGAGCTAGCCGACCGGCTGCGCCGGGAACACGAGGACGGAGTTTGCCCACGGGCAGGGACCGGCTGCCGGTACCTGTCATGGCGAGCTGGAATTTTGCGCTTTGACGGTCGCTTGGCTAGGTCCAGGGACGGCGGCCAGCTGACTCATGAGCGCGGCGAACTCACCGAAAGACAGGCTCTGCTCGGCATCGGACAGTGCCTTCTCCGGCGCCGGGTGGACTTCTATCAGCAGGCCATGAGCTCCGGCGGCGCGCGCGGCCCATGCCATCGGCGCGACGTAGCCTCGTTGTCCGGTGCTATGGCTCGGGTCGACGATAACGGGCAGGTGCGATCGCTCCCGGACAACCGCGACAGCGGACAGGTCGAGAGTGTTCCGAGTGGCGCTCTCGAAGGTCCGGATGCCGCGCTCGCACAGAATCACCTGCTGATTGCCCTGCGCGACGATGTATTCGGCAGCCGCGAGCCATTCGTCGATCGTGCTGGACAGGCCCCGCTTGAGGAGCACAGGCCGGTCCAGCTTCCCCACCTCGCGCAGCAGGTCGAAATTCTGCATGTTGCGCGCGCCGATCTGAAGGATGTCGGCATTCTTCGCCATCCGCTGCGCCTGTTCCACGGCCATCACTTCGGTGACAACGGGAAGCCCGATCTCACGCCCGGCCGCTACTAGCAGTTCCAGCCCCTTCCAGCCAAGACCCTGGAAGGCGTAGGGCGACGTCCGGGGCTTGAACACGCCGCCACGCAGGACATGCGCACCATGATCGCGGACGAATTTCGCTGTGGCGGCGATCTGCTCGGCGTTCTCCACCGAGCAGGGGCCCGCCATCACCGCGAATCCGCTGCCGCCGACAAGCAGGTCTCCGACCTGAACCATGGTGTCGGCTGCCCGGCTTGCGCGGTCGACAAGCCGGTACTGCCGGGAGCGGTGCCCCGCGGTTGCCCGGTTGGCTGCGACAGCCTCCAGCGTGTCCGCCGGTGCCTCCGCGGCCGGAGCGTCCGGCAAGCTGCCCGGATGGGCGGGATGGCGCAACGCCTTGGCCGGGTAACTGCCGAGGACCTTGACGTATTGCGCTGCCAGCCGGAGTTCGTCCAGCGCCGCAGCTGTCCGCGGCTCGGCCACGTTTCCTTCGAAGTCCAGGAAGAACAGGTACTCCCAGGGCCTGCCGGGACGAGGCCGCGACTCAAGCTTGGTCATCGAGTGGCCGCTGCCCGACAGGATCTCGAGGCAGTGCAGAAGCGCGCCCTCCTCGTGCCGGGTGATCAGGATCAGGCTCGTCTTGCAGGCGATCCGCACATCGACCGGAGTTGCCGCCGCCGATAGCACCACAAAGCGGGTGTAGTTGTCCTGGGAGTCGGCGATGCCGTACCGGAGCACCACCAGGCCGCGAGCTTCGGCGGCCTCGGCGGAGCCTATCGCAGCTGCGCTCGGATCGCCCGTGGCGGCCACCGCGGCCATGGCCCCGGCGGTGCCGAAGTAGCTCGTCGGAATGGCATGCGGCAGCGACTGCAGGAACTGCGCGCACTGCTCCAGGCCCTGGGGATGAGACAGGATCCGGCTCAGCGAGCTCAGCGGAACGTCTTGTACCGCTGCCAGGCAGTGGTCGACCTTCCAGGTTTCCTCACCGACGATAAACAGGTCATGCTCGCGCAGCACGGTATAGACCTCGTTGATGCTGCCAGCAGAGGTGTTCTCGATGGGGAGCACGGCGAGATCCACCTCGCCCGCCCGCAGCGCGCCAACGGCCTGGCCGAATGTGCCGTAGCCCGCCAGGTCGCCTTCTGCCCCCCGGGCGGCCAGGTACTTGCGCGCAGCTGCGTCGCTGTATGCGTGCGCTGAGCTCTGAAAGGCCACGCGGAGCCGACCGGTTGCTGCCCCAGTCAGCTGCCTCGCCTGCTGGGCGACCGAGTCGCCGATCAGCTCGCGAAAGATCCTGCGCACCAGGATGGCGGATACGCCCAGATCTGCGGCCACGGCTTCGACGCCTGCGAGCACCTGCCGCTCGCGGTCAGCATCCTGGATCGCCGACGTGCCGTGTTCTTTCAGGCGGGCTATCTCGGCGATGACGCGGCTGCGCTTCGCGATGAGACCGACGATGCCGCTGTCCACCTCGTCCAGGCTTCGCCGGAGGTCACTGATGTCTGGCTGCTGACCGCTCACGCTGGCGGCTCCTCCCCCGCGAGGGCTGACTTCCACGAAGGCTTCTTATCATTCCTCCTGTCCGCACGCAGCGCGATCCGCGTGCGGGCTCATCAGTTATCCGCTTCGGGGATCGGACGGCGGACCGGTGCCCACGGCCTGCGGACCCTGTTCGAGGTGCCGGTCGGTTCCGGTGGTCATCGCTTCCCTGGGTCGAGTGTCGCAGGCCGGCTCCTGTTTGGTTCAAGGACGATGCAGCTTCAGCGCGACATGGAGTGAGGTGGCGCGCCATCCGTCGTCGAGGGCTCCGGGGCCGAGGAGCTCGGCCGGGTTGTAGATGTCCGGGTAGGGGTCCAGCAATCCCAGGCCCCTTAGCCGGTCCGGTGACCCGCCGACCTGCTCAGCAGCAGCGGCCGCTGGTTGTTCTCCCCTGGCTGCGCGCTGGGCCCGGTCAGCAGGTCGATCAGCACCGCCTCGATCGCCTCCGGCCGCTCCCGCACCTCCGCCAGCCCCGATTGCACCAGCTGGCGAGCGGCCGGGTCGGCGCGGATCGCCGCAGCGATCACATCCAGGATGCCCAGGGCACTGAAGTCCCCGAACACCACCGCCACCGCCAGGTCCGGGCGACGGTCAGCGATCCGGGCGGCCAGGCTGGACTTGCCGAGCTGTCCCTGCCCGCGTAGCAGCACCCCCGCCCGGTCACCGGACCGCAGCGCACGCAGCGCCTGCTGCAGTTGCGTGCGACGGCCAACGACATTTCCGCGGCCGCTACCGGCACGTTCTGCTTGCGGCCCACGAAGGTTGTGGTGCCGTGGGGGCCGGGATCAGGGTCCGCTTCCGGATTCCCGCTACGACCGGGCCGCCTCTGGCGGGCCCCAGCCACAACCGGGCCAGGTGCCAATCCGCACGCACCACCGGCTCGGCTGACTTCAGCAGGGTCCGGCGGGCATCACCGGCCGCCTCCGCCAGATCGCCTTGTCTGGCCAGGTCCTGGTACAACCGGGTAGCGAACAAGGTGGCCGCGCGATCATCGACCGAACCGTCCCAGCCGATCACCGCCGACATCCCCGCAGCCACTAGCGCGGTGGCCAGCGAGTGGGCCACCAAGCCGTCCTTGCCGCCCAGGTCTGGGTCGCCCTTGCGGCCTTTGCTCGGAGGCAGGTGACCGGTGGCGTCCGCGCCGGTCGCGGTCAGGCACGCCGACACGAACAGCAACCAGGGTCTTTTCGCCAGCAGGCGGGTCTGCGCCGACGCTGTACAGCAGCCGGGTACAGCAACAGGCACGCATCCAGGCGCATCACTGGGTACCTCTGCGGACTACCAGGGGCACGCTGACCTGCCCCACGCTGCGACTCGAACGTGGGTGCCAGTATCTGGGGGTCAAGTGGTCGCGGGTTCAAATCCCGCCGTCCCGACTGTTCAGATGGGTTTTTAGATCTCAGTTTCGGGAGCCAATTGGGGAGCCAATGGCTTTCCCGGAGCGGAGGCAGGCCGACTCGGTGGCGTTCGCCTTCAGGGGTGCGGTTCACGGCCGGTGTCGTTTTCGGTGAGGGCGGGCCGGATCTCGTGACGGTAGACCGTCTCGGTGACCGACGTGCTGCTGTGCCCGACCAGGTCGCTGATGTCCTCCAGCCGGACATCGTGCGCGCTCAGGATGGACACGAACGAGTGCCGCAGTTCGCGGGGCGTCCACGCCCCGCCGAGCCTCGCGGCGCTGGTGATCTTCTGGAGCTCCTGCTCGACAACCAGGCCCTTCTGGGGCGTCGCCGCACAGCAAACCGCGCGGCCGCGACGCCACAGCGCGGCCCAGGCCCACGGGAATTCATGACCGGCCGTCACCTTCGGCGGGCCCTCCCTGCTCATCGCCGAAGAACCGATGCTGACGGATCTGCTGCCATGCCGAATCCTGAAGGCATCAGAACGATCAGCACGGCCGCCGCACGCCTGGCATTGGGCCACCACATTCGCGGTGCCCGCCGCAGGCGGCATGGTTGGCGCGGCGCCAGGGATGTGTGTTTCCCCGTTGCCGTCCTCGTGCGGCGGCCTGCGTGCTGGCCATGTTGACTAGGTGCTGCCGCTGCGGCTGAGCGGGAACCGGAGGTAGGCGGCGATTCCGCCGGGCGGGTCGGGGACGGCCTGAACCTGTCCGCCGTCATGGAGGGTGCTGGCGGCTATTTCCTCGATCAGGTCCGGGACAGCGAACGCCGCGCTATCTCCGTGGGCGCAACCGGTTCCGGTCATGCCGAGCGCGCCGCACCGCCGGCACGCGAACCCCGGCACAACCCCCTGGGCGGGTACGGCAAGGGTGTGGACCGCGTGCCGGCGGACCGCGGTCAGGCATGCCGCCAGACCGGTTGCGGCGAGACCGGCGGGCGGCTCCTGCCGGATCCGGGTGACCAGCTGCTGCCCGGACTTCTCCACCGAATCCCTGACGATGGGGTCAGCGAGCATCCGGACCCGGGCGGGCGTCATGGCGGAGGTGTCCGCCAGGAAGCTGCCAGCGAAACGGTCACGCAGGTCAGGCGGGAGCAGAGCTAGGAACTGCGGGATGGTGTCGGCGTGGCCGCCAACGGCGAGCCGCTCCGGCCCGGGGCGGATGGCCAGAGCGAGGATGCCGGCGGTGTCGTGAAAGTGATGGTGGGTGAGTTCGGCGATCCGCTCGTTGACCCGATAGGACTCCAGGCCGGACCAGCCGCCATATCGCGGGCTGCGCACGCCTGCTGCCACTGGCTGGGTCACCGTGTCGATCCGGTCTCCCGCCACCGCGAAGAGCCAGGCATGACGCCGGTCGACCACCACGACGCGGTAGGCGGGCTGCCGCTGCAGCGCCACCAGCAGCGGCCGGACATGCGGCCGCGGCCCGAACACGGCCTGGTCGCCAAGCCCGGCGGGCAGCGGGATCGCCTCCGCCAGGCCTGCTGGGCCGCAGATGAAGAAAACAACGCAGTGCCCCAGCCAGTCGCGTGCCCTGTCCTCCAGCAACCGGCGCACGACCTGCCGGGCGTGCGCCAGCACCCGTCCGGCGTCCGGGCCGGCCGGCCCGCCGGGGCCGCCCGCAGCCGAGTCGAGCAGGTCACTCGCCCGGGCCGGCAACCCGTGCAGCGCGGATAGCTCCACCGGCACCTCCAGGTAAAGCGACAGTACGGGCGGGTCTTCGCTGCGAGTTGCGAGCAGCTTCTCGACATCGGCATAACTGATCATCACGCGCCCCCAGTTCCGCGGCGCCGCGGAACCGGTGCCGCAAGGCATGATCGTCATCAGTGCCTGGCGCCAGGCGCTGATGACCCGCCTGGTTCGTCCCGGTCGCCGCTCAGCTTTGCTGCGGCCCGCCGGGGCGGTGCTCTACCAGCGTGTCGGAGGATGGCATGAACACGCTCTCGTGACCGTCCTTCCACCGGACCAGATACGGCGCCGCGCCATCCTGCCCGTGAACCTCCACGATCACGCCCTCGCGGTCCACGTCACCCACGTGCCGGCCCCTGACCAGCAGCTCATCACCTGCAACCGCGCGCATCGCCATCCCTCCTCCGCCTCGATGGCACGACGATCGCGCCGGTGCTTCAGGCGAAACAGGGCCAAAGGTCCGCGGTACTGGATCCTGGACATGCATGTGGACGGGTTCCGTTCGACCTGGCCTCCGCGCTGGCCCGGGAGCTGCATGATGTGGACCGGCTGGCCGCCTTTTTCGACCTCGTCCAGCAGGATCCGGTCATCTCGCAGGTCAAGCTGATCGCCGAACCGTGGGACGTCGGGGAAGGCGGCTACCAGGTCGGCAGGTTCCCGCCGCTGTGGCTGGAATGGAACGGCAAGTGCCGCGACTGCATACGGGACCTGTGGCGCGGCGAACCCGCTGCCCTGCCGGAGTTCGGCCAGCGGCTGACTGGCTCCAGCGACCTGTACGAGACCAGCGGGCGGCGGCCGGTCGCCTCGGTCAACTTCGTCACCTGCCACGACTGACCCGTCCGGCCGGGAAATGACCGGTGCGGACTGGCATGCCGGCTACCCCAGGTCGCTGGCGGTGTTCCTGAACTAGCCCCAGCCGCGGTTCTCACCGGCCAGCCGGAGGATCAGGGCCTTGATGTTCCGGTGGATGGCTGGCCTGCCGGTCTTGCCGCGCAGGGACCTGGCGGCCCATCGGCGGCGGACGATATCGCGGTGCCAGCGCAGGACCGTGTCCGGGGTAACCAGCAGATGCAGCCCGTGGCGGCGGGCTTTCGGTATCACGGCGAGCAGGGTCGCCAGGAGTGCCCGGGACGAGATTCTCGGCACGCACAACACGAACGAGTGCCGCAGTTCGCGGGGCGTCCACGCCCCGCCGAGCCGCGCGGCCCCGGTGATCTTCTGGAACTCCTTCCGTACCTGCCAGCGGTCTAGCGGCGTCCCGCCCTCACGGCAGAACACGAGATCGTGCTCCTGCCACGCCTCCCCCGCCGCGAGCCGTTCGGCGGCCCTGGCGAGTGCGATGCCCGCGGGGCGCCTGGGCCGCCCAGGTGGGCAGTTTCAGCACGCGGCGGCTCTTGCGGGTCTTGGTGTCACCCTTGACCCGTACGGACCGATAGACGGCCACCGTGCCGGACTGAGATCGACCTCGTCCCACGTGATCGCTCGCGCCTCCTCGGTACGCATGCCGGCGAGCAGAGACAAGACCACGTAGGCCGCGAGCCAATGCGTGCCGGACTCGACGGTCTCCGGGAGCGCGACGGCCTGCCCCAGCGTCATCGCCCTGGACGGCCGGCCCTCTTGCCCCTCCGGGACGTCGACCCAGGCTTCCGGCGTGGAAAAGCGGACGCTCGCCACGGGGCTGCGGGCATGCCGAGGCTCGCTGCCGTGCGCCGGCACGGGTACAGATGAGCCGTTCGGCCCGTTTAGCAGGGAGGAATTCCCCTACCTCGCGGCTCAGGATGCAAGGAGCGTCGCGGTGTGGCAAGGGGACAGCTTCGTGTTTATCTGGGCGCGGCGCCCGGTGTCGGGAAGACCTACGCCATGCTGGCCGAAGGGCAGCGGCGCAGGTCACGGGGCACGGACGTGGTTGTCGCGCTCCTTGAGTCGCACGGCCGCCAGCTGACCGCGGCGATGGCCGAGGGACTGGAGCTGGTGCCGCGGCGCTCGATGAGCTACCGTGGCGCGGCCTTCACCGAGATGGACGTGGACGCGGTCCTCGCTCGCCACCCCCAGATCGCGCTGGTGGACGAGCTTGCCCACACTGACGTGCCCGGCTGCAGGAACCGCAAGCGGTGGCAGGACGTCGATGAATTGCTCGACGCGGGCATCGACGTCATCACCACCCTGAACATCCAGCACCTCGAGTCGCTCAGCGACGTGGCGAAACAGGTCACCGGCGTGGAACAGCACGAGACCCTGCCCGATGAGGTAGCACGCCGCGCTGACCAGATCGAGCTGGTCGACATGACTCCCGAGGCACTGCGGCGGCGAATGGTGCATGGCAATGTCTACCCGGCGGACCGGATCGAGGCCGCGCTCTCTCATTTCTTCCGCCCCGGGAACCTCACCGCACTGCGTGAGCTGGCCCTGCTCTGGCTGGCTGACCGGGTGGAGGAGGGCCTGCAGCGGTACCGCGCCGAGCACGGCATCGCCGCACCCTGGGAGACCAGGGAGCGAATTGTCGTTGGCATCGTCGGTGAGCGCGACGATGAGGCCGTCATCCGGCGCGCCGCCAGGATCGCCGCTCGCACCCCCGGGAGCGACCTCCTCGCCGTGCATGTGTACTGTGACGACGGCTTGACGGCCGACCATGCCCAGACGCTGGATGCCCAGCGGGCGCTTGTGGCGTCGCTCGGCGGTAGCTTTCAGCAGGTGCCCGGGGACGACGTGGCCGACACACTGCTGCGGTTCGCCTACGCCGAGAATGCCACCCAGATGGTTCTCGGTGCGAGCCGCCGTAGCCGGCTCCTTACGCTGCTCGCGGGCAAGAGCACCCCGACGAGGCTCGCGCGCCGGGCCGAGCACATCGACGTGCACCTGGTCAGCCGCGACGGTTCAAGCCGGCGCGAATCGGCGCTCGCCTGGCTCCTGGCTGCGCTTCGCTCGCGTCGTGGGCGCGCCGGGCGCGCGAGCGCGGAGGCGGCCGCACTCAGCCGGCTCGCGGCCAGCGTGCTGGGCGGGCGCGGCGACCTGCCCGCCCTGCTGGAGGAGATACGCGAGATGTTTGGCCTGGCCGCTGTAAGCCTGCTGGAACGGCGGCCGGATGACGCAGGCCCATGCGTCGTGGCCAGCGCGGGTGAACGGCCGCCCGAAGAGCCCGGAGCCGATGTGGAACTCCCGGTCAGCGAGACCTTCACGCTGGCCGGGCGGGGACGCATGCTCGGCGCAGATGACACGAGGGTTCTGTCCGTTTGCGCGGTCCAGGTGGTGGCCGGCATTACCTGCCGCCGCCAGGACGAGCAGGACGCCCACGCCGCCCAGCACGAGGCTGACCTCCGTTCCCGCTCCGCCCTGTTCGCCGCCACCAGTCAGCAGGCACGCGAACAGCTCGCCGCGGCCCAGGCGGCCCTGGCCGGTCTGGCCGATAACGGAGCCGCTGCCACACCCGGCGATCGCGCCGCTCTGGTCGCCGCCGCGCGCCGCGCGGTGGACCGCATCGGCAGGCTCGTCACCGACCTCAGCGATCTCAGCCGGCTGCACGCCGGGGCGCTGGAGACCTACATCCGGCCAGTCGATCTCGACGACGTTGTCGCCGCGGCCCTCGACGACCTGGGTCCGGGTGGCCAGCGCATCACCCTCAGCACGTCCGGGGACCTGCCCGATGTGATCGCCGACGCGGAGTTCCTCACCCGCATCCTGGCCAGCCTGATGGCCGACGCCCTGCATCGCAGCCCCGCTGACGTCGCGCCCGTCCTCACCGCCGTCGGCCTGGCCCGCCACGTGGAGATCCGCATCGCCGACCAGGGGCCTGTCCCGCAACAGGGCAATGACACCGACAGCCTGGCGCTCCGGCTGGCCCGCGACCTCACCGAAGCGATGGGCGACACACTCCGGTGCGAGGAGACGCGCAGCGGCGGCCGCACCGTGATCCTCACGCTCCCCACTGCCGTGCGCCGCCCGCCCGCTCCGCCACCCTCCATATCCGTTGTCCTAGCACCTAAATCCGCCGACGCACTCTGATGCCCTCGTTCGATGCGGGCCACGGTGTCGATGGCTACTCGGTCGCCATCGGCTGTCACCGCGAGGCGTTGCCGAGGGAAGTCGCGGGGATAATGGGCGCTGGCTACCGGGGCTGTCACGGTCGGAGGTCTTGCGGCGGCTGCACTTCGGGGTGCAGGATCTTGCCGGTGGGGCCCTTGGGCAGGGCGCGGACAAGCCAGACATGGCGGGGATACTTGTAGGCCGCCACCCGTTCTCTGGCGAAGGCCCGCAGTTCCGCGGGGGTGGCGGTTGTTCCCTGCTTGAGCACCACGGCGGCGCCGACCTCCTCGCCCAGCTCGGTATGCGGGATGCCGATGACGGCGACCTCGGCGACGGCCTGATGCTCGTGCAGGGCTTCTTCGATCTCGCGCGGGTAGACGTTATACCCGCCGCGGATGATCAGGTCCTTCTGGCGGCCCACGATGAAGAAATAACCATCCTCGTCCACCTTCGCCAGATCGCCGGTACGGAACCAGCCATCTGGGATCGCCTCAGCGGTGGCCTCGGGCTTGTCCCAGTAGCCCTTCATCACGTTGTGCCCCGGATGGCGATCTCACCAGCCTCGCCGGCCGGTAGTTCGTGGCCGTTTAGGTCCACGACGCACATCTCGACCCCCTCGACCGGCGTGCCGATCGACCCGGGCTTGCGCACCCGGTCCGGGTGGTTGAAGGATGCGACCGGGGAGGTCTCGGACAGGCCGTAGCCTTCCAGGATCATGCACCCGAAGGTCTGCTCGAAGCCGCGCAGGACCTCCACGGGCATGGCGGCGCCGCCGGAGATGCAGGTCCGCAGGGACGAGGTGTCGGCGGTGGCGTGGGCCCGGTGGTGCAGCATCGCGGCGTACATGGTCGGCACGCCCTCGAAGATCGTCACCTGGTAGCGCCCGCGTTAGTTAGAGGATCATTACGGTGATCACCGCTCCGTAGCAGTGATGCGGAGCGGCCACGCAATGAACCGCCGTACTGGGCGGTCTTCGTGGTCGAAAATTGCCCCGCCGACAAGCCATATTAGGCTGTTCGGTGTTCTGCGTATAGGACTTCTGGCATGGAGTGAAATTCGGTGTGAGGTTGTGAGCCCGAAGAGCTTAAATTAAGACCGCCTCGACCGTCACGTTTCCCCGAGGTCACGGATTTGCGGATGCAGCAGCTTTACGCAATTACCTTGCATCCATTTCGCTGCATCTATTTTCACTGCTTCGGGGGGCGGCAGAGCCGCAAGCGAGCCCGGCAAGTGCGCAGGTCAGCAACGTTCAGAACTGTCGGTGACCTTCGCTATGTCAGGAGTCCTGGCGGATGGTGGCTCATTCGTTTTGGGCCTGAGCGAGGCAGGTGACAATGTGATCCTTTGCCGAACGGCGCGCCATCAGTTTATGATGGTTTTTGGCCACTTCCGTGGAGACCGTTACTACCGTTGCTTGCTGTCCTCCGATTCGATATCTTCAAGACCAGTCTCGCCGGATTCGGCGGTCTTGGGGGTGGGGCAGATGACGGATCTGTTGGCAGGCATTCTGAAGTCATTCCGTGGCGACTTCGCGGGCGGGATCGTGACCGCCGACGACTCCGACTATGACGCCGTCCGCGCTGAGTGCGTGTGGAACGGCGACGTCGACCGGCGGCCATGGGTAATAGCCCGGGCCCGCTCTGCTGACGACGTGGCCGCCGCGATCCGGCTCGCGCGGGAATCCGGGCGGGACCTGGCCGTCCGTGGCGGTGGTCACAACTTCTCGGGCTCGTGCATCGCTGACGACGCCGTCATGATCGATTTGGGCGCCCTGTGCGATGTGAGCGTCGACCCGCTCGCGAAAAGCGCGCGCTGTGGGGGTGGCACCCGGTGGTCGCAGCTGGACGCGGCCACTCAGGTGCATGGCCTGGCGGCACCGGGCGGGTTCATTAGCCATACCGGCGTGGCGGGGCTGACCCTCGGCGGTGGGATGGGGTGGCTGAGCCGCAAGGCTGGCCTCAGCTGTGACAACCTCCTGTCGGTGGAGGTCGTCACTGCGGAGGGGGCCATCGTGCGGGCTTCAGCTGAGGAGAACCGGGACTTGTTCTGGGCCGTACGGGGCGGTGGCGGCAATTTTGGGGTCGTGACCGAGTTCGAGTTCCGGTTGCACGAGGTCGGCCCGATGGTACAGCTGTCGCTGTCGTTCTGGGATCTCGACTATGGGCCACAGGCGTTTCGTGCCATACGGGACCAGGCCAGGGACATACCCGGCGACATCGCGATCTTTCTGGCGGCCCTGAACGCCCCGCCGGCGCCGTTTGTGCCAGAGGAACATCAAGGCGCGCCTGGCTACGCTGTTCTGCTGGTTGACCATGGGTCCCCAGACGCTCATTCGCGGGCAGTCGACGATCTTCGGCGGGCAGCCCCGCCGCTGTTCACGTTCGACACGCCGATCCCCTACACCGCGCTGCAGCAGATGTTCGACGAGAGCGCACCATGGGGTTTCCGGGGTTACGAGAAGGCCGTCTACCTCGACGAGTTGACCGATGAAGCGATCGACGTCATCGCCCGCCACTTCCCCCTCAAGGCGTCGCCTATGTCGTTCATGCCCCTCTTCGTGCTGGGCGGCAAGTATGCCGAACCGGCCGAGGAGGACACCGCTTTCGGGGGAAGCCGCCGGACCCTGTACGCGCTCAACATCGCTGCGGTGGCACCCACCGCCGAACTGCTCGAAGCCGACCGGGCATGGGTCCGGTCCTTCTGGACGGACCTCGTCCCCCACGCAGGCGGCGTAGCCAGCTACGTCAACTTCATGTCCGAGTTCGAGGAAGATCGGGTCGTCGCCAGCTACGGAGCCGAGAAGTACCAGCGGCTCAGCCAGATCAAGGCCAAGTACGACCCCACCAACCTCTTTCATCTCAACGCCAACATACGTCCCGCCACGGCATAGCTCGTGCGACCGATATCGGATGGTCTGGGCGCACCGAATCGCTTTAGGTCGGCGAGGCGGCGCGCAGTCGTGCCATACGCGACAGCGACCAGCGGTCAGCCACTCCCGTACCTTCCACTGCCGATGGCCAGGACCGCCGGCGTTCCCGCTGATGAGGGCCGGACCGCGCTACCGATCTTCCAAACTGGGACCCGGCGCCAGGGCGTACTGTGCGGGTCTGCGCCGACGCTGTACAGCAGCCAGGTACAGCAACAGGCACGCATCCCGGCACACTACGGGGACCCTCTACGGACTAATGAACGCTTGCTGACCTGGCCGTACGCTGCGACTCAAACGCGGGTGCCAGTATCTGGGGGTCAAGGGGTCGCGGGTTCAAATCCCGCCGTCCCGACTGTTTTTCGAACGCTTCTTCGCCATGTACAGCAGCAGTACAGCAGTACCCGAGGAAGACTCTTAAGGTCTGCATACGGCCTCTGAGTGGCCGCCATGCGGTCGGCGGATTCAAGATCACGACGTTGGGCCGGGATGGATTTGCGTCCCGGGTGTTACGCGTTCTCCG
>Ga0302319_10014818_pt1 | contig 14490 bp, 13 predicted proteins | sample Bog_T0_2_FD_203319 | JGI IMG/M metagenome (GOLD analysis project Ga0302319, IMG submission 203319) | Peat permafrost microbial communities from Stordalen Mire near Abisko, Sweden - Bog_T0_2 | ecosystem: Environmental > Terrestrial > Soil > Wetlands > Peat | place: Sweden: Abisko, Stordalen Mire... | reverse complement strand
ATTGTTACCGGAATTGTCGCTTGTAAAAGAAGTCGACTCCGAAGCGGCCATCGAAGTCGCGGGTCGCGACGGCGGACCATTGCTGGCTAAAGTCCCATTCCACGCTGATCAATTGCGAGTCGGATTGGGTTACGTCGGTGACGTAGGTGAAGGTGACGTTCTGGGCCACCTGCTGCTGCAGGGTCAGGCGCGCCTGCGGTAACTGCTGACCAGTAACGAACGTCGGATCGAGCTTTACCTGCGTAACTCCAAAAACACGGGCCAAGCGGTCCGATAAGGGGCTCGCAATCGCCTGGCTGACCAAGGCCGACTCGCCCATCTGTTGCAGGTTCTGCGACGGCGGCGCCGGTTGATTGGCCAGAATGGTAGGATCCGACGTGGGCGTTTTGCCGGCCGCCAGCAGGCCCACGATATCGCTGAATGGCAGCGGCGGATCCGAGCGATAGGACAGCTTCATGTTGTTGACCGGGCCCGATACGCTGATCACCACGTCGACGCCCTGGGCTTTGGCTTCGAGGTCGACATCCAGAATCGGCTCGATTTTCAGCGGATTGAAGAATCGTATGTTACCGCTATTGACTTCGTACTTGGTGCCGAAAAAAATCAGTTGGCCGGAGGTGATGTTGATCAGCCCGATCATGCCCGGGTTCGACAGCGTACCGCGTAAAGTCAGATCGGCCTCGGCCTGAAGATTCTGCGCCAACGCAGTTTGCAGCGCCACATCGGGGGCAGTTCTGATGCGGATGTCGAGCTTCATTCCGGCCAGGGGCCCCGACGCTGGTTCCGGGGTTTGGGCCGGCGGCGACGATTGCGAAAGAATAGAACCAAGGTCGCTATTGGGATTAAACGCAATTTTATTGACCGTGACGGTTCCACTCACCAGGCTGTGATCGGAAGTGCCGTTGAGTGTCACCGCGGCGCTGGCGGTAATCGACGCACCCTGCTGGCGCACCCGCACCCGATCGGCATTGGCGCGCAGACTGTAGCGCAGGGCGGAGTTGCCGAATCCCACAAATCCGCCCAGTGTGACAGTGCCGCCCCCGGACTCGCCCTTCAGGTTCTGGATTACCGCGGTGGTGCCGTTGAAGCGAATCACACCGTTGGCGTTCGAGATCCCGTTCGAAAAACTGATAAGGTTGAACGACGCGTTCTGAACGCGCAGATCGCCGGTCAGCAGCGGATCGGTGAAAGTGCCGCGTACGTTCAACTGGGTCACAATCGCTCCGTCGGCGTAAAAATCGCGATCGAAATCCTCGAGTACTTTCAGGTTGGTTTTGGCAGTTACTTGCAGGTTCAACGGTTGCTTGTCATTTAACGCCAGCGAGCCGGTGAGTTGGATATCGGTATCGCGGCCCGTCAGGTGGCCGCTTTGGAACTTCAACACGTCGCGATTCAAAGCGATCACGATCGGTCCGTCGTTCTGGATTTGAATTGCTTTCGGCTGCTGCTTTCCCGCTACGCTGCGGGGGACGGCGCTGAGCTGGAGCTTAGTAATCCGGGCATCGCCGCTTAATTCCTCTGGCTTGAGGGCCGGACCGGAGATGTCGATCCGCCCTTCCGCGAGCGCATCGAATTGAGGAACAGCTGTGGAATTCGACCCGATCAGCGGAAGCAGGCCCGCGTAGGTCAGGTTTGAAAACGAAACTTGAGCGGTCAAGGGATAGTTGCCTACCAGCTTCGCTTGTCCCTGACCGTGAATCGTGGAACGCCCCAGGTCCGAATCGAGAAGGAAGGCAAGTTCGGTTCCTTCGGTGTCGGCTTTCAAAATAAGGTCGCCCAGCGGTTTATGGTCCACTTCCAGGCTTTTCGCCGCCACGTTGGCGTTCAGACTGGTCAAGAGCACTGGCAGCTCGGCGGAGCCTTGCGGCAGTTTACGGAGCGAGCCCGCGCCGTCCGCAACGATTTGCAAGGTCCCGTTTAATCCGGCTTTTTGCCGCTGTACCACATGGAGAGAACCTAGCTGCAGGGTGTTGCTAGCCACGTGAAACTGGAGCCGGCCTTCCTGGAAGTCGCCGGCGGGGTGCTCGAACGACCCGGTAATGGTGATCTGCGCGGGTCCTTCGGCGACTTCGAGATCCGTCAGTTTCACGGAGCGGTTGTCGTACGCGATCCGGCCTTGCACGCGGCTGAGCGGTTCGTCTTCGATCATTGCTTTTGTCAGATCGAGATCGACAGTGGCCCGCGGATCGTTCAGCGTTCCGGAGAGTTGCGCGTTGGCCGTCAGGTTGCCTTTCGCTGGAATATCTTTGCGATCCGCGACAGCAAGTACCTGTTCGATCGGGAGATTGACGATGGATGCGGACGCCGTAGTCGGATATTCCGGCTGCAGGCGCGTTTGTCCCGTTACTTTCACGGTGGAACCAGCGAAATCGGAGTTGATGTTGTAATCGACGTTCGATCCACGAGTCTCAGCTATCGCGGTCAGGTCGCCCAAATTCTTTCCTTCGAGTTGGAGGCCGTGCGCGGACACATTCGCGTTGACGCTGGTCACCAATAGCTCGGATTCGCCCTTCACCTGATTTAGATTCGCCGTAATGTCCGCGTTCAGTTGCGCGGTTCCTTTTAAGCCTTTGTTCTGCTTGCGAATCGCGTTGAATTGGTCGAGCGGCATCGAGTTGCTCGACAAGTGCGCCTGAAGGGTACCGGTGGAGAAGCTGTCCTTAGGGTGTTGAAACGTTGCATTCAGGTCGATGTGGGCAGTGCCGGCGGTCAGTTGAGTGTTTCTGACGCGGACCAGTTGATCGGCGAAATCGACGTTCGCCGAGAGACGGTCGTAGTGTTCGTCGTAGGCGGTTCCGTCGGTTACGTTCAGGTTGGCGTTGCCCCTGGGATTTCCGATCGTACCGGTAATCTGCGCGGTGGCGTTAAGAGCACCGGTGGCCGGTATGTCCTTTTGACCAGCGATGGCTAACAGGTCGGCGACATCGGCATTGCGAATCGTGGCATTGACATGGAGAGGCTCATAGTTTTCCGGCGACCATTGATGAAGGCCGGCCGAGCCGGCGAATTGCAGCTGCGTGGTGGCATGCGAGAGAGAGCCGTTATCTATACGCGCGCCGCTGGACGACGCGTGAAAATCGGCGGCCAGGCGATCGAAAGGCCGATCTTCAAAAGAAAATTTGGTAGCGTCGACGTGCCCGGCGATTTGCGGCGCGGCGAGCTTGCCCGTCACTTCGCCGGTAACGCTGATCGAGCCGCCTTGCAACTTCACAGGCAGCGGCTGCTTCAAGGCGGGCTGAAAATCGTTCAGGTTGGTTGAGACCAGCTTCAAGCTGAGCTCACGATCCAAGGAGCCCGAGAGATCGAGGCGCGTGTTCGGCAGCGCCACGTAAGATGGAGCCACGCTCACGATATCCGATGCCCCGTTGTAATCGGCATTGAGTTTGCCCGAAACCGGACTGCCTGTCTTTCCTGGAGAGATAACCAAATGCACGGCGGCCTGAATGCCTTTGGTACCCGGAGATTCTAGGTTGCCCTGCGCCTTGATTGGTCCTGAAATAACGCCGTCGTATGGCAGTTCCTGGGATGCGAAGGTGCGTGCCAGGGAGCGAATATCGAACCCGTGCAGATCGGCGTCGGCGTGAAACAAGCGCCTCTTTTCTATATCAGCGTGACCCGTGACTTCCCCTCCCAGCACGGCGAGTTTTAACTTATCGAGCGCGATTCGATCCGGGTAAGCACTCAAATCGCCAGTCACGCTAATGTTGCGAATCTGCTGCGTGCCTTGCCGGAATCCCAGGTTGTCGCCCTCAATCGCCGCCGTGACCGCATAGCCGGAATTGCCGGTAAGCTTCGCGTCGCCGGAAGCGCGCAGCACGCCCTCCGGTTGCGCCGCGACCTTAAACAACCGGCCGATCTGGCCCACCGCTAGCGATGTCTTGAACTGCAGGGCGCCTTGACCGGATGGGTCCTGCAGCGTGCCGGAAGCTTCCAGGTTCGAATCTCCCAGAGTCACGCGGGCGGTGGAAACCTTGACCGTGTTTTGCGCCAGATCGATGGCAACGTCCGCATCTAGGGCGCTTGGAAGCCCCTTGCCGGACTGGATCGACAACTGCGGACCCGCAAATTTTCGGGCGTCCGCCAGCGCAAGGTGAGCATTGGCGTGACCATTCATGTGAGGCGTCGGGGCGTTCAGTTGGTCGACAGTGGCGTTCACGACAAGGCTCGAATCCGAGGTCGCGATTTTGGCGTCCCTGAGAGTAATACGATCGCCCTGAATGGTGAGAGGCAGCGTTAGGTTCAGATTCAGCGGCGCGTTGCGGCCCGAAGAAACGTACAGCGGAGCCATCGCGATCAGGCCCTGGTAGCCGGTTTTAAGCGCCGTATAAGAGAGTTGAGCGCGCAGATTCTCGCCCTTGGCATTGAAATCCGTCTTTAGCGCATTGAATGTCAATGAACCATTCAACAAATTGAAGCGACCAATCTTCAGATCGACGATGGTCTGTACCGCGGACGTGTTCGACGTGCTCTTCACCTTAGGCTCGGGAACGTTGGTGCGGCCGTCGGGATAAACCATGACATGCGCCTGGGGATGGCTCACCAACAACGCCGCTAAATCGATGATGTGAGCGATCCCGGAGAAGAGCTTGAGATCCAGTTGGATCAGATCGGCCTGCAAGAGCGGAGCTTCGCCGGCCGGCTCGGTCCCATGCAGGACGCCGTTGCGAATGGTGGCGCGCAGGTGTGTCCAATCGAAATCGAAGCCGCCGATTTCCACCTTTCCTCCGGTCGATTCTTCCGTCACCGCGACGATCTTCTCGCGAACGTATTGATGAAACCAGTCGCTTCTCAAGACGAGAATGCCGGCCACAACCAGAATGACGATGAATCCGGCCAGCGATAGTAAGACGGTAGTGATAATGCGTTTTCGCCTGGTCATTGTAAGCCTGTTTCGTGGTATTCGATCTGTGCCCGTTGATGGGCGCCGTCCAGCCATTCCTCGAAGAGTTCGTTCACGCGCTTTTCCACGCCCGGGCCGGAATCCATCACCGCCGGGCGAAAACGTTGCTCTATAAAATGCAGCACGGTGATCTGCCAGACGAGTTGGGCGTGAAGCTGTTCGCCCGTGATGCCGTATTTCTGAAGTGCGGCTTCGTATTCGCTATGATTTCCTTGAAATCGTTGCTTAATGATCGAGTCGAGAAAGTTGTCCGCTTCTTCTGGTGTAGCTTTTGTATAACCGCCCACGGTCACTTCGCGCCGGATCAATTGCTGATCGATTAGCCGTTGCGCCGACTTCTTGCGGGCGGGCTCGCTGAAGTCGAGCGGATCGCCATTGAGGAAGTCGGTAATGCGGATGTCGCGAGTAATGTCGCTATCCTTCACTACACGATCGTCGACGACCACCGCGATACGATCGACAATGACCGCAGAACAAGGGATAGAGGCGAGCAGGAGCGCAAATAAACAGTTCCCGACTGCCAGGATGAAGCGATCCGCCATCAAAATGCCTGCCCGATCGAGAACGAGAACTGAAAGTGACTGACACTTTGCTGGACTGGCGTACACACTGCGGGAAGCTGGCTAGGAGGCAGATTAGGGTTACAAGACAACAACTGCAGAACGGTGCCTGAGAATCCGAGATAGCTCGGTGGATTAATGCTATACGCCAAATCCACGCGCACGGGCCCCACCGGAGTCTTATAGCGGATCCCGAAACCCACCGCGTGAACCATATAATCGAAATCCTGTAGATCGCGCTGCGTGGAGCGTAAGGTGATGGCGCCGACGCTGGTGAATACGTTGCCCATGTCGTGGAAGACGACGCCTCCGATATTAGATCCCAGCAGCGGAAAGCGCAGCTCGAACGTATTGAAGAAAAGTGCATTGCCACCCAGTGGAAAGCCGGTGGGCTGGGTAGCCGGGGCGCCCACAGCAGCGGGTTCGCCGATGTCGCGCGGACCGGCCTGGTTGTAGGGAAAGCCGCGATTGGAGTCCGATCCACCGGCAAAAAAGCGTTCCGGCAGCGGGACCGATTCTTCCGCGCTGATGCCGGCGGGCGGATGGTAAGGCAGGATGGCTCCAAACTGGGTCTGCCGCGCAAGGACGATGTCGCGGCCGATGGGCGTGTAGGTGGCGTTCTTCAACAGAATGCGCCCAAAGTCTCTCTGGGAGCCGAAGATACTGGAAGCCAATCCGAAATCGATCGTATTGTAAATGCCGCGATGCGCATCGACGGGGTTGTCGCGCCGGTCTTGCACCAGATTCCCCGTGAGGATGCCGATGCGGACGGGTTGCTCCAGTTGCGGAACTAACAATGTTGGAATCACCACGTCGCTGACGCTAACCCGGCGGTAGGCGAACCCTAACTGCGCGGTCATCGATTTCGACAGTTTTTGGGCGACGTTTACGGAGGCTTCCTGGCGGCGGGAGGCAAACGTCAGGACGTCGCGGGCGTTGTCGTAAAGCACCGTATAAGTGATGGTGCGCCGATCCGACCCGAGGAACCGCGGTTGCCGGTAGTCAATCGCGACGCGCTGCTCAAGGTTCGAGACGCGGGTGCGCAACGATACAGTATCGCCCGTGCCGAGAAAATTCAAGCGGCTGAGGTCGAACGAGACTCGGGGGCTAAAGCCGGTGGAGCCCCCCGGGCTATTGAGCGCGGTTGCCGTGCCGCCGAACTGCGCGATTTCCGCCCCAATGCCTATGTTCATGGCGTAGCGATTGGCTTCGTCTAAATCGTACAGAACATACTTGTACTGTTCATCACCGTCCGGATTCTGGACTGTGGCGTTCACTTTGGCGAAGACATCCAGGTTGTAAAGGTCTCTTTGGACGGCGCTGATCTCCGTCGGCGCCAGTTCATCCCCGGCGTGGATGCGCATCTTCTTATCCACCAGGCTGGGCCGCGTGATGTGCAATCCACTGATCAGAACACCGCGCACGAATTCCTGGCCACCCTCATTTACTTCGTAAGTCAGATCCACATGATTCGGTTTTTCCGCCGGCTGCACTTTGTAAGTGAACTCGGCCGCTGGAAAGCCATGCGAATAGTAAGCAGTCAGGATAGCGTTGCGATCCTCCGCCACGTTCACCAGGCTGTACGGCTGGCCCGCCGCTGAGCTTAACTGGGCCTTCGCCGCTTCCGCCGCCTTCTTGCTGAGCCGTGTGATTCCATTCACAGCCAAATGGTCGACGAACCATTGCGGTCCTTCGTCCACTTTGTAAGTGACCCCGATGTTAGTCGACACTCCGTTGAAATTGCTATGGACTTCGGAAGTGACCTTTACACTTTGGAATCCGTTCGAGCGATATAGATTTCCGATCGCTTCTTCGTCCCTTTTGCGGAACTCCTCGCTGTAGCGGCCATGCCGGTCGATTAAGGAAGAAGACCTCAGAAACATGCGGTCTCGCAGGTCGTCATTGGGAAAGTATTTATTGCCTTGAATCTGAACGCTCGCTAGTTTGTAGCGCGTGCCTTTGGCGATAGTGTACTCGATAGTGAGTTGATCTTTTTGGGGCGGCAACTGCCGGAAGTCGACTGTGACATCATAATATCCCTGGCCTTGGAAGTAGTCGCGCAGATTGCGCGCCCCTTCCACCAGCAGGTCCCGATCGACGGCCCCCTCGTTGTATACGGGAACATACTTCTTCAATCGCCCCTTGGAGATCTTCGCCTCCAGGGCCGTGATCTCCACCTTGGGACCGGCGTTGATGGTCAACATGGGCTTCACGCGGCGCGTGGTCGCGTCGTAGTCCAGCGAATCGAGCTTCACGCTGGTGGTCAGACGGTCCTGTTTCTGGTATTTTTTCTCGATGCCTTCCACGCCGGCGCGGGTTTTGACCTGAGTCACCTGCCTCCACCAGTGGATCACTGGAATACGCCAGGACGTGGCGCGCAGGATGGTTTGGTCGGATAGCATGGGATTGCCGTTGAGGACGGGGAAAGTGTACTTGGCGCGCTTGCCGGGCTGCATGTGAAACGTGAAGTTCACGGTCTGGGTGCGGGTGTCGCGCGTGACCTGCGTTTGAAAAGCGGCTTCGTAAAGGCCGTCAGCTTCCAACAATTTTTTGAGATTCGTTTCCGCGGCGGTCAGTTCAGAATCCCGGTACTTGGTTCCGAGGTTGAGTTGGGTGGCGCCGATCAGATTTCCGCGGTCGGGCGGATTATTCACTTTGCCGGTGATGTCGATATGGCCGGTGAAGAAATTCAGTTTTGTGATGAAGCGGACGCTGACGCCGTCGGCCGAGGGCTCCGCATCCACTTGTATATCTTCGAAGCGGCCGCTGGCGTAGAGGCTGTCGATGGTGGCGGCTACCTGGTCGGCATGATAGGGTGCATCCTTCTGGAGCAAAAGCATACGCGCCAAATCCTGTTTTGAGAGCGGCGCCGGAGCGGGGTCGAATTGGATTTCGGTAATGCGCTTGCCCTCGAAATTCCCGGTCTGCGCACAGCCCACCCAAAGGGGTAATCCGCACAATAAGATAGAGCAGTATCTCAGCCCCGTTAAAGTCACCCCTATTGGATACCATTACCGCTATCTCCGTTACAATTCGCGCCATCCACATGCAGGTTTTCAAGATGGGCCGATAAGGAAGCAAGGGCGAGAACGAGCATAGGTGACGATAATGACGACGATGGGCTGTCCGGACGATATCGACGAACGCATGGAACTGTATTGCCTGCATAGGCTCAGTGACGAACAGAACACAAAATTCGAACAGCACTTGGCGATTTGCCCGGTGTGCCTCTTTGAAACGCTCGAGACGGACTCTTTCATCGAATCGCTGGTATTGGCTTTGAAGGAATGCGACACCTTGTCTACGGTGCATTGTCGAAGGATGTACACTTGAAACTGCGCAAGGAGAAGTTCTCATGAGATTTTGCCTCACCCTGGCCATCGCCGGTTTATCCATGATTCCGATGTTCGCTGCCGAGGACGGCGGCGGGCCCAGCAAGTTTCAACAGGAATTTCTGAAACACTGGAGCACGGCCAAGGATCTGACGATCGCCGTTGCGGACGCGATGCCCGCCGACGGCTACAGTTTTAAACCGAATCCCGAAGAAATGTCGTTCGGCGAGCAGATGGTCCATATCGCCAATGCCAACTACAATTACTGCACCCGGCTGACGGGAGGCAAATCCCCCTTCCAGAAGCCGGAGACGATCAACAAGGCCTCTGCCATGAAGGTGCTGGGCGAGTCGTTCGATTATTGCACCGAAACCATTCAGGGCGTCAAAGATCTGGACGGTACGGGCAAGCCGATGAGTGCCCGCGAAGTAATGCTGGGAGCATACGCGCACATGGCGCATCATCGTGGGCAGGCTGAAGTGTATCTGCGGGTGAAGGGGATCAAGCCTCCGCCGTACAAATTCTGATCCCGCTGCTGATGCTAGACTAAAGTTATTGATGACCGCAGACATTGAGTTGGTCACCCGCATCCAGTCCCTCGATCAACGGATTGGAGCATTGGACCACGAAGTGGCGGCTCTCCCCAAGCACATTGCGCAGATCGAAAAAGCGCTGGATTCTCACCTGCGCCGTCTGGATGCGGACCGCGCGGCGTTGCTCGCGAATCAAAAAGAGCGGCGACGCCTGGAAGACGACATCAAAGGTCATGAGCAGAAGATATCCAAGCTAAAAGACCAAACGCTGCAGGCCAAGACCAACGAGCAGTACCGGGCTTTTCAGTCCGAAATCGATTTTGCCGCCCGCGAAATCCGCAAATGTGAAGACCGCATTCTCGACCTGATGGGCCAATCTGAACCGCTGGACACGAACGTCAAGAAGGCGGAAGCGGCGCTGAAGGAAGAACAGAAGCACGTGGAAGCCGAGAAAGCGCGCGTCCGCGATCGTACGGCGGTGGATCAGAAACAACTGGAGCAGTTCAAAAGCGAGCGCCTTGAAATCGTTTCTAAGTTGAAGCCGCAGATCTATACCGTTTACGAGCGCCTGCGCAAGAAAAAGAAAGGCGCCGCTGCCGCCGAGGTCGTCGAAGGACGCTGTGGAGCCTGCCAGATCTCATTGCGTCCGCAGTTCTTCCAGGATCTTCGCAACGGCGGCGAAATGATGTGCTGCGAAATGTGCGGCTGCATTCTGTACTACAATCCTCCGGTTAGCTTCGAGCAGGATCTGGCCGCGCAGCGAACTTAGCCTCCGATTGGCGCGCTAAGTACCGCATGTAGTTATCGGTGGTTGAGAACGAGCGGGACTGCATCCGATCGATGTATAGCGTACCCTGCAGGTGATCGATTTCATGCTGCAATATACGGGCGTACCAGCCGTCCGCAACAACCTCCCTTGACTCGGCCGCTTCATTCAGATACTCGACGCGCACCCTCCCGGCCCGGGGTACTATGGCCGTGAATCCCGCCACACTCAGGCAGCCCTCAAAGAATTCGAACGTCTCCGATGGCTCAAACGTCAGGCTCGGGTTGATCAGGACGTGAAAAGGCACTGGCCGGCGTTGCCTCTCCTCGATCTGCGCGGGCGAGACTTTCTGGATGTATTCGGGCCGGTCCTCGATAACCACCAGTTGTATATCGAGGCCGATCTGCGGCGCAGCCAACCCAACTCCGGGTGCGTCGCGCATGGTGTCGCGCATGGAGGCGATCAACTCCTGAATCTCAGGTCCGCGAATTTCCCCGGGGGTAAGAGGGCGGCTTTGGCTGCGCAGAACTGCTTCACCCGCTTGCCAGATTTTCAACTTCACGTTGGTTCTCCTACCAAGATTATTTCGAATGAACGCGAGGGATCATAATGAAGCCATGGTCTGGTCGGGAATCGGCGCGATCGCCCTCGCGCTGGCGGTAGCAATCGGCGCATTCGGAGCCCACGGATTGCGCGGCAAATTAGACGATTATTCAATGGGCATCTACGAGCGCGCGGTGTTCTATCATTTCGTCCACGCGCTGGGATTGCTGGTGCTGCCGCTATTCATTCGCGCGGGCGTGCTGACGCAGGCGGTGGGCGCTCGCATCTGCGTATTGCTTCTGGCCGGCATCGTCTTGTTCTCTGGTAGCCTTTATGCACTGGCCATCACGGGCGTGCGAGTGCTGGGCGCAGTGACGCCATTTGGGGGCCTCGCGTTCATTGCAGCCTGGGTGATGTTGGGCTGGTACCTGTTAAAATTTGCGTAGGTGACCCGGCGATTCTTTTTTGCGGCATTCGTCCCTGTGCTCCACGCCGGCTCCGTCCCTGGACTGTCGATACGCGGCAAGCTGGTGCTTACGGACGGCAAGCCCACGCTGGAACTTCCCAACCATAAATCGATCGCGCTGCATGGCGACGACGCCACCCTGGGCGTGCTTAACGACAAACGCCTGGCGGGTTCCGACCTGGAAGCGATCGGCCACTTCGAATCGCCGGACCATTTCGAAGTCGATCCCATTCATCTGAAAGCATTGTTCGTCCACCAGGACGGCAAGAAATTCCAGATCACTTACTGGTGCGACGTTTGTTATATTCGGACGTACACGCCAGGCCCTTGCTGGTGCTGTCAGAAGTACACCGATCTCGATCTGATCGAAGACCGGGAACCGTAGAAGATCGCCCATGAAAACTGTGATCCTGATGGCCACCTTTACAGCTATGTCCCAAGCCGCGAACTACACCGCCGAAAAAGTCACTGTGGACGGATTCGAAGTGATTCGTCTTTCAGACCACGCCCATAATACTGCTGTCTCCATCGTGCCCGGAATCGGCAACATCGCGTACGACATGAAGGTGAACGGGAAGAGCTTGCTGTATTTCCCCTACGAATCGCTGACACAGTTCAAGGCGAAACCGGGGCTATCGGGCGTTCCGTTCCTGGCGCCTTGGGCGAACCGTCTGGATCAGGAAGCTTTCTATGCAAACGGCCAAAAATATCTGCTGAATCCGGGACTGGGAAATCTTCGCTACGATCAGTTCCATCAGCCGATTCATGGGCTGGTGTCGTTTGTTTCCGAGTGGGAAGTGGTAGAGACGAAGGCGGACGGCGCGGGCGCGCAGGTGACCAGCAAGCTGGAGTTCTGGCGGCATCCGGAGTGGATGGCGCAGTTCCCGTTCGCGCACACTATCTTCATGACACACCGGCTGGTGGACGGCGTGCTCGAAGTGCATACACGCATCGAGAATTACTCCACTGAGCCGATGCCGGTGTCGGTGGCATTTCATCCGTACTACCAGCTCGACGACGCTCCGCGCGACGAGTGGCGCGTTCACCTGGCCGCCACAACGCATTACACACTGTCGCCAAAGCTGATTCCTACCGGTGAGACGATGACGATCGACTTGCCGGATCCGCTGCCGCTGGCGGGGCATGCGCTTGATGACGTATTCGGAGGCGTCGCCCACGATCGAGAGTTTTCCGTTGAAGGGCGTAAGGAGAAGATTTCTATTCGTTTCGGTCCTAAATTCGCTGTAGCGGTTGTTTATGCCCCGCCGGGAAGGAACTTCATCTGCTTCGAGCCGATGTCGGGAATTACCAACGCTTTCAATCTCCAGCAGTCCGGCGTGTACCGCGAACTGCAGAGCATCCCAGCAGGCCAGCAATGGGAAGAAAGCTTCTGGATCCGGCCAAGCGGCTTTTGAAATGAAAAAGCTGTTTCACTTCGATGCTCCACGGGATAAGTATCAGTGCGATGCCGCGATTGTGTGGTGTTTCGATAACCGCTTTGAGCTGGGGTTCCAGAAGTTCCTGAAGCGGATCGGCGTCCAGCATTCGGATCCGATTAAGATCGCCGGCGGGGCGAAGAATCTGGCGTCCCCGGAGCATGAATCGGACCGGGAGTTTGTGCTGGGCCAGATTCGCAAATCGATCAGCCTGCATGGGACCAAGCGGGTGATCCTGATGGTTCATTCGGATTGCGGCGCTTATGGTGGTTTGGCCAAAGGCTTTGGCGGCGACACTCGCGCCGAGGCCGTCCATCATAAGGTGGAACTGGAGAAGGCCGCCGCCGTAGCGGAGCAAGCCCTCCCTGGACTTAAGATCGAGAGCTACTTCGTCGATTTCGAGGGCGTCTGGGAACCTACTTGACAGGATTCCCGTCGGCGTCGATGAAGCTTACTCTCCGATACCCAGTTCGCGAGTTCCCTGGTCAATCTTGCAGCGGTCTGGCATTCGTCCGGCGCGTCCTGGGCAGCGCAACGATCCCGCTACATTTCGTGAAACCGAATGTATTGTCCGTCGTGGGTTTTGTAAACCACCTTCCAGCTATGGTGGCCGTCAGTCGCGGTATACACCGCGCCTTTCTTGAAATGGCCGGCAACAACCGCGGTCGCTTCCAAAACAAGCTCCTGGGCTTCGAGATTACCATTTAACCCTTGCGCAAGATTGTGAGTAGCGTCTTTAACCGTTACGTTGCGGACTACAGGCATTGAGTTTTATCCTCCCTGGTCTTTTGGCTTTTCGCCGGAGAGGAGTTTATCAGAGTTTTCATCGAATGCGCAACATTTAATGAAATTCGAATTTCAGGCGATCCCGTTTCACATCGCCAGCGGCGACGCTTACACTTGGGCGTGCTGTCCTCCCGCCTGTTCCGCCAGGATGTGTGTGCATCGGGCGGCTGCCTTATAACGGTACAGTTCACTCCCACCGCGACCGGCACACGCTCCGCTACCCTGACCTTCACCGACAACGCCTATAGCAGCCCGCAGACTGTATCGTTGAGCGGCACAGGAACTTAGAACGGCCTGAGAACTTCATAGGATCGCCACAAGTCAGCAAGGGACCGCCCCGGGACCACACGCGAAATCGCTCCTGTGCAACCGCCGCGATTGCTTCCAGGCCCGCTCGTGGTGTTCAAGACGCGCAACATGGATTACATTTCGAACAGTTTCAATTCAAAAGAAACGCTGGTTCCGCCACCGCCGGAAACGGTCGAGGACACTGGATTATCGCCGATGGCGGTTTGGGCCAAACGCTTTGGGGGCGACGTACGCGCCGAGGCCGTCCAACATAATGTGGAACTGGAGAAGGTCGCCGCCGTAGAGGAGCAAGCCCTGCTTTGGCTTAAGATCGAGAGCTACTTCGTCGATTTCGAGGGGTCTGGGAACCTACTTGAGACGAGTGCCATCGGCATCGATGAAGCAGCCAGCACTTATGACCACTGGTCTGCCGAGAAAGAAAACCCGGCATTCCCAAACCCCGAACCGTACGATCCTGCCGCCGATGGCTTCGTTTTTACACTGGCTCAAATCGAAGCTCAGGTGCTCCGTCACCGAGTCACTCAAATCTCCTATGCAGCCGCGAATATGAGCTAAAATCGGCGGTTTCAATAACCCAGGCCGCCCGGCCGGTCGTCTCGAACCATTGCCAACACCACCCGTGTGCCTACTCGGCCAGGAATCGCTTCGTCTCGTCCAAAAATACGGCCAGCTTGTCATGATGCACCCAGTGCCCCGCCCCTGGCACCTTCACTAATCGATAATCCTTAATCGATGTAATCCGCCCATCCGCCTCTGGATCGGGCATCCAGCTTTCCAGTCCCCAAAACAACAACACCGGACATTCGATCTGACTTATGATCTCCTGCAAGTCTTCATAATTATGCCCATAAGGGGGAAA
>Ga0302319_10014817_pt1 | contig 14490 bp, 11 predicted proteins | sample Bog_T0_2_FD_203319 | JGI IMG/M metagenome (GOLD analysis project Ga0302319, IMG submission 203319) | Peat permafrost microbial communities from Stordalen Mire near Abisko, Sweden - Bog_T0_2 | ecosystem: Environmental > Terrestrial > Soil > Wetlands > Peat | place: Sweden: Abisko, Stordalen Mire... | reverse complement strand
AGCCGCGGCCCGGGGGCGACGACCGGGAAATGATAGATTTTATCCGCGATGCGGACGTCCTCATTATTGACTCCCAATATAATCGCGACGAATACCACCAGCACACCGGCTGGGGGCATGGTTGCGTCGAAGATTCCGTGACGCTGGCCCTTCGGGCCGGTGTAAAAAAACTCGTCCTCTTTCATCATGACCCCGGTCACGACGATAAAACCATTGACACGTTTGTGCGCCAGGCCCGCGCCCAGGTGGCCAAACAGCGGGGCAAATTGAAGGTGGAAGCCGCCCGCGAAGGCATGGTGATCAAGCTTAACGGTCGAAATTTGCGCTAAACAACATCAAAAAACTTTAGCCGCGAACGCACCAAAACATTCAACCGTCTCCTTTCGATGAAGAAAGTTATCCTGCTTTTGGTTCTCTCTTTGTCCTTGTCCCGGGCATACGCAGGAAACGCAACCAAAAGAAGTCCTGCTGAAGTGTTGCTGGTCGTCAATACAAACAGCCTCATCTCGCTTGCGATTGCCGATGATTATGCCCGCAAACGGAATATCACGCACCGGCTTTCGATTCAGTGTCCGGATTCGGCGTCGAGCACGGAAAATGAGACGATTACTCTCGCTGCGTTTACCCAATCTTTGGAAAATCCAGTCCGCACCTATCTTGCCGCACACACGAATATCAACTTTATCGTGCTGACCAAGGGCATACCGATTCGAATCACCGGGGCTGCGATGGGCAGTTGTGATGAGCACAGCCAGGTTCCGCCGGCCATCCGTGGGCATCCTTCGGTGGACAGTTATCTGGCGGCCATGGATTATGAGAATTTGCCCGGCACCTTGAAAATTGACATTACGGGCTCGGGCGCGGTTGGGTGCGCCTATTCCAACCGTTATTGGAATGCCACCGAGCCCTTTTCCCACGCAAAATACGGCGGCTATCTGGTCACCCGCCTGGATGGTTATACGGAAGCCGATGCGAGGGGTTTGGTGAGCCAGGCTTTGACGGCGGAAAAAGGACTCACCCAGGGAATGGTGTTGTTTGACGTCCAGCCGCTTTTTGGTTTGGGCGACAAGACGTTGCCACCCGCTCCGATCACGGGCAAAATCATTTTACGCGAATCGCCTTGGAGCGAATACAATGCAGACATGCAGCACGCCCATGAATTGCTGGTGAAATTGGGCAAACCGGATGAACTGGATTTGAGCGAAACCTTCATCGGCCACCGGACCAACTTGCTGGGTTATTTTTCGTGGGGAAGCAACGATGCCAGGTACTCGGGTGAGGCCTATCAGTCCCTCTTTTTTGCGCCGGGCTCCTTGGGCGACACGGCGGTCTCAACCAGCGCCCGGACCTTTTTGCCAACCCATGGCGGACAGTCATTGCTCGTGGATTTGATTGCCCATGGTCTCACCTGTGGGAAAGGGTATGTGGACGAACCGCTCCTCCAGGCAAACGCTTCGCCCACCATAGCGTTGGAGCGGTATTTTTCAGGATACACCATGGCGGAAAGTTTCTATGCCGCTTCCCGTTTTGTAGGCTGGGAAGACGTGATTGTCGGTGATCCACTCTGCTGTCCCTGGCCTCCGTAAAACCGAGGCCCTCTGAAACCTTCTGCTTGGCCTTGACGAACTGACTCAAACTCATCCGGGAAAATATTACAATATTATTAACGGCCCCCTTTACGCGTCAGCGCCCGGTATCCGCGCGCGAGCGTCTTGGACTGAGACGTTGGCAAAGCGCCTTGTTGTGTCGTGATGTAATGAAGATGGAAGCGGCGACTCCGCTTTCACCCGCTCCGAACGCGTACGAACCATGGATGATTTTCGTTTGCATCAAAGCGGTGCTGAAGCCACCGCACTCCAGACGCTGGCGCGCCCAATGACTACCCCAACCGGCGCGAAGCGTCTGGACTGCGGCGTGTTTACCGCCGCTTTCGTCCGCACGACACGCTATCGAACATATCAAAACCTTTGTCCGCGCGAAAGCGGGTTTCCCGGATTGCCATTGTGCTTATGGGTATGCGATTGATGTTCACTTATGTTTAGAAATGAGATGTTAAATCATTCATCAATACATAGCTGGACCGGCATTGCCACGTTTGTCGTCGTTACAACTTTCAATGCGCATCAGCCGGCGGTGCGGCGGGCGGAATCACTTTCTTCATCAGCGGCACCAGCATCGCGGCACCCGCCAGACAAACTCCCACGACGAGAAACGCATCGGCAAAGGTCTGCACCTGCGCCTCGCGCCATGTGAGCGACCACAATTGTTTGAGTGCCGCCGCGTGGCCGTGGACCAGATCCCCGCCGTTTGCCGTTGCGAATTTATCAGCGGCTCGCTGCAGCAGTTGCTGCATGGGGGCGTTCGTCGAATTGAGATGTTCCGCCAGCCTCAGGAAATGGAGATTGGCGCGGTCGTTCAAAAGCGTGCTGCAGACGGCGATGCCGATGGCCCCTCCGAGATTGCGCATCATGTTAAACAATCCGCTCGCATACTTGAGCCGTTCCGGCGACAGGCTTCCCAACCCAAGCGTCACCGCAGGCGCAATCGCGAACACCTGCGGGAAGCCCCGCAGAAACTGCGGCAGAAAAAGTTCGCCTGCGCCCCAGTCATGGGTGATATGGCTGAAGCTCCACATGGACACCGCAAAACTGGCCAGGCCAAACATCATCAGCCAGCGCGTGTCGAATTTGCGCGCCAACAGGATGTAGATGGGAACGCCAATCAATGACGCCGCACCGGTGGATGCAATTGCCAGCCCGATTTGCCATGCGCTGTACCCGCGAACGTAACCGAGAAACAACGGCGTCAGAAAAATGGTGGCGAAAATTCCCACGCCCGTCATGAATGACAAAATGGAGCCGAGGAGAAAATTGCGATTCTTCAGGGCGCGCAGGTCCACCACCGGATTGGCGAAGGTGAGGCTGCGAATGATAAAGAGAACGCCGGCCACAATGGCGACGCCCGTGAACGTTCTGATCGTCTCGTCATCCATCCAGTTCCAGCGTGCGCCTTCTTCCAGCACATATTGCAAGCTGCCCAGGCCGACGGCCATTAAACCGATGCCGGGGTAATCTGCTTTCTTGAGCAGCGAGAAATCTGGTTGATCAATTTTGACCAGAAACGGCACCAAGGCCGCCACCAGTGCGCCCGGAACCAGATTGATATAAAACAGCCAGCGCCAGTCCAGCGTGTCGGTTATCCATCCGCCAATCACCGGTCCCAACGTGGGTGCAACGGATGCAATGGTGCCGATGACTGCCGCCGAATAAACGCGGCGTGTTCCTTGAAAATAATGGAACGACGACGTGAACACAGTGGGAATCATGGACGCGCCCAACAGTCCCTGCAGCGCCCGGAAAAAAATCATGCTCTCGATGTTCCACGCCAGCCCGCACAAAAGGCTCGTCACGGTGAACCCGATCGCCGACGCCGTAAACAACCAGCGCGTGGAAAACACGCGGGTGAGCCAGCCCGAGAGAGGGATCATGATGATTTCGGCGATCAAGTATGCCGTTTGCACCCAGCTAATTTGGTCCTGCGCCGCCGACAATCCTCCGCCAATATCTTGCAACGACGAGGCCACAATCTGGATGTCCAGCAGCGCCATGAACATGCCCACGCACATCACCACAAACGGAATGATGTCCTTGGCGCGCAGCGGAGGTTGAACGGCGGCGCTCATATGCCGGTTTTTCCAGAACGGGTATCAACCTTGGCGGTGACCGACAGACCCGGGCGCAGCAATCCAATCGCAGCGTCGTTGTCATCTATCACAATCCGCACAGCCACGCGCTGGACGATTTTCGTGAAATTACCCGTGGCATTTTCCGGCGGCAAAACACTGAACTGCGCACCAGTGGCGGGGGCAATGCTGGCAACGTGTCCGTGAAACGTGGTGCCCGAAATTAAGTCCACGGAGACCGATGCCGGCGCTCCGGGCCGCATCTGGCCAAGCTGGTTTTCCTTAAAGTTTGCATCCACCCACAGGCCATGCGCTGGCACCAGCGATATAAGCTGCGCGCCCGTGGATGCATAAGCGCCAATCTGTGCGCTCCGGTTGCCGATCATGCCGTCAATCGGCGCGCGCAATTCCGTGTAGCCCAGATTGAGCTGCGCCAAATCCCGCTCCGCCACGGCAGCGGCCAGCCCCGCTTCGGCTTGTTCTTTTTGCGTGCCGATGACTTCCAACTGCCGCTGCGCCGCAGTTAACGCGGCCCGTGATTTTTCACCGGCAGCGAGCGCTTCCTTGTAGTCCGCATCCGCCTTTTGAAATTCCTGGGTGGAGACCGCGCCGGTGGTGACAAGTTTTTGGTTGCGAACTTGATCATCGTGGGTGCGCGTCACCTCGGCATCTGCCGCAGCAATTCCGGCCTGTGCCTGGGCGATGACCGCTTCCTGCAACCGGCTGGTGGCATCGAGATTGGTCAAGGTAGCCCGTTGAATCGCGACGGCCGCCTCGGCCTTGGCCAGGGCAGCGCGATAGTCGCGGTCATCCAGCTTGATCAACAAATCGCCGGCGTGAACGAATTGATTGTCGGTCACGGCAAGCTCGCCGATGAAGCCGGCAACTTTCGGCGCGATGACCGTCACGTCTCCGCCGATGTACGCGTCGTCCGTGCTCTGGCTGAAACGTCCCACCGTCCACCAGTCGTGGGACAGCTTGGCGACGCCGAGTCCGGCAATGAGCGTAACGGCGGCGAGGGCCACCCGCATGAGCGCGGGTTTGTAGTTCTTCTTGGGCGATGGCAGGTTGGTCTCCGAACTGTCGCCGTCAAGTGGCAGGCGTCCGTAGCCGGCTTGCCCAAGAGCGGTAATTGGCGTGTCACCAAGGTGAACCCGTGAATTTTCGGGTTCCAAGATGGGTTGGGTTGCTGTATTCATAGTTGATGTTAGTTAAAAACCGACCGGTTGGTATGTTTTTTGGGCGGGTGCCGGGTTTATAAATTTTGGTTTATGATGATTCCAAAGCCCTGACTTGTATTAGTTTAAACTCTTGCCAGCGAGGTGTTCCTCAGGCGCAGTGACGGACGGAGGCGTTTGCTCCCGGCCAAACAAGATTTGCAAATAGCTCCGAAATTCATCAATGTTTGCCGCCACGACATCGCTGTCTTCCCCCACCTTGGCCTGAAGCAGTGAGCCCTGGACAACTGCCACATACAGCGTGGCCAGACGTTTGGGGTCGAACGGCGCATTGGGGGCATAAGCCGCCTTGGCGGCTGCCAGGTCGTTTCCAAAGTCCTCGGCAATCCGGGAAAAAAACGCCTGACAGGCGCTGCGGAGTTCCGGTTTGGTAAACGCCAGCTCTTGCGCAAATACCCCAATAAGGCAGCCTTTGGTCTGATGTTTTACCCCGCCGACATTGCTCCTTACATAATCCAAGCGGCCAAAAACGCGATCCATCGGATCGGCCAGTCTGCGGAAGGGCGCGGCAGCGTAATCCTTCAACTTCCCCTCGTAAAAGCTGACCAATGACGCCTTGGCAATCTCATCTTTGCTTTTAAAGTAATGAAAAAACCCCCCTTTGGTCACACCGGCTGCGGCGCAAATTTCGTCCACCGTGGTGGCATTGAAACCATGCGCGCGCATTAAATTCATGCCCGCGTCCACGAGCTTGCGCTTCGTTTCGGGCACCTCGGTTGATGATGTGCGATTTAACATACAGACTAGTTGGTATGTTAGCTCAAATCTCGGATTCGTCAACAGATTTTTTAGATTTTTTGAATTCGTGAGAATCTAGCCCAATTTTCGCGTCATGACCCGGGTTGATTTGTCCCAAGCCAGCCCCCAGTCGCGCATCGCCTTTAAAATTGATCCCAAGGCGCGGCCCTTATCGGTGAGGCGGTAAGCGAGGCGTTTCGTCCCGTCCTGCGCGGGCATGTGCTCAACGATTTGTTGCTCCAAAAGCCGTTCCAGGCGGTCGCTTAGAATATTCGTGGGAATGCCTTCGGGCGAGGCGCTGAAATCCCGGAAGCGGCTGTGACCGAGCAGCAGGTCGCGCACGATCAACAACGTCCAGCGGTCGCCCAGGACATCGAGAGCGTACGCCACGGGGCAGGGGGAACGTTTCGGCGCCCGTAATGGTTTGCTGTTTTGATTCCGGCCGGAACTTGGCATGGCTGAAACTACCACGGAAGTCACTTGCAAACCACAAGTAATTCACTTGCGATTCGCAAGTAATATGTCATCCTGCTTCCGTGAATTTAAACTCTTCCCTCCAGCCGTCGCTGGCGCCGCCGAGCGCCGGATTGCCAAAAATTGAACTGCTCGCCGCCCGGCTGATGTTTGCGGCTGGCCGGCTGGCCGGAACCCGCCGGTCAATTAATGCCCGTTTTGAGCATGAGCGCACCATGATCCGCCGGCTGATCCGCACGCTCGACGCCGATTCGGCCGCGCGGCGCGTCCTGATCCCACGTGTCCCAGGAATGGAAGACAGCAGCCGCAATTGGTCCGTTTGGATGACCTTGGACCACTTGCGCATCGTGCATGGTTCCATCCACCGCACCATCAGTGCACTGGCCAAAGGACAGACACCGCCCGGCACGGCCAGCACGGCGGCGGTAAAACCCGCGCTGCAAGTTACTGGCGCAGTGGTGGCGGAGTATGAGAAATCCTGTGATGACCTCCTGGCGACAGTCGCGGCGATCGCAAATCTGCGAACCGCCACGCGTTACCCGCATCCGTGGTTTGGTGCTCTGGACGCCGCCGGCTGGCATGCCTTGGCGCCCGCCCATCTGAAGATTCATCTGGTCCAAATTGAGCGGATACTGGAAGGACTTTCACCGGGACGCCATTAACCATTCGCCGGCTTGTGCAACACACGATGCACGGTTTCACCCAAAGTTCGTAATGTGCATGGTTTGCTAAGTAATTCCTGGAAACCCAAATCCCGGACTTTTGTGGCCGTCATGACTCCGCTATAACCCGTCATGATGATAATGGGCAGGTGCGGTTGCGACTCCCGCAACTGGGCGCCAAGTTTAGTGCCGTCCATGCCGGGCATGGTCAAATCCGTGATGACCAGGTTGAAATTCCCGGGTTGGTCGCGCACAGCCCTGATGGCGTCAAGCGGGTTGGTGTTCGTGGTCACGACATAACCCAGCCGTTCCAGCATTTTTTTCCCGAGGGAGGCCAGCACCGCTTCGTCGTCCACCATTAAAATATGTTCGCCATGGCCGCGGGGGATGGGTGCGGCTTCAATTTTTTGTTCCGCCACTTCGGTTTCAATCACGGGGAAATACAGGCTGAAGGTGGTGCCTTCGCCCGGCTGGCTGAAAACGGAAATCCCTCCGTCGTGGCTTTTCATAATGCCATGCACCACCGCCAGGCCCAGGCCGGTGCCTTCGCCCACGTCCTTGGTCGTGAAAAACGGCTCGAAGATATGTTCCAAAGTGGCCTGGTTCATGCCGCAACCGGTGTCGCTCACGGATAATTGCACGTATTGTCCCGGGCGCAGGTCGGGGCAGGCCTGGGCGAGTTCATCGTCCACGTCCCGGATTTTCATTTCGATTTTTAGCAAACCGGTTTGATCGCGCATGGCATGCCACGCGTTGGTGCCCAAATTCATGATTACCTGGTGAACCGCTGTGGCATTGGCCAGCACGGCGGGCACCGCGGCAAGTTCGCTTTGAATCCGGATGGTCGCCGGTACGCTGGCGCGCAGCAGTTTGATCGCTTCCGTCACCACATCATTCAACTTGACGGGGATGCGCTCCGGTTTGTTTTGGCGGGAAAAAGTGAGGATCTGTTTGACGAGCTCGGTGGCCCGCACCGAGGCCTCGGAAATGTTCTCCAAACATTCAAGGATGGCCGGGTGCCCCTCTGCATCCAGTTGAGCCAAATAGGTGCTGGTAGAAATGGCCGATAAAATGTTGTTGAAGTCATGGGCGATGCCGCCGGCCAGCTGCCCGAGGGATTCCATCTTTTGCGCCTGCCGAAACTGATCCTCCAGATTTCGTTGCTCGGTAATATCTTCGGCGGTGCCGACAATCCGTTGAACTTCGCCGGCAGCGTTGCGCACGGGGAACCCTTTGTCGTGGATCCAGCGCACGGTTTTATCGGGGCGGAGGATACGGTAAGTGGCTTCAAATTTGCCGGCGTTAAAGGTGCCGGCGGCCGCTTTGGCCACACGACTAATGTCGTCAGGATGGATCACCTCCAGCCATTGGCGCGGAGAAGCATAGAGGCTGGCGCAGGACCGGCCCCAGATTTTTTCATAGGGAGGGCTCACATAGTGCACCTCATGCATGGTTGGATCAGTGATCCAGAACACCTCATTGATGTTCTCGGCCAGTTCCCGGAATCGTTCCTCGCTCGCGCGCAATTTCTTTCCCACCCGCCGCTCATCCTCAAACATGCTCAATAGCGCCAGGCGCATCTTTTCCGCGCGCCCCAAAAGGTGTTCGGCCTCCTGTTTGCTTGCCGTCAACTCGGTGAATTGCTCGTTGAGGAGTGTCTCGGCGTGCTCACGTTCCGCCATTTGGTCAATTAACTGGCGCGCTTGCCGTCGCAATTCCATTTGCGAAACCACTTGGCGGCTCAAGGCGGTCAATCCCGCCCGTTGTTCCGGCGATAGACTGCGCGGAGTGCGATCCATCACGCACAGCGCCCCCAGCGACCGCCCATCCGGTGTCACCAGCGGTGCCCCGGCGTAGTAGCGAATTTGCGGGTCATCCGTCACCAGCGGATTGTTCACGAAGCGCGGGTCCGCTCCGGCATCGCGCACCTCAAAGATTTCATCCTTGTGCAAAATGGCATAGGCGCAAAAGGCGGTGTCCCGCGAGGTTTCAGCCACGCACACGCCAATCTTTGATTTGAACCACTGGCGTTCCTCGTCAATCAGGGAAACCAAGGCGATGGGCGTTTGGCAGATTTGGGCGGCGAGCAGCGTCAGGTCGTCGAACGACTGTTCCGGCGGCGTGTCCATCAAATGGTATTCCCGCAAGTTTTCCAACCGTTCTGCTTCATCCGGAGGCAAGGGGGCTTTCATGTTTCGGCGGGGTTGAAATAGCGCGCGGGTTGTTTCAATTGGGCGAGGAGCTCGTTGACTTCGTGCTTCAGTTCCAAAATACGCTCTTCGCGCCCGAGCATTGCGTCATGCCAGCGCTGGAGTTCGTGGAACTGTTTTTGGATCGCTTCCTCGGCCTGCTTTTGTTTGTCGCGCAGTTGTTTCTGTTCCAAGGCCCGTTCGACCGCCTTCCCCAATCGGGCAATCCGGTCTTTGAGAAAATAATCCGCCGCCCCCAGCTTCATCGCTTCCACCGCCGTGTCTTCACCGACCGTTCCTGAAATAAGGATGAACGGAATATTCAGCCCGGTGGCCTGGGTCAACTGCGCCGCGCGTATCCCGTTGAACTGCGGCATGGAGTAATCCGCCAAAACCAGGTCCGGCCGTTTCGCCAGCCCGGCCAGAAAATCCGGTTCGGTTTCCACCCTCTGCCAGCGCGGCTCAAAACCGGCCCGGCGCAATTCGGCGAGGACCATCTCCACATCATCCTGGGAATCTTCCGCGATCAAGATATTCAAGGTTTTCGGCATAACTTAAATTTTCGCGGGCTGGTTCAGCAGCAGCCAGTACAAGCCGAGCTTGCCGACCACCTCGGCGAACTTTTCGAAGTCCACCGGCTTTACAATGTAGCTGTTGACGCCGAGATGGTAGCTCGCCACCACGTCATTCTGCTCTTGCGAAGACGTGAGCATGACCACGGGAATGTGTTTCGTCCGTGGATCGCTCTTGAGGGCACGTAACACTTCCAAGCCATCCACCTTGGGCAGTTTCAAGTCTAAAAAGATTACCTTCGGGTCCGTCTCCGCCGTGCGGGTGGCGTACGAGCCGCGGCGAAAAAGGAAATCCAAGGCCTCCTGCCCGTCCCGCGCAATGTGGACATGTTTAGCCCCCATCGTTTTGCCGAGCACGTACAAGGTCATGTCCAGATCATCCGGGTTATCCTCGACCAGTAGAATTTCCGTTTGGTTGTTTTGGTTCATAGTTGTTTGGCTCCGGCCAGTGTGAAATAAAACGTGGCGCCCCGGTTCAATTCTGCCTGCGCCCATACCCGGCCCCCGTGGCCGTGTACGATCCGTTGCACGATCGCCAGGCCCACGCCGGTGCCTTCGAATTCGTCGGCGCGGTGCAGGCGTTGAAATACGCCGAACAATTTGTGCGCGTACTGCATTTCAAAACCCGCGCCGTTGTCGCGCACAAAATAAACCTGTTCGCCATTTTCCTGGCTGCAGCCGATCTCGATGGTGGCCGGCGTGCGACCCTGGGTGTATTTAACCGCGTTCGAGAGCAGATTGATCCAGACCTGCTTTAGCAGCGCAAAATCCCCCTGGCACGTGGGCAAATTGCCGACCCGCAGTTCAATCTCGCGGCCTTCCCGATGGGGTTTCAATTCCTCCAGGGCGGACTTCACGAGTTTGACCACGTCCACCCTTTCAGATTTCACCGGCTGGCGGCTCAAGCGTGAGAAGGCCAGGAGATCATCAATCAAGACACCCATCCGCAGGCCGCCCTTTTGAATTCGTTCCAGATAATGTTTGCCGGTGGCCGGCAGTTGCTCGCCGAACTCGGCCAGCACCAGGCCCGTAAAGCCGTTGACCGCCCGCAGTGGCGCGCGCAAATCATGGGAAACCGAATATGAAAACGCCTCCAGTTCTTTGTTCGCAGCTTCGAGCTGGCCGGTGCGCTCGCGCACCCGTTGCTCCAATTCGCTGTTCAGAAGCAGGACCTTTCCCTCGGTCCGCTTCAGCGTTTCCACGTCTGTGTTGGTGCCGAACCATTGCACCACGCGACCGTCGGAATCTTTCAGTGGCTGCCCCCGCGTGAGAAACCGCCGGAATTGCCCGTCGGCTCCGCGCAGCGGAAATTCCATTTCAAACGGCTGGCCACCATCAATCGCAGATTGCCATTGCGCCAAAACTTGCGCGAGCCGGCTGGGGTCATGCACGCTTTGCCAGCCCCAGCCGGTCATTTGTTCCGGGGTCGTGCCGGTATATTCATACCAGCGTTGGTTATACCAGGCGATCGCACCGTCGGCCTGCGCGATCCAGGCAAGCTGCGACATGGAATTGGCCATGGTCCGGAATCGTTCCTCACTGTCGCGCAGGGCCGCTTCCGCTTGTTTGCGCTCGGTGATGTCCGTGCAGGTGCCAAACCATTTCAGAATGCTGCCGTTGGCCGCGCGCAACGGCGCGCCCAGTATCCACCACCAGTGGTAAACACCATCGGCGCGGCGGAGCCTGCATTCGAGCGAGTAATCGCCCTGGCCGGCGACTGCTTTCTGCCACGCATCCTGTGCGCGCTGCTGGTCTTCCGGATGGAACGGTTTGTTCCAACCGTCGCCCAGGCTTTCCGCCAACGTCAGTCCCGTGTAATCCGTCCAACGCTGGTTGAAATAAATGTTTCCGCCATCCGGCCGGGTGGCCCAGACGATTTGCGGCATGGCGTTCGTCAGGGTGCGAAACTCCGCCTCGCGCTGCTGCAACGCCTCCTCGGCTCGTTTGCGTTTGGTGACGTCGCGCGCAACTTTTGATGCACCGATGATTCGGCCCGTGGCATCCCGGATGGGCGATACCGTCACGGAGATATCCAGCCGATTTCCATTCTTGTGCAACCGTACCGTGTCGAAATGCCGGATACTTTCCCCCCGCCGCACATGGGCGAGGATCTCGGTTTCCTCCTGGTGGCGCTCTGGCGGAATCAGCCGCAGGATGGATTGCCCCACCATTTCCTGGGCCGAATACCCAAAAATTTTCTCCGCCCCGCCGTTCCAACTGGTGATCATGCCGGCCAAATCCTTGCCCACTACTGCATCATCCGTGGATTCCACGATGGCCGCCAGCCGTGCCGACGCCACCTCGGCCAGCCGCCGCGCCGTCAGATCCCGGACATTGCATTGGATCACTTTGGCGTCGTTGACGAGATAGACACTGCTGATGAACTCCACTTCAATCCGCTTGCCATCGTGGGTTTCCAACGGCAGGTTTTCGTAGCGGATATATTCTTTCTCCCGCAGTTCTGCGAAGATGCTTTCGTTGGCCACCACATCCTTGAAAAAGCCCAGTTCCCAAATCGCTTTGCCCAGGAATTGTGTATGCGAAAAACCCAGCAGCGTGATCAGGAACGGGTTCACGTCCACGACCATGCCGGTCTCGGCGTCGAGGATCAATATGCCTTCTTTGGCGGTTTCGAAGAGGCGCCGGTAGCGCAATTCCGAGGCGCTCAGGGCCTTCTTGGTCCGCCGGCCTTCGGCGATTTCTGCCTCCAGTTTTCCCGTCCGTTGCAGCAGTTCTGCGCTGCGTTCTTGGACGCGCGCCTCGAGTTGTTCATTCGCCATTCTCAGGGCGGCGGCGCTGATTTCCGCCCGGTCGCGCGCCCGATGCATCAAACCGCCGATCAAGGCTATTCCTGCGCCTAACGCCAGGTAGAACAGCAGACCGGGCAGTCCGTCTTTTTCCAGGGCAAAACGGCCGCGCGGATCGAGCAGAAAATAGTCCGCTGCCAGACCGCCAAAGCAGACGCCAGTCAAGGCCGGCCATAAACCGCCAAACCAAGCCGTTAACATCACGGCGAAAAGCACCAGGGCAAATGGAAATTGCGCGCCCAGCAATGGGTCCAGCATCCGCCGCAGGAGAATCGCCACAGCAACGCTCACGAAGGCGCAGCCGTAACGGAGGACGGACGGTTTGCGGCTTTCAGTCATGTCTGGCTTCCCTGACCCTGACCGGGCTGAAATCAAAAAGTTGGCTGGAATTGTTCACAGGTTCGTATCAATGGCTCTTCACGCCGGACAAAATAGATTTTCGCAACTGGCCAAACGCCACCGGCGGCTGGATCAGCGCCCAGTCGAGATTTAACTTTTTCACGGCTGTCCCGAATCCAATCCAGTCCAATGGTTTTGTAATATAAGTACCGGCGCCCAACCGCCGGCATTCTGCGATGTCCTCATTATTACTGGAATTCGTGAGGACCACGACGGGCATAATGGAGGTGCGTTCATCCGTTTTGATAATGCGCAGAACTTCCAGGCCGCTCAATTTGGGCCGGCTCAAATCCAGCAGGATCACCTGCATCCCCTCGGCCGGTTTGCGTTGAACGTATTTCCCGCGGAAAAAGAGATAGTCCAGTGCCTCTGCGCCGTCCGAAACCACCTGGATACGGTTGAGAAACCGCGCTTTTTTAAAAGCCAGCAGGGCCAGTTCCACATCGTCCGCTTCATCCTCCACCAATAAGATGTCCGCGAAATTGCGCCCAGCGTCTTTATCGCTTGAGCCGTGGATCTTCCAATGTTCCATCTCCGGCGGGAACAAGGTTGAAATGGAGACCTCCAGCGCGTGGGCGAGGCGGATGATGGTTTTCATGGATGGATTGCGCTCCCCGCGTTCCACATCCGAAATATAGGTGCGATGTAATTCCGATTTCTCCGCCAGTGTCTCTTGTGAGATTCCCAGAAGATTTCTCGAGACCTTGACCGTGTGGCCAAAAACTTTCTGCGCATCAATGACCTTCATTTTTCTCCATCCTGATATCCCCAAAAGCTGTCCAAACATCTCGACGATCCTAACAATCCTCACAACAGACTTTGAGTGACGTCTTGCCCGGCACTGTCCTGGCAAAGAATAATCCCGTGGAAATTTGCCAAGGGTACCGCATGAATGTTTTGTAATTTCTATTGGAACGTAGGTCCGTGTGTGAATGGGCGCTATGGGGTATTACCCTACCCTGGACCCATTCGTCCGGATCAAATCCTGATTAAATTGTCGTTTTCTTCGCGACTTCGGTCGTAGCCTCTGGAGCCCATCCGTCGGACAGCCCGTGGGGGTCTGGGGACGGGCACTGAGCCAAGACATGGGTGACGATTGAGCGCAAGGACATAGGTGACGGTCGCCTGCGGTACGGGGTTGGTGTTCATGGTGCCTCTGGAGGGATGGCGGCGTAGAGTTTTTCGAGCAAGGCGGGGTCGAAGGGCTCGGCGCTGTTGTTCATGCGGAACCAGGTGTTGTAGGCGACTTCTTTGGGGTCAAGGGCGGCCGCGGGGGCGGGAGGCGTGGGATCCATGGGAAGGATGGCCTCCACTGCGGGGAGCTTTGGTGAGTTATGTCCACAGGTATCTGGCTTTGGGATGACGTGGCCTGGGCCGCTGCGGTTGGGCTCGTTGCGCCCATTAAGAGTGGGGCTGATTTTGGCAGGGTCGGAGTTTTCCCATTCGGGGACAGGCGGGGAAACGTTATCGTAAGGAGGGGGCTCTGGTGATTCTGCGACGGGTTCCCGTTTGGCTGGTTTCGCCGGGGCTTTGCGGGCTGGATTAGGCTTTAATAGACTGGATTTACCCGGATTGGCCGGGGTTTTACATGGCTTTGCGCCGGTGGGCTGAGCGGCTGTTTCCGGCGCAGGAGCCGTCTTGGATTTCCCGGAACCAGTGCCTCCGGGCGGTTGCCAGGTGCCGTTCTCTAACTCCTCCCGCGACAGGCCGCATTTGAGGCGATACAAAA
>Ga0302319_10014816_pt1 | contig 14491 bp, 19 predicted proteins | sample Bog_T0_2_FD_203319 | JGI IMG/M metagenome (GOLD analysis project Ga0302319, IMG submission 203319) | Peat permafrost microbial communities from Stordalen Mire near Abisko, Sweden - Bog_T0_2 | ecosystem: Environmental > Terrestrial > Soil > Wetlands > Peat | place: Sweden: Abisko, Stordalen Mire... | reverse complement strand
GCGTCGCTGATGGGACGACCGGTAACACCGTGCAGGCCAGCACCGCGTCGCTAATCCTGCGACCGAACAAACGTGGCAATACCGGGCAGCTGACCGCGACGGACACCTTGGCGATGACCAATGTTCTCGATGCGGTCGCCAACCTTCGACTCAACGCGGTGCCGGACATTGATGGCGCCTATAACTGCTACCTTGACCCGGTAAGCGCGCGGCAATTATTCGCCGATGAGGATTTTCAGCGGCTGTTCATCGGTGCGACGTCAGCCAACGAAGTTTTCAAGCCCGGACAGGGCGTGGTGAACGATTTTCTCGGCTTGCGGTTTGTGCTGACAACCGAGGCTTACGTGCAGCCATATCCGGCCATCCCTGGTGCGATGGTGCGCCGGCCGATCGTGGTGGGACAGGGCGCGCTGATCGAAGGCGACTTTGCCGGCATGGCGGCGGAGGATGTGGCGCCGGGCGACTCCATTGTCTCGATGGTTGACGGCGTTTGCATGGTGACGCGCGAGCCGTTGGACCGGCTACAGCAGATTATTGCGCAATCATGGTATTGGATCGGTGGGTTTTGCGCGCCATCCGACACGACCACGACTAATCTGACTGTGCCGACTGCAACGAACGCCAACTTCAAACGCGCCGTTATGATCGAGCATATTGGGTAGGCGCGCCGTCCAATGTTCACCGACCAGCAGAAGACCGATGTGCGCCGATTTTGCGGTTATCCTGCCTATGGCGCCGCACCAGACGGCAACATGGGATGGCGTTTTTTTTCCGCTTATGGCGCGCTGGAATATCGGATGGACAACCTCTCCCCAGAGGAGGAACAGGTGGTGCTGAGTTACCTGAACACGCTGACGGTGCTGGAACCGGCGGTGCCTATGGCCAGCGAGAACCTGGACAGCGACGGCGCGGCGAGTTGGACGCGTAACCGCAACGAGGTGGCGGATCGGCTGCGGCTGCTGGATAGCTGGCGCCGGCGGTTATGCGCCTTCCTGGGGGTGCCGCCTGGCGAAGGGCTGGGCCAGAACGGGCTGAGTTGGGTGGTTTGATGGATGGCAGCGCACTCCAGGACAGGATCAGCCGCGGGATGGGGGTGGCGGCGCGGCGGATCGGTATGCCCTACATTGTCTATCGACCGAGGAGTTGCTTTGCGCCGCTGAGTTCGCGCAACCGGGTTATCAAGCTGTTTGCCGCGTTCAATGCCGGCGATGGATTGTTCCGCCGGCCTGGCCGCATGGGCGATGCGGTTTGGTGGGGGATATTTGACGCGGGCTACACGCAACCGGGCGACTACATGGTCAGTTCGACCCGGACCTATTTTGTGGCGGCGCAAGCACCATTGCTGCCTGTGCAGTGCGTCCTGACGAACCGCCTTCTGACCATCAAACGACCGGCGCCCGTCATCCCCGGCGGCTATAGCGGCATGGTTGCCGAGACCGCCGAAACAATTCTCGACGGGTGGCCGGCGAGCGTCGTTTCTGTATCTACACGGATTTCCGGCAGCCTGCCCGAGACACGATTTGGAAATTGGTCGGTTCTGCTGCCAATGCCGCCGCTAATGCCTGAGGTGGCTGACGTAGTGGGCGACGATACGGGGCGGCTTTTTGTTGTTGGCGCTGCCGAGCAGAGTGCCATGGGCGTGCGGTTATCGGTACGCGAAGTGGCGGCCTGACCGCCCTTCCATTCAGATGGCTCGCCCGGACAAACCGCTGGTCCGCTTGGACACGGCAATTGGAGGCGGCGCATGCGCGCGGACCAACTTAACGTTGTTACGGCCCGATTCAATCCGCTGCGGTGGCAGACGACTGACCGGAACTACCGCGATTGGGTAACACATATTCTGGACTCTGGCGCACGCTTGACGGTTGTTGAGGTGCAGTATGGCAGGCGCGCCTTCACGTGTGACCTGCCGCATGTTCATCACGTAGGTTTACGTGCGGATAGCTGGGCGTGGAGCAAGGAATGCGCCGTGAACGAAGGTATCCGGCGACTGCCGGATGCGGAATATATTGCCTGGGGTGATGCCGACATCTGGCACCGCAAGGCCGATTGGGCGCGGGAGGCGGTGGAGCATTTACAGCACTATCGTGTCATTCAAACCTGGACAACGGCGCTGGATCTTGGGCCGAACGACGCCCTTATAGGTGTTCACACGGCATTCTGCGGCCAGTACCAGGTTGGCGCGCCGCTGGTGGCGCGGGGGCCAAACTTCTGGGCGTTTGACGGCGGCTATGAGCAATATCCGCATAGCGGGTATTTCTGGGCGTGCCGGCGGGAGTTTCTGGACTGGACCGGCGGGTTGTTCGAACTTGGCGGGATGGGTAGCGCCGATCACCATATGGCCCTGGCTTTAGTGGGCGAGGTGGAACGGAGTTGGCCGGCGGGTACCAGCGCTGCGTATCGTGCGCATCTGTCGCGGTGGCAAGAACGCGCCCGGCGTTACGTGAACGGTCGAATTGCGTCGGTTCCCGGTATTATAGAGCACCGTTTTCACGGCAGCAAGCAGAAGCGTGGTTATCTGGATCGGTGGGACATGTTCGTGCGCCATGGGTTCGATCCCGATACAGATTTGAAGCGCAACAGTTGGGGCGTTTTGGAATGGGCTGGCAACAAGCCTGAACTTGAGCGCGAGTGGGATTTGTATTTGCGCTCACGCCGCGAGGACGATAATTGTTGTTGAGGCGCCATGGCTGATCTTTCGGACGTCGAGATGGCATTGGTGGGTGCCATTATCGCGCTTTTGTACCCGGCCGGACCTGGGACGGCGAGCGCCCTGGCGCTGCCGGTTAAAGTGTTTAGAGGAATGCCGACAAGCTCCGCATTGCTGGACGACCGCAGGCGTGGCGTGTTGAACATCGGTGTGTTCCCCGTGCCTGACCACACGCGCAATACCACGCGCTGGGGTGTGCAAACGTTTGAGACCGCGCTGCAGCCCGGCGTGGGCGTGTCGGTGCAAGGAAACTCGGCCGTTTTTTCGGGTGTCGCGTCGAGAGGCGATCTGGCGGGGGTTTTGATTCAGCCAGAGGCCTACGTGTACGCCGCCCAGCCGGGCGATTCGGCCGCGCTGGTGGCCGCGGCCCTTGGCGATGCGATACGAGCGAACACGATTTGCTGGGTGAATGGCGCGACACTTACGGTGCCGGGCGTGACGACCGTGACCGCGAGAACCGGCGCGCCAGCCAGCGGATTGCAGGAATGGGCGCGTCAGGAGCAGGAGTTCCGTATTTCGGTGTGGGCGCCGACGCCACAGTCGCGAGACGCGGCGTGTGGAATAGTTTGCGGCGGACTAGCCACCGTTACGTTTCTTGAACTGGCGGACGGAACAGGCGGACGGTTGCGCTACCACGCGACGAAAAGCGTGGACGAGGATCAGGCATCGTCGATTTATCGGCGTGACCTGATCTACACGATTGAATATGGGACAACAACAAGCGTGCAGACGCCAACCGTATTGTTTCCAGATTTGACGTGGCGCGGCGATACAATTTTCGTTTGAGGGAGGGCCCATGACGGAGGGGATATTGGTTGTCGTGCGACCGTTCGCGGGTCACAGCCCGGGGGATTTGATCGACAACCCGACGCAGATGGTGGCGGTACTGGGCAGTGAGCATGCCCATCACGTGGTGCGCGTGGCCGGTTTTGGGCTGGTTGTACCGCACGGCCGAGAGGTATGACATGCAGATCAATCAACAAGGCAGCTTGAATACAACGGGTCTTATTGTACCCGATTTGTATGTCCAGATCGTGCCGCCCCAAAATCTGGTGCTGAACGGCGTGCCGACGAATTTGCTTGGCGTGGTCGGCACGGCGCCCTGGGGGCCAGTGAACCAGCCCGTTATCGTTGGGACCATGGCCGACTACGCCACTGCACTAGGTACGGTGATGGCGCGCAAATACGATATGGGCACGCAAGTGGCCACCGCTGTGCAACAGGGCGCCTCGGGTTTCCGCTGCGTGCGCGTAACCGATGGGACCGATACGGCCGCTACCTACGCAATAGGGTTCGCGGGGGGTGCCTATGCGGCCTTGCTGACGGCGCGATACACTGGTTCGCAAGGTAATTCTATCGTGGCATCGCTCGCTTCCGGGAGTGCCATCAATACCTGGCGGCTGACCATGGCGCGGCCGGGGCAAGTGCCAGAAGTTTTTGACAACCTTCCAGGAGTGACACCGCTGGTGTTCTGGCAGGCGCTGGTGACGGCGGTAAATACCGGCACCGGATTACTGCAGGGCCCCTCGCAATTGGTTGTCGCAACCTTAGGCACGGCAACGGGCACCGGCCCTGCGGCATTCACTGGCCAGCCATTGTTGGGCGGGACGGATGGCGCGGCGGGCGTTACCGCGCGGCAACTGGTGGGCCAGGACAGTCTGCCGCGGACGGGCATGTATGCGCTTCGGGGCCAGGGATGCAGCCTTGGGCTACTCGCCGATGCGGACGATGCGACCCAATGGGCCACACAGGCGGCCTTCGGCGCATCCGAGGGCGTCTATATGATTTTAGTGGGTCCAGCCGGCGACACGATTACCGATGCTGTGACGGTAATGCAACAAAGTGGGCTGAATTCGTTTTCAGCAAAATTGATGTTCGGCGATTGGATCTATTGGTCAGACCAGAGCAATAACATAACGCGTCTGGTTTCGCCCCAAGGCTTCGTGGCGGGACGGATGGCCAATCTGTCGCCCGAGCAATCGAGCCTGAATAAGCCGATCTACAGCATCATTGGTTCACAGCGCTCCGGCATGCCGGGAACTGGTCAGTCGGCAACCTACAGTGAAGCCGAACTACAGACATTGTTCCTGTCCGGCATTGACGTGATTGCCAATCCGCAGCCGGGGGGTGCTTATTGGGGCGTGCGGTGCGGACATAATACATCGAATAACCCAGCGACCGACGGCGATAATTACACGAGAATGACGAACTTCATCGCCGCCACGCTGGCCGCGGGAATGGGGCAGTTCGTGGGGCAGGTGATAAATTCATCGTTGTTCCAGCGAATCCGCGCGACCCAGCTAAGTTTTTTGCAGGCTCTGCTTGGCCAGGGGATATTGGGCAGCATCAACGGCCAGCTGCCTTTTTCCGTTATCTGTGACATCAGCAATAACCCACTGAGCCGCACGAGCCTTGGCTTTGTGCAAAGTGATGCGCAAGTTCAGTTCCAGGGTATCAATGAGAAGTTCATCGTTAACGTAGAGGGCGGACAGACCGTAGCCGTACAGCGCCAGGTGCTGCCTGGCGGAATGAGTTGAACTGGGCCGCATGATTATCTGGGAGATAGCTTGCCATGCCAATTAATTCGTTTTCCATCGGCCGGGACTGCCAGCTTGTTGTCATGGGGCCGTTCGGGCGGGTGGATTTGACATATGTTACGGGCTTTGAGAGCCGCCAGATTACGCAGTCGGTCCGGCTCGATCGGCTGGACGGTGTTCCCATGGGGGCGGAGTTGCCGAAGGGCTGGGAAGGTAGCTTCGAGGTGGAGCGTGGCACCAGCGCGGTGGATGATTTCATTGCGGCGGCCGAGCTTGCTTTCTTTACGCAGGGCAGTTTGCCGGCCGGCACCGTTTACCAATACGTCGCCGAGGTAGATGGATCGACGTCGACCTTTCAGTATAGCGGGGTGGTGTTCAAACTGGTGAATTCGGGCTTGTGGAAAGGCGATGCCAGCGTGAAGCAGAAGCTGGAGTTTTTCGCCACGCAGCGGCAGCGCGTTTGATGAATACACCAACTGGCGCGCTTTTGGCGGCATCGGACAGCGTGTTGACGACGCGGGATAGCGGCGGACGGGTGTTCACGGTGCGGCGGCTGGGAGCACTTGACCGGCTGCGGCTCTTCAAAGCGATCGGCGCGGAGCTGGCGGAGAACGCACCCTATCTCGGCATGGCGATGCTGGCGGTGTCGGTCAGCGCTATCGATTCGGTACCGGTACCGCCACCGGTTACCGAAGCGCAGCTCGAGGCATTGGTGCAGCGGTTGGGTGATGACGGCATCGCCGCTGTCGCCGAATGTCTGACGGACAATGGCGGTGGCAGCGAGGCGCGCTTAGACCCGGGAAACTGAGCCGGCACCCCGATTTGGTGGACAGCCTCTATTTGGTCCGCAACGGGGTGCCGTTCGATGTCGCTTTTACTTTGCCGCCGGATGAGCGTGCCGCCTGGGTGGTGGTCATGGGCCAGTTCGACGGGCTGCAGTTCGATTGGCGCGACCATAGCTGGACGGCTGCCTGATCTGAAACCCGCGCGATGGCTGATCGCCAGGCGCAGGTGGAATGCGGGGTTATTGGCGTGACCGATGCTTTCGACGTAGGACTGAAGCTGGCACGTGGGTCAGCGGAACGCGCGCACCTGGCGCGCGCGCGTCGCGATCTAGCCATGCTGAAGGCGGGTGCCGGCAGTGTGCGTGTGGGGATGGCCAGCGTTATATCGGGGCTGGGCCGGCCCGGTGGTGGAGTCGTGGCCCAAGGCAGGGGCCGGCCGCAGATGATGTCCGGTGCTGCGGACGGCCGCCCTGGAGCCTCGGGAGCCTCTGCTTCGCCGCGGACATTTGCCGAAGTCGCGAAACGCTCTGAATTCGGCCACCTATTCGTTTCGTCGCCGGGAAACTCGGTTGCGTCAACCCGGAGAGATTTATCGAGCGATAGGCCGATGCAGAAGACGGTCGCGATAAAGCCGACGGCGTTGCCTTTGGCTTTTCATGCGAGCGCGTTGCGGAACCACCGTGCTGCACACGGGACGCCGAAGGCGGCCGCAAAAGCGGGCCGTGGCGCTTTGCCGAACGATGCCGCACAGGCGATATCGCCGCCATTGAAACCCGTCACTGGCAATCAACATACGGCACACAGCTCTTTGGCGCCGCAGGTATATGACAGCGCGGTTGCGCCAATTGTAAGTGACGCACGCGCAACTGCTGCACGGGTGAAATGGGAACGCCCAGCAAGCGGCGGCAGCGTTAATGCGGGTGTTACGGGCATCGGCACAGTCGGGACGCCGCCGACTCGTTCGATAATCTCCGCGGCCGCCGCATTACTGGCGAGAGGTGCGCCTGACCGCGGCACTAACTTTGGCGACGCCGCGCGACCACGGAGCTCACGGCATACAGACGCGGTGCCGGGGACCGCCCCGATGGTGGCGGGGCACGAGCCCCGCGCGGGCGGCCGGCGCCGTGCAGCGGCGCAGCCATTTGCACCGCCCGCGGCAACGTTCCAGACGGCGGCGAGTAAGGCGCCCGCAGGCGCCAACGATTCATCAGGCGATTCGACTGCCGCATTGCCATATGCGGCGGCCATTACGGGAAGCGAGTCATCAGCCGTCGGGGGCTTGCCGAATGCTCGCTTCGAGCAAAATGGCGCGGGTCAGATACAAGGCGACGTCTACCTGGATGGAACACTGCTTGGGCGGTGGATGTCTCGTGCGTTATCGCGTGAAGCCGGCCGGCCACCGACTGGCGGAGCCGGGTTTGATCCGCGGCGTAGCCCGTTGCCACCCGGCCGGATGATTGGGGGCTGATCGATGGCCATCCTATTGGGCGGTGTTTTGTTAGATGGCTTCGAGGCACCCGCGGGCCTGCGATATGGCGGCGCGCAGGCGTTGGCTGTTCATCGCCTGCCTGGCGGCACGCGTATAATTGACGCCATGGGGCCGGACGATGCCAATATCGTCTGGCGGGGATATTTGTCCGGGCCCGATGCCGCAGACCGGGCACGACAACTCGACACAATGAGGGCGATCGGCGCGCAGGCATCGCTTAGCTGGGACGGCGCCTATCATGACGTCGTTATCGCGCATCTCGAGTTGGTGTATTGCAGTGCTTGGTGGATTCACTACGTCATTTCCTGTACCGTGGTCACCGCCGCGGCAAGCACCGGTATTGGCGGGATAACGGCGCCTCTCGCGCAGATTGTTGCTGATTTGATTGCCGCTGGCGCGTGGACCGATGTATCCGCGGCGCGCAACGCCATGGCAGTCGCGGGAGCAACAAGTGTTGGTACGCCGGCCAACGTGGCTGCCGCGGGTTCGATCGCAACCGCTTCGCAATCGGTTCAAAGTGGCATTGCCGCGGCCGATGCCGACATGGGCAGCACTGATGTGCCGTCCTTGGTCGTTGGCGCCGGCCGCTTGGCTCAATTGGCCGCGGCGAGCGGTTATATCGGCCGCGCTGCAATAAATCTTGCCAATGCAGGTAGCTGATGCAGACGATCACTGTTTGTGGCGGCACGCTGTTTGACATTGCGTGCGACTATCTGGACGACGCCACGCAATGGAACCGGATTGCCACGCTGAACCAAATCGCGGATCCATGGCTTGGCGGTTTGGTGACGATCACCTTGCCCGTGGTGAACCCCGGCGCAGGAGGCGGCGTTGGGCAGTGAGGTTCGACAGGCCCAACTTATCGTATTGGCGAACGGAACCGTGCTGCCGGGCGTGCTGTCCGCCGAGGTACGTTGTAACGCCTACTTAAGTGCCAACCGATTTGCCTTATGCGTTGCATACTCGGTTGCGGGAGCGAACTTCTGGTCGGAATTGCCGTTGCAGATCGAGGTGCAAATTGGTGTGAACGGAGCCTGGCAGAGCCTGATCGTCGGCAATGTTGATAGCCTGGATGTGGATCCGGTTGGGCAGACGGCGACGCTGCACGGACGAGATCTGACAGCGTTGTTGATTAGCGCGCAAACGGCGGAGACGTTCGAAAACCAGACGGCATCGCAAATTGCCGTAGCGCTGGCTGAGCGCCGCGGTTTGACACCCATGGTGTTTCCGACGAGCGATATGGTGGGGCGGTATTATCAAACCGGCCGGACGCGGACCGCTTTTTCCCAGCACGGCAGCATGACCTCAGAATGGGACGTCATGATATGGGTTGCCGAGCGAGAGGGTTTCGACGTTTGGGTGGACGGGCTAGAGTTATATTTCCAGCCGAGCACAACAGGCGCGCCAACCGCATTGATTGTGCCCACGGAATGCACGAGCATGAGGCTGCATCGAGCGCTTGACCTGGCTGGCGGGTCCACCGTGGTTGTTCAGAGTTGGGATAGCCGCCAGGGCACGGCTGTTACCGGGTTTGCTTCGAGCCTCGTAGCAAGCAGCGGCGGGCCGACGTTCACTGCCGTGAGACCGAACCTGAGTTCGACCGATGCGACCTTGTTCGCTCAACGGACTCTTACTCAACTCAGTACCCACGCAGCGGAAGTGGAGTGCGAGATGCCCGGCGAACTTGGATTGTTGGCGCGGGACATCGTATGTGTTTCACAAACCGGCACCGATTTTGACGGCAATTATCAGATTATGGAAATAGACCGGCGCATTTGCTTTGAGCGGGGATTTACGCAGACCGTGGTGGCGAGGAGTTTGCCATGGATCACTTCCTGAACCAGATAAAGTCGCAAGCGGCGCAGTTGGATCAGGGTTGGGCGCAGCCGCGTCTGGCCACTGTCACATCAGTGGATCCGTCGAGTTATACGGCGCGGGTGGCGGTACAGCCGGAAGGAGTACTATCTGGATGGCTACCCATCGCCAGTGCCTGGATTGGTAACGGATGGGGGTTGGCGTGCCCGCCCTCACCGGGTGATCAGGTTGTGGTGCTCTGGCAAGAGGGCGATGCACAGCAGGGTATTGTGCTGGCCCGGCTGTGGACACAGGCCGCGCCGCCTCCTGCCGCCCCGGCAGGTGAGCTTTGGCTGGTGCACGCGAGCGGCAGTTACCTAAAACTGCATAACGACGGATCGCTGGAAAGTAATTCCGCGATCTGGACGCATCACGGCAATTTTTGTGCCACCGGCGATGTGTCCGATGGTCACGGCACGCTTGCCGCGTTGCGCGGGCATTACAATGCCCATGTTCATCCGCCGAGTACGACGACGCCCGTGCCAACGGATTGAGGGGTCAGCAAATGTGGGATGCGGCTCTTGTTTGGCGCGGAGATTTGACCATCGGCGCGACCGGGGATGTTTTATTGGCCAACACCACTGAGCTTGGCCAACAGCGTTTATTGCGGCGGCTGTTGACCAATCCAACCGACTACGTTTGGCAACCCTCGTACGGCGCTGGGCTTGGCCAATTTGTCGGCCAGACCAAATCATCGCAAGCCATTGCTGGCGTGATCTATGCTCAAATGGCGAAAGAAACGTGTGTAGCTAGGCTACCGCCGCCGGCGGTGACGGCCGACGACGCACCGGACGGCAACGTTGTTGTCGGTATTCAATATGCCGACGCAGCGTCGGGCCAAAGTCAATCCGTATCATTTTCAATGAGCGCCTGAATGCAATTACCTGTCATCACATTTTCAGCCATGCTGGAACAGATGGCTGCGGGCTTGCAGGGCGCGGCCACGCAGTTACTGGATCTGTCGATTGGCAGTGTGCTTCGGGCGCTGCTGGAGGCGTGTGCGGCGGTTGGACTCTGGTTGCAATGGTTAATCTTGCAGGTATTGTCGGCTACACGTGCGGCCACGAGTCAGGGGCCGGACCTCGATAGTTGGATGGCAGATTTTTCATTCACGCGCATACCTGGCGCCCTGGCGGTCGGTAGCGTGACCTTTGCTCGATACACGCCGGGCGTGGCGACGGCCATTCCCGTTGGCACGGTTGTTTTGACTGCGGATGGAACGCAGAGCTTCGCGGTAACCGCGGATCCGACCAACGCGGCGTGGAGCAGCGCCGGCTACTATGCGCTTGCCGCCACGCTTGCCAGTGTGACCGTGCCGGTAGAGGCAGCGGCAATTGGAGCGGCGGGCAATATTGTGGCTGGTGCGATCGGGCTTTTGGGCGCGCCGATTCCGGGTATTGATACGGTAACGAACTCGCAACCCCTGAGTGGCGGACTGGCCGCAGAGTCGGATGCCCGGGTCCGGTCTCGATTTCAGCTCTATATCAATAGCCGGTCACTCGCCACCATTGGCGCTATTGAGGAAGCCGCATCCAGTATTCTGCAAGTTTCACGGTACATCGTGCTTGAGAATCAGAACACCCTGGGCAATTTTCAACCAGGAAACTTTTGCGTATTTGCAGACGACGGCACGGGCACCCCGAGCAACTCATTATTGAGCGAAGTGCAAAGCGCGGTGAACGCCGTTCGGCCCATTGGAGCGACATTTAGCGTGATGGGGCCGGCTGTCTATGGCGCTTGTGTAACGGTTACCATTGAGACATTGACACCGGCTACACATTTGGCAGTGACGGCCAAGGTGCAGGCCGCCGTCTTAGCTTGGATTGCTGGCCTTCCCATCGGCGGCACGCTTGCGATTTCGAAGATTGACGCCCTTGCGCATGGCGCGGATGCACGCGTGGTAAGCGTGACGAGCACACTGATCAATGGTAGCGCAGCAGATTTGGTAGCCAGCGCAAACGCGGTTATCATTGCCCAGTCAGTGACGGTGAGCTGATGTTTGGCGATGCCGCCGATATGGCCAGGCGCATGCGCCAGGTTTTGCCGCGCAATTGGTTCGGCGACACAACGCCGGTATTGAATGCGGCGCTAATCGGGCTTGGAACAGCCATGGCAAGCGTCTATACGCTGATCCAGGCTGTGAAGCAGCAATCACGGCTTATAACGGCCAGCGGATCGTTTATTGACAGTTTTGCGGCGGACTTTTTCGGCACCAGCCTGTTGCGGTGGGCCAGTGAAGCCGATGGTGACTACCGTATCCGGGTTGAGCGGGCCTTGCTGTGCAGCCGTGCAACACGAGCCGCGATTGGACTGGCATTGACCGAGTTGACCGGCCGAACGCCAACTTTCTTTGAACCTGCCTGCACGAGTGATACTGGCGGGTACACGATTGGCGGCTGCGGTTATTGCGTCGCAGGCGGGTGGGGCAACCTTAATTTGCCCTATCAGTTTTTTCTGACAGTTTACCGGCCGCAGGAAGCCGGAATCGCTACTTTGGCCGGCTACGGCAGCGGTGGGATCCCGGTATACGGCAGCTTGGCTATGCAAGCCGATGGACCCACCGACACAGATCTGTGGGCCGCCGTGCCGCCGCTATTGCCGGCTTCAACAATCGCGTGGTGCCGTATTTCGAGCTGACTGCGCGGCTGAATTTTCGATTGGGCCAAGTGAGTTTATTGCCTGCGGGTTGCGCGCCGCGCTGACGCTGGGCCGCGCGCGATAGATAGAATAGCGAAAGGAACGTATCGTGGATCGCCAGATCGTTTACCCGGGCAGCATCCCGCTTGATACCGATATTCTAAACCTTGAGCGCGGCGCTATGGTGGCTATTGGATATCTGGCACAAGCAGCCCTTGGCACGGGAATTGTGGCGGACGGGTTGCTCTGTTCACCGACAGCGCCCGAGTCTTTATCTGTCTCGGTAGGCCCAGGCAGTATTACGCAGTTTGGCGTTGTGGACACGACTGCTTTTGGGTCTTTGCCCGCCGACACGACAGATCCATTGCTGCGTATGGGGATAAACCTTGAAGGAGCGACTTTCACGTTGACAGCGCCCACGGGGTCCGGGCAGGCCGTGGACTACCTAATCGAAGCGAGTCTCCTGGAGACGGATGCGGCGCCGGTTGTATTGCCATATTACGATGCGGCCAACCCGAGTATTCCCTATAGTGGACCGAATAATAGCGGGACGCCGCAGAACACTCAACGGTTGCAGCGTGTGCAGTTTCAATTGAAAGCCGGCGTGCCAGGCTCCGTCGGCACACAGACGGCGCCAAACGTAGACGCAGGCTGGGCGGGATTGTACCTAATTACGATACAAACCGGCCAGGCTGAGATTTCGGCGGCTAATATCATTACCCTGCCCGGTGCGCCATTCATGCCGTATAAGCTGCCGTCGCTGCGCCCAGGGACGAGCAAACTGGCGGTGTTCACGCCGGCCAGCCAGGGAAATTGGACGGTGCCGCTGGGTGTGAGCACGGTAAAACTGCGAATATGGGGCGGCGGTGGCGCTGGTGGGGCAGGATTTAGCGGCGCTGGCGGCGGCGGCGGCGGCGGCGGATATTCAGAGGGGTTTTATAACGTAACGGCCGGACAGGTTATTGCGATTGCGGCCGGTGGCGGCGGGGCTGGTTCTGGAACAGCAGGTGGAAATTCGAGTTTTGGCAGCCTGGCTTCAGCTACCGGCGGACAAGGCGGTGGTATCGGCGGGGTTGGCATTGGGGGGGCTGGCGGGACACCAGGAGGCAGTGGCGCAGGCACCGGCTGGACGGCCAACGGGCAAGCTGGCGGCAGCGCTTTTCTGGCCGGAGCAAACTGGGTAAGCGGACGTGGCGGCGCGGCCCATGGGGGCGCGGGCGCTGAAGCCGCCGTCGCCGCTTCGACTAGCCTGACGGACGGTTTTGCAGCGAGCCTGCCGGGGTGCGGTGGTGGGGGCGGTATCGGCAGTGGCCTCGGAGGGCAAGGCGGTCCGGGCCTCGTGTTGGTTGAGTGGTAGATCGTCGCGCCATTTGGCCGCGCCAAGCACGGTCTGCCGCACATCACGATATCGAATTAGGCCTGCGCTAGGACATAACACATGGCGACAGCGGCGACCTACTCCTGGATCCCCTCGACGGCGCGGACCGTGTGCGTGGAAGGGTTCGGCGGTATTCCGCGTGGGACCTTTCTGACTTGCGCCACGCCATTGGCGTGGCCCGCCAAGGATCCGACCGAAACGTTGGATTATGTGCTGGATGTGGCGGAAGCACTCGCCGGCAACGAAGGAGACGCTATCGCCACGTTGGACGTTCAGATCATTCCTGATAATCCGGGTGATTTGGCGCTACAATCATCTAGCGCTGATGGCAGCCAAGCGATACTTTGGCTGACTGCCGGCTTTCCTGGCACGAGCTACGCCGTAACGATTACGATTGGCACCAATGGCGGACGGGTACTTGCGCGAACGGTCATTTTGCCTGTCGTAACGCTCGCCGTGCAGCCAATCATTCCCAATGCCATCACGGACCAGACCGGTGCACCGATCACCACGCAGACCGACAGCCCCATCACCACGTCCTGACAGGCGGCATGCATGCCAACAATAGATGAACTGCCGGTCGCGACGTCGGTCAGCGATAGCGATGAGCTGCCTGTTTCGCAGTCCGATACTGCCCGCAAAGCGACCCGCGCACAATTGCTTTCAGGCGTGCAGCCGGCATTGTCAGTGGCACAGGGAACGATCCTCGGCCGCGTCAGCGCCGGCAGCGGCAGCCCGGAGGCAATTACCATTGGGGCGAATCTGACGCTGGCGAATGCGACGCTCAGCGCACCGGCAGCGTTTGAGATTGCCGGCTTGAATGCGGGCGGGGTGCCGAGCGCCGGCGATTTGGTTGCTGTTGCGCAAGGAGGCCAGAATGCCGCGATATCCTACGCTACGTTTGCCGCTGGCCTATCTTCGATTCCAGGACTTGATGCAACGGGCTACGTGGCAACTCCTTTGGGCGGCGTGGGTCCTAGGATTCTAAGTGCGCTATTCAGTGACGCCATAACGGTTGAGAGCTTTGGCGCCGTTGGTGATGGCGTTACGGACGATACGGCAGCATTTGTGGCGGCGTTTGCAAGTGGACGCCCGATTCGC
>Ga0302319_10014815_pt1 | contig 14491 bp, 16 predicted proteins | sample Bog_T0_2_FD_203319 | JGI IMG/M metagenome (GOLD analysis project Ga0302319, IMG submission 203319) | Peat permafrost microbial communities from Stordalen Mire near Abisko, Sweden - Bog_T0_2 | ecosystem: Environmental > Terrestrial > Soil > Wetlands > Peat | place: Sweden: Abisko, Stordalen Mire... | reverse complement strand
CTGGGCCCGCGTGCCGCCCCCAGCCACAAACTTCACCACCCGCTCGCGCAAATCCAACGTGTAGGCTTTCATCCCCACAGCTTACCCCCTATACTGCCAATGTAAATGTGAAATGCTGTAGTTTCAGCCAATGAAGCGAAAGCTTGCGGCCATGCGGCGCGGACGGCTAACGTTTCGCCTGTGAAACTCGAAGACCATTTGGGAGACATCATCCGCAAAGCGAGAATGATGAGCAACGCTCCAGCCGCTGCGGCAGCCAATGCGGCCGGCATTTCTGAAACCGAATTGTCCGCGCTTGAAGACACCGGCCGGCTCGCAAAAAAAATCAATTTACCCGCGCTCGCAAAAGTCATTGGTCTCAACCCGCAAAAACTCGAGGCCATCGCCGGCGGCTGGCTCCCCGCGCCAAAGGACTTGAGCCTCTGGCGCGAAATCCGGGTGTTCACCACGGCGGGTGAAGGGCTGACGGTGAATGCTTATCTCGTCTGGGACGAAGTCAACCGCGAGGCGGCGTTGTTTGACACCGGACTGGATGCGAAACCAGTTCTCGATTGCATCGCCGCCGAACAGGTCCAGCTCCGGCACATTTTCATCACGCACTCGCATTGGGATCATGTCGAGGCGCTGCCGAAAATCCGCGGGGCGTGGCCAAAGGCGCGGCTGCATTCCGGCTCCAAAAACGCGTCGGTGGACCAGCGCAACAAGACGGCGGAAATCGTCCATCTCGGTGGCCTGCGCGTGACGCATCGCGAAACGCCCGGCCACGCGGAGGACGGCGTGACTTACATCGTCGGCAACTGGCAGGAGGATGCGCCGCATGTGGCGTTTGTCGGCGACACAATTTTCGCCGGCTCGATGGGCAACGGCAATGGCGCGTGGGATCTGGCGAAACAAAAAGTGCGCGAACAGATTTTATCGCTGCCGGCGGAAACCCTGATTTGTCCCGGCCACGGCCCGTTGACGACGGTCGCGGAGGAAAAGGAACACAATCCGTTCTTTTGAGGGAGCCGTTTCGCCTCCCGCGCCGGCCTTGCGTGGTGCCGCGCAGAATTTACGGAAACGAAATCACTTCCGGCTTTGGTAAAGCGCAATGAGCGCGGCGCCGATGGCCTGCGATAATTCGCCCAGGACGGCGGAAATGATTTTGATTGAGTTGCGTTGCGCCCGCCAGAGATACGGCACGGCGGTTTCGCGGAGGGTGCGCAGGTAGCGCTCGCGGAATTCCGGCGTCGTCACTTCATGGTCCATCAGCCCGCCGCCGATGATGACAATGCCGGGATCGAGCAACGTCACCAGATTGGCCACGTGGAAGCCCATCGCGCGCGCCTGAAAATCGAAAATCTCCAGCGCCAGCGCGTCGCCCTTTTGCGCGCGGCTGCGCAGCGACAAAACTTTTTCCCTCACCGGCGCGGCGGACTTGGCGAGTTCGTGGTCGGGAAACTTATTTAATTTTTCCGCCAGCAGTTGCGGCAGGCCGGCGATGGTTGTGTAAGGTTCCACGCAACCCCAGTCCTTGCCGCAGCCGCATGGAAAGGGTCTTCCGGCGAGGCCAAACAGGTGCAACGGCGCGGCCATGTGCGCGGTTTCCATGGCGGTGAGCGTCTGGCCGATGAGCGGCAGGCCGTCCTGCCCCACGAACGCGCTGCCGAGGCCGGAGCCGGGCATGAGCATCAGGACGGACAAGGGTTGCTCCCCGCGCGCAATCCGCGCCTCGGCCACCCCGCCGGAATGGCCGTCATTGCTCACGGTCAATGGCAGCGGGTGACCGGCTGCTTTGGCGAGGGCCGCGCTGAAATCCGCGTGAACATTCCAGCCCGCCAGACACGCCGGCAGATTTGCCGTCTGGTCAAGCACACCGTAGCGTTCGTAGGGTCCGGGAATTGCGAGGCCGGCGCCTTGAACCTGCGGCCATTGCAAATGGTTCTGGGCCAGAAATTCATTGATGGCCGAAATCCAGGCAGCGATGACGGCATCGCGCCCGCTCAACGCATTGGTCGGGCGTTGGAGAAGCTTGGTGGAGACAGCCTCGCCGTTTTCCCAGACGGCGGCGATTTTGGAAGTGGTCGCGCCGCTGTCCGTGCCGAGGAAGATCTTTTCGCTCATGGTTGCCCATCAAGTTGCTGACGCCGGCGGCAAACGCAAGAATTATCCGCGTTTTCAGTTCATGCTCTTTGCCAAAATAAATTTCCAGAAAGGCGGGCGATGCGCTGCCGGGGATCGTGGCAAACCCGCAGGTGTGCCCCACATTCTTGAAAATTAATTTTGGCAACCATTCCGGCTCGTTTAACTTGGCGCTGCGTGACACCGCCTGAAACATTTTTGAATTTGCTCCGCAGTGACGCACCGTTGCTTGCGCTCGCGCCAATGCAAGACGTGACGACGCTGCAATTCATGCGCGTTATCGCGCGTTACGGCGGGCCGGATGTTTATTGGACGGAATACTTCCGCGTCCACGGTGATTCGCGCCCGGAAAAATGGATTCTCAATTCGATCACTAAAAATCCGACCGGCAAACCCGTCGTCGCGCAGCTCATCGGCAACGACATTCCCGCGCTCGTCCGCAATGCGAAGTTGCTGCAAAAATATCCCGTCGCCGCGATTGACCTGAATCTCGGCTGTCCCGCGCCCATCGTTTATCGCAAATGCGCCGGCGGCGGGCTGCTCCGCGAACCGGAAAAGATTGACGCCATTCTCGGCGCGCTGCGCGACGCGGTGGCGATTCCATTCACGGTCAAAACTCGCATCGGCTTCGAGACGCCCGCCGAGTTTGACGCGCTGCTGCCGATTTTTGCGAAACATCCGGTTGACCTGCTTACCGTCCACGCCCGCACCGTCAAGCAAATGTATCGGCCCGGCGTCCGCTACGATTTGATTGCGCGGGCGGCAAAAGAATTGCGCTGTCCCGTGCTGGCAAATGGCAATGTCCACGGCGCGGCGCAGGCGCAAGCGTTGCTGGCGGAGACCGGCGCGCGCGGATTGATGATCGGGCGCGGCGGCATCCGCAACCCGTGGCTGTTCGACCAAATCCGGCAGCAGCTTCGCGGTGAGAAAGTAAAATTGCCGACCGGTCGCGACGTGTTGAATTACGTCCGCGAACTATGGGAGAATGAAATCTCGCCGGGCGTTCCCGAATCCGCGCAGGTGCAGCGGATGAAGAAATTCATGAACTTCATCGGCGAGGGCGTCGGCGAGAAATTCCTGCACGACATCCGCCGCGCGGCGACAACCGCTGACTTTTTCCGGGCGTGCGAGGGTTTTTTGAATCACGACGAGCCGATGACGCTGGAACCTGAAACATTTTCGGGCACCGTCGTTGGCGCTGGATTTACGAGCTTGTGAACCATCCGCTGTTCAGATATTTGTCCTTATCGGTTGCATCAATCCGGCTGGCCGGAGATGTGTGGATGCTAACCGACCGCGGAATTTGGCTCCGATGATGAATTTCAAGGCCGGTAAAATCAGATGGAGGTATAAGCTGGCGGCGGTTTTGCCGCATGAATGGGTGTTCGGCACTTTTCTTTTGCTGACCGGTCTGCGGTTGTTTGCGGCTGGCGGCCCGGCCCGGCCCTGGTCGTTTTTATTTTTGGGCTGTTTGCTGGCCAGCATCGGGATTTTTTTCTGGTCGGAGCGGAACCTGTCGCCTTGGCGCTGGCGGGTGCGGCTATTGTTTTATCCGGCGGCGATGGGCATCAGTTTTTACGCGATGGGGTTGGCGGTGCCGCTGCTGGGCAATCCCATGATGGACGGGCTGTTGCTGGACTGGGACCGGGCTTTGCTGGGGGAAACGCCGGCGATAGCTTGGGAACCGTGGCTGCGTCCGTGGGCGGAGGATCTGGCGATGGCGGGCTACCTTTTTTTCTTCTACTATTTGATTGCGGGACCGGCGGTATATTGCGTCCGGGATTTGCGTTTGTTTCGGAAGTGCATCGTCGGTTTGTTCACGATGTATGGGCTGGCGTTCATGGGCTACACGGTGCTGCCCGCCGGCGGCCCGCACCGCTGGATGATGTTTCAAACGCCTTTGCATGGCCCATGGCTGCTGGACTGGACGCTCAAACCGGTGAATTTAGCGAGCAACTGCCTCGATGTTTTCCCCAGCGTGCATCTCGCGGCGACGCTGTATCTGCTTTTGTTTGACTGGCGGCACGGTCGGCGGCGATTTTGGTGGTATTTGCTGCCGTGCCTGATCCTGTGGTTTTCCACGCTGTATCTGCGCTTTCATTATTTCGTGGACTTGCTGGCAGGCGTGGCGGTGGCGCTGGCGGGTTGGTGGATGGCTGAAGCATACGAGGCTTCCACCCGCGGCCAGCCGATGTCGCCACCGCCGGTCAACGACCGGAAAGCCGGATCTTGAAGCTGCCGGCCTCGGTTAATTTCTCCAGTTTGCCCTGATAGAAAAGTTTCCGGTATTCCTCGGTCTCGAGCAGGTGCTGGGTCAGTTCCTTTTTGTCGCGCTGGATGATGAATTTCAGCTCGGCCAAATCGTCCGACCAGCGGAAACCGTTGAAAAATTCCGCGCTCGCGAACTGCGTCTTGTAGAGCGCCGTTTGCGAATAGCAGGTTCCCAGGTAAAGATGTTTCACCCCGCGCCCGGCGAACAATTCCACCGCCGAGGTCATCATGAACATGCCGAGGTTGCGCGCGTAATAATTCAAGTCGTAAAACGCGTAGTAATAAAATGCGAGTTCCTTGGCTTCGAGGTAGAGCGTCGCCGCGCCGACTTCGCCGCCGGTCTTGGTGTCGGTGAACACGAGCAAATGCGAGATGATGGGCGAACCAAACAGCGCGTCCAGCCGCTCGAAGGTCATCACGTCCTTGCCGAACTTGATGTCGGCGTAGGTCTTGAAAAACTGGCGGCGCTCCGGTGTGTAATCGTATTTGTCGCGCGGCACGAGCTTCGCGTCAATGCCCCCGCCCTTGCGCAAAATGCGGCGGTTCTCGGACGACGGCTTGAATTTCGCGAGATTCACGCGCACCTGGCGGCAGAGATAAAAGCGGTCCAAATTTCGCGACGACGGCAGGAAACCGGCGTTGAAAATATCCGCCGGCGTTTCGCCATCCTCCGGCACCGCCCAGATGGCATACGGAAACTGGTAATGCTCGTAATCGGAGTTTTGTTCGGAGAAAAGGAGCTTCATTTTGCGACCGCCGTTTCCAATTCGCTTTTTGTCGGCGTAACTTTGCCGTTCACCGACTTCCGCCGCAGCCGCAGCCGCCAGTTGGTCAGCACGTCGTAGGTCACGGAGTTTTTCAGCTTGGCGATGTCGCGCACGGTGATTTCGTCATTGCCTTGTTTGCCCATGATGACGGCCTCGTCCCACATTTGCGTTTGCGGAATGTCCGTGATGTCCACCATCAGCGCGTCCATCGCAATGCCGCCGATGAGCGGCGCGCGTTTGCCATGGATGAGCGCGCAGCCTTCGTTGCGCACGCGCGGAAACCCGTCGCCGTAGCCAATCGGCAGAATCGCAATGCGCCGTTCCGACTTTGCCATGTAACGCATCCCGTAGCCGACGACTTCGCCGGGCTTCAATTTTTGAATCGCGGCGATTTTCGCCTTGACCGACATCACCGGTTCGATGCCGGGAATCTGCCGGCAAACCTGCGACGGGAAAACGCCGTAAATCAAAATGCCCGGCCGCACCATGTCCAGATGCGCGTCCGGCAGATCGAGAAAGCCGCCGCTGTTGCAGGTGTGCCGCAGCCTCACGGCAATCTTCCGCTGCTCCAGCGAGGTCAACACTTCCTGGAAACGCGAGAATTGCAGATTAGCGAACGCTTTATCCGTTTCATCCGATTGCGCGAAATGCGTCATTACGCCTTCAAGCGACAACGACTTTTCCACGACAATTTTTTCGACGAGCGGCAACGCCTCGTCCCAACGCACGCCGTAACGGCTCATGCCGGTATGGATTTTGACGTGAACCGGAACCTGTTTGCCAAAATCTGCCGCAAGCTTCGCCAGTGTGCGGACGGCGTGCGGTTCGTTCACGCAAACCGTCAGGTCATGCGCTACGCACCATTCGAGTTCCGCCTCCTGCCGCTCGCCGAGCAGCAGCAACGGCGCGGTGATCCTGGCGTCGCGCAACGCCATCGCCTCTTCGAGTGTGCTCAAGCCGAAGCCCCACGCACCTTCTTCCAGCGCGATGCGCGCCACATCAAGCGCGCCGTGGCCGTAAGCCTCATCCTTTACCACGGCGAGCAATTTCACGTTGCGCGGCAGATCGCGGCGGATCAGGCGCAGATTGTTTCGCAGCTTGCCGAGGTCAATCTCGGTCCACGCCGGTCGCTGCGGAAAATTTTCAGAATTCAAATTCATCGAAATTCAGAAGAGTTAAACCACGAAATGCACAAAATGACACGGAAAAAGTTACACAAGAACCGCTGGAATTAAATCCTCAAGTTTGCGATTCGGATCAACGAAGATAACCGTTCCTTTCCACAAACCAACGTCTCGAAAAGCGTTGGCAATGCGTGCCATTTCTTCATCGCCTGTAATTAGTCTGTTGCCCAACATGCTCGAAGCAACATACTGTTCATCTTCAACACTGTTCCGCTGATTCCCAGTTTTGACTATTTTTCTCCCGTTTTGGATTTGAAAAATTGGGCCCAGGAAATAGCACAAACGAATTGTGAGACAAATGAGCGTAATTTGGAATTGAACCAGATTCTGTCCGCTATAGTTTTTTATTGCGGTGGCAATTCCGTTGGAAAGTTCTGAATTTCGTTGGAAAGTTTTCTCGAAAACCGCCCGAAGAAAATCTTCTTTCTTTTTAGGGTCATCCAAAATACGGCGAAGATACGGACAAACAACGTCGGTTAAAAATGCGCTCTCGTTAGACAATTGAGCCATCCTGTTTGGGAGTGGAAAATTTTGTTGCGCACTTTTCCATTGAGCAACTGTTTCGTCTTTTAGTTTCCTGCGCTCTCCCAGCCAAACCAATAGTTCCGGGTCATTGGATTTGAGGTTAAATAATCTATTAAAAAAATAATCTGGCGGTTGGGGTAACGTGACGAATTGTTCTCCCAAAACAAATTCACGAAATGCTACTTCGCGGATGTCATCCATCCAGCACGGTTGAAGCCTCTCAAGTTGTAGCTTCATCTCGAGAGCTTCTGCCAATGGTTTTGATCGCGGGTCTAAAACATTTACCAAAACTTCTTCGACTAGAACTGCGGGCAATACAAGTTGGTAACGCTTGAATAATTCGCTCCAAAGAGGCGAGTTGATTGTTTTACAAAGCCGCTGAAAAACGGATTTATCCAAAATTGCACTCGTCACAGTCATATTTGATTTCCCTTAATTTTCAAACATTTCCCGGCGGCCAGAGGCTTTGGCCGACATCCGTGCGGAAATAACTGCCCACGACGCGAATTTTGCGGATGTTGGCGTAAGCTTTGGCAATCGCCGCGTCCAGCTTGGGCGCGAGCGCAATCACGTCGGCGATGCGATGACCGGTGGCGATCAGATTTCCCTCCGCGCCGCGCGCGACTTCGTTCCACCAGACATCGCAATCGAATTTGCCGTCCACCTCGAGCGGCAACTGCGGCCCGCGCACCTGCGTGAACGGATAGCCGTAGCCCGCCAGCGTCAGCGAGCAGCCAAAGTTCAACTTGTCATCGAACTGCAATTTCAATTTTTCGTTCCGCGCCGTCTTCAAAACCACTTCCACTGGATTTTTCAGCATCCGCAAAATCATCGGGCCGGACGTGACGCCGATGCGGATGTTGTATTCGATGACGTGCCACTTGCCGGCGCGTTTAATGGCGGTGACTTGCAACGGCCCGTTGAATTTCGCTTCGAGCAGCCATGGCTTCAGCGGATGGATGAGTTCACGCGCCAAACCGTATTTGTCATTTTCATCGCGCTCGACCAGTCCGCCGAGCGGCGCGCCGGCTACGATGCCGAGATTGCCGTTGTGCGCGTATTTGTATTCCTGATTCGTGACGAGCGAATGAATCTCGCCGCCGCTCACGAGTGCGATGTGCCCGGCCTCGGCGCGGCCAAGGTATTCCTGCAAAAACACACCCTCGGCATAATTCACCTGCCGCAGCCACGCACGCGTGTCGGCAACCGTTTCGCACAAAATCGTGTGAACCGGGCTGGTCGGCGAGCAGAGCGGATTCTTGATGACGAACGGCTGCGGGTGCGCGGCGAGAATTTTTTCCGCCTCGATCCGGTTTGATGCGACGAATGCCTTGGGAAATCGAATCTTGAATCTGGCGCACAATTCGCGGGCGAAATCACGTTCGCGCTCGATCCGCATCGCCTCGCCGGTCGGGCTGAAAATCCCGACGCCGGATTTGATTAAATCCGCCGCCCACGGCGACTGCGCCCAGTCAATGGATTGTGGAATGACGACATCAATTTTCCGCTCGCGAATCAGCGGCATCGGACTCGGAAATGTGTCGCGCGTGAATATTTCCCCGGCGAGCGCTGGTGAATAGTGACCGTAATTGCGCGTCAGATACGTCGAGACATTTGCCCCGGCGTCCGCCAGCGCGGTGCCGATGCTGTGCGCGAACGAGCCGACGCCGAGAATTAACGCGGATGGCGGCGGACTATTTTGAAATGAATTTTTGCGCGGCATTAAATTTCCCCAATTGTTCCGCAATTTGGTTTGCAGCGCAACGCCAAGCTCGCCTCGACTTTGCCCGCCGCTCTGGTAACTTGGTTGCGTGAGTTTTGTCTCTGAATTCAATTCGTTGCCGCTCCCGGCGCTGGTGAAACGGTCGCTGGATGCTGGCGCCAGTTCGGTTCGCGAAAGCATGGCAAAATCGAAATTGTCGCTTGCCGATTTCGCCAAACTGATTTCGCCGGCAGCTTCGGAATTTCTGGAGCACATGGGCCGGCGGTCGCACGCGATGACGAAGCAGCGCTTCGGCAAGGTCATCCGGATGTTCGCGCCGCTTTATCTTTCCAACGAGTGCGTCAACAACTGCTCCTATTGCGGCTTCTCGCGCGATAATCCGATTTTGCGCGTCACGCTATCGCTGGACGAAGTGCGGCAGGAGGCGCGCGAGCTGAAAAAACAGGGCTTCCGCAACATCCTGCTCGTCGCGGGCGAGCATCCGAAATTTGTCTCAAACAATTACCTGCGCGACTGCATCGCCGCGCTGCACGCCGACTGGCCGGGCATCTCGCTCGAAGTCGGGCCGATGGAAGTTGCGGATTACCTTCCGCTCGTCGCGGCGGGCGCGGACGGGCTGGTGGTTTATCAGGAAACTTACGACCGTAAAGTCTATGCGGACATGCACACCGCCGGGCCGAAGCGGAATTTCGACTGGCGACTCGAAACGCCGGAGCGCGCCTACGCCGCGGGATTCCGCCGGCTTGGCATCAGCCCGCTTTACGGACTGGCCGACTGGCGTTACGAGGCGATTTGCGCGGCGGCGCACGCGGATTATCTGCTGCGGAACTGTTGGAAGGCGGCACTGACCATTTCCACGGTGCGGCTGCGTCCGTGCGCCGGCGAATTCCAGCCGCTCACGCACATCAGCGACCGCGAGCTGGCGCAACTCGTCTGCGCGCTGCGCATCATGTTTCCGGACGTGGGCATCGTGCTCTCGACGCGCGAATCGGCGAAGCTGCGCGACGGACTGGTGCCGCTGGGCGTGACGATGATGAGCGCGGGCAGCCACACCGAGCCGGGCGGCTACACCGGCGCGGGCAAGGAAAAATTGCATCAAACCGTGCGCGGCAAGATCGTGGAGCTGGCGTCCGGCGCGAGCGAATGGGCGCCGCAGCCGAACCGCGCGACGAACGCGACGGGACAATTCAACATTGCCGACGAACGTTCCGCCGGCGAAGTGGCGGAATTGATCCGCAAGCTCGGCTACGAACCGGTCTGGAAGGATTGGGATGCGGCGCTGACGGCGTGAATAACACACCTTGCTTCTGCGTCAGTGATTTGACTAAAATTCAACATCTGAATCCAAAAAAGCATGATTCGTCGAATTCAAATCAAAAACTACAAGTCACTTAAAAATATTGAAGTGAGCTTGGGGCAGCTTGCTGTCATCTTCGGCCCGAACGCCGTTGGTAAAAGTAATTTGTTTGATGCGCTGAATCTGCTCGCCCGCCTCGTTACTAAAAAAAATCTTAAAGAGGCGTTCGATGGACATCGTGGATTGCCGATTGAAGCAGTTCACTACGACAAAGGAACAATTCGGGATTTGCTATCTGAAAAGACGCATACGATTTCGTTTTCTGTGGATGTTGAGCTTAGCGCCCCCGTCATCAGTGATATAGAAGCTCGCATCAAAGAATTGCGCCAAGGAATTGATAAGAAAAGCGGCGAGCCTGAAGACAAAACGAAAATCACTAATCATCAACTTCGATATGATTTGGAAATTGAGGTGATTTCCGCTTCGGGTCAATTGCGGGTGATGAATGAACGGTTGGCAGCCCTGCGAAAAAGCGGTCATGCAGAAAAAGCGCGCGGTGCATTCATCGAAAAGGTTGGCCCCAAATTGAGCCTGCGCATGGAGGGACAGTCTCACCCAACCAATCACGAAATCGGTTTGGATTATACAATCACGTCAACGCCGCTCTACCCTCCACATTATCCTCATTTGACTGCATTTCGCGAGGAGATGGCTCGGTGTCACTTTTATTATTTTGAGCCACGGGCACTGATGCGCGAAGCCAATGGCATTGCCGAAGTCAATAATCTTGGACCTCGCGGCGAAGATTTGGCCGCGTTTTATCACACGCTCTCACTCAAAGAGCCGCAACAATTCCAAGCTTTGAAATTGGCCGCACAACAGATTTTACCACGATTGGAAGACATTGATGTCGAACGAACCGACAAGGCTGAACTGTTCTTGCGCATTCGAGAAAATGGTGCGTATTACTCCAATCGTCTTATTTCAGAAGGGACGTTGCGGGTTTTAGGATTGTTGGCCGTGTTATCACCATCCTCCAAGTCCACTACAATTGGTTATGAAGAACCAGAAAACGGCGTTCACCCGCGTCGGTTGCAGCTAATTGCAGAAATGCTAAAAAATGCAGCAAATGAAAACCGGCAAATCTTGATAAATACACACTCGCCAGTTCTGCCGGGCTATTTCAAAAATAAAGATCTGTTGAAATGTCAAAGATCAGGAACAGCTACAACCATTGTGCCGTTCACATCTTTAGGCGACCTCTTCCGAGCAGACGAAATCGAGGAAAATCTGGAAGATCAAATCCTGCGCGGTGATTATGGCGGCTAAATACATCATCGCTTATTTTTTGGAAGACATCGGTCAGGAAGCGATTATTCCACCTTTGGTGAGGCGACTTATTCGTGAAGCTGGCAAACCGGCTGTTAATTTTGATCATCGCACTCTTAACGCTCGCGGTGGACGTTCAATTTCTGCCTACAAAGATTTTTTAGCTGATGCCAAAAGTAAAATGCACCTGCCAGCAGATTTGCTCATCGTTGGTTCTGACGGAAATTGCAAAGGCTTTGCTACGCGTCGGGATGAAATCACAGCCGTTGCTGCAAACCCACCCTATCCAATAGTCGTAACCGCCGTTCCAGACCCGCATGTGGAACGCTGGTATCTATTAGACCCTTCGGCGCTTTCAAAAGCGGCTGGAATTCCCAAGATGCCTGCCTTGCCAGCGCATAAGTGTGAAAAAAATTATTACAAGCACCTCTTGCGATCCGCTTTTAACAACAGTCCCATTGTTCCTCTGCTAGGCGGAACAGAGTATGGCCCTCTGGTGGCTGACGAGATGGATTTATATGCAGCCAGCAAAGTAGATCACGGATTGGCTGAATTTGTTGGCGGAGTTAAATCTTGGTTAAAGCAGCTTCCTTAAGATTTTTCTGCACGAATTTGGCATGCACAACAAATTCAAAAATCGGTTTTCGTGAACTCAAACTTTGTCATTGCCAACGGAAAACCAATCGAGGCGCAACTGCCGTGCTCGATTGAGGCATTTCTGATTGCACAAAATCTTTTGCCGCGCAGCGTCGTGGTGGAGCACAACGGCGAGGCGGTCGCGCCGTCGGAATTTTCCCGGCGGCAATTGAACGCGGGAGACCGGCTGGAAATCGTAAAAATCGTCGCCGGCGGTTGAACGAAATTGCGGTCACGGAGTCACAGAGTCACGGAGATGAAAAACATATTCAAAATTGTTCCGGGTTGTTTGATGGCGTTTGCGTTGTTCGCGCCAAACGCCCGCGCGGACGGGACGAGCCTGACGGCGGCGCAGGCGTGGTCGGCGCTGACGAATGTTTCGCTGCTGAAGCCGCCGATGGAGTGGCAGACGAATCCGCCGACCGAGGATCAACTGGCGAAATTCGACGACGAGCAGGCCGCGCAGGCCGGCGCGCTGGCCGATCAGGCGCGGGATTTTTACAAGCAATTTTCCAGCAACCCAAACGTGTCACGGGCGCGCGTGACGGAAATTCAGGCGCTGAAACTGGCGACGCATTTCGGCGCGACGAACCGGCTGGCCGATCTGGACGCGCGCGAGCAGTCGGTGCTCGGCGACACGAATGCGCCGGAGGAGCTGCGTTATGAATTGCGGGTGGACCGGCTCGGCCGCGAGTTGCAGGCGCGGGCGGCGGCGGGCGCGGACATGAAGGCGGAATTGGAAAAGGCCGGACGCGCGCTGGTGAAGGAATTTCCCGGCGGCCCGGAAGGTTACGACATTTTGATGGATCTGGCGATGGACGCTGATCTGCTGAAGACGCACGATTTCGGCGAGTTGATGGCCAACAGCGGCGGGCCGCCGGAATTGACGGACCTGGGCAAGGGCCTGCTGCGCCGGCTCGACGCCGTGGGCAAACCGCTGCCCATCGAATTCAAGGCCATGGATGGCCGCGCGGTGAATCTGAACACGCTTTCCAACAAGGTGGTGCTGGTGGATTTCTGGGCGACATGGTGTCCGGGCTGCGTGGCGCTGTCGCCGGAGATAAAGAAACTTTACGAGCAGTTTCACACGAACGGCTTTGACGTGATTGGCATCAATTTTGATGACGGCACGAACCAAGTGCAGCGGTTCACCGCCGAAGAGGGCGTGGACTGGCCGCAGTATTTCGGCGGGCGCGGTCCCGAAAACCGGTTTGGCCGGGAATTTTCCATCAGCGCCATCCCCGCCGTATGGCTGGTGGACCGGAAAGGAATCGTCCGCGACATTCACGGAACGACGGATCTGGAGGCCAAGGTCGCGAAGCTGATGGCGGAGTGACGCGCTTTGGACTTCGGTTTTGCCAGGCGCGGGTTTAAGCTCCGGCCATCATGGATTGGCTCACGAATTTCGTCTGGCACGGCCTCATCTGGCACAATGACAAATTATTCGGCATTCAATGGAGCGTCTGGAAAGTGGTCGGCTGGACGGGAAACGCGGTTTTTTCCTCGCGTTTTCTCGTGCAGTGGTATGCCACGGAAAAAAAGAAGCGGGTCGTGGTGCCGGTGGCATTTTGGTGGTTAAGCCTGCTGGGATCGCTGCTTTTATTGGTCTATGCGTTCCGCAAGACGGACTCGGTTTTTATTTACGCCTACTTGTTTCCCTGGATCCCCTACACGCGAAATTTAATCATCCACTATCGCCACAAAATGGCGCATACAGATTGTCCCGGTTGTGGCAAGAGTTGTCCGCCGCAGTCGAATTTTTGTCCGAACTGCGGCGTGAAATTGCCGTAGGTTCTTACTTCTTCGGCGCGGCGGGCGCGGGCTTGGGCGGCGTTGCCGGGACGAGGGCGTATTTCACAAGGATTGGATTGAAATCCGGGTGCGCCTTGCCAAAGGTTACGAGCTGGCTCACAAAACTTTGAATGGCCGGCAGCTTTTGATTGTAGGGCTGGACGATCTGGGAGTTGATGACGGCGATGTCCTTGCCGAGGTGGTGTGATTCGTAGCCCAGATAGGCCACGAGGGTGCCGCTGACGACGATGAGCGCCATCAACAGCGTGAACACCTGGCGTTGCAACGCGGCCACCTGGCCGGCCAAATCACCCGTGGAATTTATTTCGGTGTCGTTCATACAATTACCGTTGGGCCATCAGCGGGCGGCTTGCAAAATGCGCGTCAAATCCGCGTTCGGGGTTTTTTGATTGTAGGCATTCACATCGCCGGCCAGCGCCTGGAGCCGCATGTAGTTGGCGTTGATGCTGGCCATCTGGATTTGCAGGGAGCGGAATTCACGCGTGCGGAAAATCGTCTGCAACGCGAAAATCACGCCGAGCACGACAAACGCGCCGAGCACGAAGGTCAGCACCGAATTCATGGTTTCACATTTCATAAATGTCCGGGAAATCTACCGGATTGGCGGCGGATGTCCACTGTGTTTTTTGCCGTCCGCCTCCTCGTCCATCCCGCCTTCGCTGCTTGCTTCGGCGCGGCAAGCCGTGGTTTAATTTTCGCACATGAAAATCCATTTCTTCGGCGCGGCGCGCACCACCACCGGCTCCATGTATTTCATCGAGGTCAACGGCAAGAAACTTTTGCTCGAATGCGGTTTGTTCCAGGGCCACCGCCAGGAATCGGAGCA
>Ga0302319_10014814_pt1 | contig 14493 bp, 14 predicted proteins | sample Bog_T0_2_FD_203319 | JGI IMG/M metagenome (GOLD analysis project Ga0302319, IMG submission 203319) | Peat permafrost microbial communities from Stordalen Mire near Abisko, Sweden - Bog_T0_2 | ecosystem: Environmental > Terrestrial > Soil > Wetlands > Peat | place: Sweden: Abisko, Stordalen Mire... | reverse complement strand
AGTATATGTTCGGGAATCTCGAAGTGAAAGGCCTGGGACTCGACGGCGTCAGCGCGGTGAAGAAGATGTGGGGCGTGAAATCGGGCGAGCCGTTTCCCGCTGACTACCCGGAATATTTCGCCAAACAGGTCAAGGCGGAGGGACTTTTCGATAACCTCGGCGATGTGCGGGCCGAGCCGGATATCAACACCGACACCCACATCGTCAACGTGACGGTAATTTTCAAATACGAAGTCACTCCGAAGAAGAAGCCGAGCTTCGGCGTCCCATGATTGCGATTACGCGAGGAGTCAGCCGATCGCTCGGCGATTGCGAACTGACCTGGCTGGAGCGTGAGCCCATCGATATCGATAAAGCGATCAAACAGCATCATGCTTATGAAGCCCTCCTCGCTTCACTGGGAGCCCGAGTCATCTCGCTGCCCGCGCTGGAAGACCATCCAGACGCGGTGTTTGTGGAAGATCCGGCAATTGTGCTCGACGATGTGGCCATCATCACCACCATGGGAGCGGCAAGCCGTCGCGGTGAGCGCGCGACTCTGGCGCAGGAGTTGTCCGAATTCCGCGGGGTGATTTATATGCAGGATCCCGCCAAACTCGAAGGCGGCGACGTGATGCGGGTCGGCGACGATTTGTATGTTGGCCTTTCCGCCCGCACGGATGAGGCGGGAATCGACCAGCTTCGCGACCTCATCGCCCCGATGGGTTATCGAGCGACCGAAATGCGGCTCAGCAACTGTCTGCATCTGAAATCCGCCTGCTGCTTCATCGGCGACGAAACGATTCTGATCAATCGGTCCTGGGTCGATGCCGCGCCACTGGGACAATACCGCCTGATCGAAGTAGCGCCGGAGGAACCCGCGGCAGCGAATGCATTGCGAGTCGGCAGCGCCGTAGTAATGCCAGACTGCTTCCCAAGGACCGCTGAAAGGCTTCAGGCCGCGGGCTTCGACGTCAGGACCGTCGATGTGTCTGAGCTCATGAAAGCCGAAAGCGGAGTTACTTGTTCGAGCCTGATTTTAAGTTGACAAGCCGCGACCTTTTCTCTAGTATGTAGAAATCATGCCGAAGGGCGAATCGCTCGGCGAATTCGAACACCTGATTTTACTCGCGGTTCTTCGCCTCAACGATGACGCCTACGGGATGCGGGTGCGGCGTGAGATTTCGGAACGCACAGGCCGCGACGTTACTATCGGCGCGGTCTATGCAACGCTGGAACGCCTCGAAACCAAAGGCCTGGTCTCCGCCGCCATCAGCGAACCTACGGCCGAGCGCGGCGGCCGAGCCAAACGCTCTTTCCGCGTCACTGCTCAGGGGATGGAAGCCATCAACCGTACGCGGCACGAAATGCAGAGCATGAGCGAAGGCCTGGTGTTCCACGCATGATCGATTTCATCCTGGGGGACTTGTATGAAGAGTACGGGCTGAAATGCGGCGAGCGTGGCGTCTTAGCGGCTCGGCTTTGGTACACGCGCCAGGTTCTGCTGAGTTTGCCCGTCATGATCAAGCCTGTCGAACTGTTGCGCCCGCCGATGATCGCTCTTCCGCTGGTTTTGCTCGACCGCCTTTGGTGTCTCGTCTACTCCCTGATTCCTTTGAAAGACGGCCTGGATCGCGCTCCCGGTTTTCTTATCGCCAATATTGTCTGCGGCTGCGTCGGGGCCGCAATAGCAAGGCCTTCGCCTCTGAACGCCACGCTCGCTACCGCCTTCGCGTTGGCCTGTTCGATTTCCGCTGAACCACCGCTCTACATCGCAGCCGCAATGATCGCCGTTCCGCTTGCCGCCCGCCTGAGGAGGTCTTATGAAATGGCTTAAATGGGTTTTCATAGTGCCGGCGGCGTTGTTGGTTCTCGTCTTCGGGATACTGCTTGTCCTGAGCAACCTTCCTGGCGCGGGGAAACTGCACGCTTCCGTCGAAATCGCGGCCAGCCCGCAGCAGATCTGGCCGTTTCTGAATGAAGGCGACAAGCTCAAACAGTGGGTCAGCTGGCTGGCCGAAGTGAAGCAGACGGAACCGCGCGGCCCGGGAGCGTCGCAGACCTGGGTGATGCACGACGCCAACAACGGCAATGCGGCGATGAGCATCGACAGCCGCTGCACGGAGTACACTCCGCCCACGCGTCTCAGCGTCGTCGTGAATACACCGCATGAATTCGACGGCTCGCAAACCTACGCGCTGAAAGACCTGGGCAATAACCATACCCGTCTCGAGATCGATGGCGATTACCACTTCACACAGTGGTTCGCCAGTCTGATGACGCCGCTCATTATGCCCGCCGCGGCTAAGAAGATGGAAGGCGATATCGCCACTTTGAAGAGGCTGGTCGAAAATGAAGGGCGATCTTAAACAACTACAGGGCTCGTGGAACATCGTCAGCCTGGAGGTTGACGGCGACGAGTATCCCCCGCTCGGCGGCCGAATCGCGATCACAGGCGACCGCTTTGTCAGCCTCAACATGGGCGCCGAGTATGAGGGCGCCATGACGGTGGATGAATCGGCAATGCCGAAGACCTTCGACATGCTGTTCGATAAAGGCCCGCATGCAGGGAAAAAATCACTGGGCATTTACGAACTGAAGAAGGACGAATGGAAGATCTGTCTCGGCTTTGCCGGCAGCACTCGCCCCGCGAAGTTCGTCACGACGAAAGGCACCGGCCATGCGCTGGAGATTCTGCGGCGCGGCACAGGGCCAGTGGCCGCAGTCAAGCTTTTACAAACCGACAGTTCAGCGCCACGCACTGAGCTTGAGGGCGAGTGGAGCATGACCTCCTGCATTCAGAACGGAAAGCCCATGCCGAAGCCTTCGGTATCCTACGCACGGCGCGTCTTTCAGGGCGACCGAACCACGCTTTACATTGGCCCTCAGGCTTCATCGCAAAGCCGCTTCACGCTCTCCGGCCGCAACATCGATTACATCGATCTCGAACAGACGGGAACCTTCGAACTTTCAGAGAAGGGCCTGAAGATTTCTATAACGGAACGCGGCGGCCCCGGCCGCACGGTCACCGAATGGAAGCGAAAAGCCTGATGGAATTTCCATCTGCTGCAGAGAATACCATCTCGTATCCGATGTACACCGATATTTGCGATAAGAACCAGGAATTCAGCGCGACGCAGCCTTTGCTAAGGCAAGTGTAAGGCACGCTCGAAGTCGTTTTCGCCTGGTTCTTCAATCGCTCGTGGAAAGCATCATGCCGTCCGTCTTCATCGCCGGCGGAACAATCGGCGAAGTCCCGTTGCCGCGAACCACGAAGTATTCCGCGCCGTCGCCGGTCTCCATCGGCGAGATCGTGTAAGTCCCGCCGCCAGAATCCCACCGATCGCAATGCGTGAAAATAAGCTGTTCACGCGTTTGTCTTTTTCTGAAAATCTCTGAAATTACTTCGCATTCGTGAAGACAAACGCTTCGCCTTCACCGGCAACCGTGAGTTTATCGAAATGCCACTTATCGCCGTCCTTCGACAGCACCACCAGAGTCTTGTCGCTGTCGCCTTCCACGCGCTCGGCGCGCAGAGTAACGACTGGCGTGCGATCGCCATGGACCACAAAGAACTGCTCGCCGCCCATCTCGAAACTGGTCATCTCATACTCCCCACTCGGCAGCGTGGTCGAGCCAACGGTGACGGCATAAGGCAGCGTCACGGTGATGGGGTTAATGGTGGCCGCGAACATCGCGCTGCCGGCAAACAACAAAGCACACGTCGAACCTATGCGCAAAAATGCGTTTTTCATTTCTTTAAACCTTCCTGTTATTCGGTTTAGAGCTTCGCGTCATTGCGTTGCTCTCTGCATGGATTAACGAAACGCAAGGCAGTGGAGTTACGCGTCGGGAGCCATGTTCACAAGGCTTTACAAAGCATGAGAATTTTCCCGATGTAACCCACTAATCAAACAGGTGAGTATGCGCGTCCTTTTGTGGAGCGGGCTTTTGGCCTGCTCTCTCCTTTCCATAACCGCGTTCGCACAGCCGCCGGACGCGTCCTACCAGCCCTTAACGAAAGCCTTCGAAGCCCTCCGCATCAAAGACTACGACACCGCCATTACCTTCTTTCAACAGGCCGTCCAGCTATCGCCCAGCCGCACCGACATTCGCAAAAACCTCGCCTACACGCTGCTTAAAACCGGCGACAGCGAAAGCGCCCGCGGGCAGTTCGGAGAGGCCGTTCGCCTCGATCCCGCAGACCTCCATGTCGCTCTCGAATACGCATTCCTCTGCTTCGAAGCACGCGACGAAGCTCCCGCCCGCAAAGCCGAAGCCCGCCGCATCTTCGCGCGCGTCCGAGACGAGGCTACGGACGCCACCATTAAAGCCACCGCCGAACAGGCCTTCAATAACATCGATAAACCCCTCGCGGACGGTATCGCCCGCTGGCAGAAGGTCCTCGCCGAAGCAAAACCCACCTTCAGCGCCATGCACGAACTTGCCGAGCTCGCCGAGGCGCGCGACGAACTCGATCTCGCGGCCAACAGCTATCGCGCCGCCTTCGGCATCCAGCCCGATAACAAATCCGTCCTGCTCGAACTTGCCCGCGTAGAATCCGCGCGGAACAATCCCGAGGGCGCAACCGCGGCCTTGCTCGCCGCCTCGCGCGGAGGCGAACCCCGCGCCGCCGAACTCGCCAAAGAACGCCTGCCCGAACGCTATCCTTTCGTCTACGAGTTCCGCAAAGCGCTCGAGCTCGATCCCAAAAACGACGCTCTCCATCGCGAACTCGCCTGGCTGCTGCTGCAGATGTCCGAGAAGAACGGCGCCAGCCGAGCCGATGCCGAAAAGGAATTCCAGTCGGTCGTAGACTCGACGCCGGACGATTACCTCGCCGTCGCCCAACTCGGCCTGCTCTATCTCGAAGACCACAACGAGGAGCTCGCCATGCCGCTCCTCAAAACCGTCCTCACGCTCGCCGATTCCGCCACCGCTAACCGGGCCCGCATGGCACTCCATATGCCCCTCGTGCTCGAAGAACGTAAGACCTCCGATACGGCGCTCGATCCGCGCACCCTCGGCGAACGTAGCTACAACGCCGGCTTCATGAAGGATGCCCTCCATTACTTCACCCTCGCTCACGAAGCCGACCCCGTCGATTCCTCCGTCGCCCTCAAACTCGGCTGGACCAACAACCTGCTGCACGACGACGCCACCGCCATGCACTGGTTCGACATCGCGCGCCGCAGTGCCGACCCCACAGTTTCCGCTGAAGCCAGCCGCGCTTATAAGAACCTCCGCCCCGGCCTTGCCCGATTCCGCACAACGGTCTGGCTCTATCCGCTCTATTCCTCGCGCTGGAGCGACCTCTTCGGCTACGGCCAGGCCAAGACCGAGATGCGTATAAAGAAGTTTCCGTTCCGCCCCTACGCGAGCCTCCGCTTCGTGGGCGACGCGCGACGCACCACCGGTGGCGTCTCACCCCAGAACCTGTCCGAAAGCGCCTTCATCCTGGGTGCCGGCGTAGCTACCCAACAGTTCCACGGCGCGATGGGTTGGTTCGAGGCCGGCGAAGCCTTCGGCTATCTCAACGGCCTGCGCTGGCGCGATTATCGCGGCGGCGCCTCCTACGCCAGAACTATCGGCCGTTCGATAGCCGCCGAACATTCCGGCCTTTTCTTCGAAACCACGGACGACGCCGTTTACATCAGCCACTTCAGTAACGACGAAATCAATTACACGCAAAACAAGTTCGGCTACACGAAAGTGCTCGACGGCATTAAGCTCCAGGCTTTCTGGAGCGCTAACGTCACCATGGACGTGAAGCGCCAGTACTGGGCCAACTTCGGCGAAACCGGCCCCGGTGCGCGCTTCCGGCTGCCTTTCATGCCGGCATCCATGTCCATCACGCTCAGCGCCGTGCACGGCGTTTACATCATTAACGAAGGCAACCCCCGCGGCCCCAACTTCAACGACTTTCGAGCCGGAGTCTGGTATGCATTTACAAAGTAAGACCGCCCTTCTGTTCCTGGCCCTGGCCGCTCACGTCCCAGCGGCAACCTTCGCGATAATCGGCGCCAAAGCCACGGCCTGGCCCGCCATCCTCTCATCCGTGGGCCACATACAAGGCCCCACCACCACAGCCGATATCGTAGTTGCCCCGGCCAACACCCCGGCCTCTGCCGACTGGCAGGCCCGCGTCAAAAGCGGCACCGCTCTCATCCTCGAAGGCCCATCGCCACTGGCCGCCGCATTTGGCTTTAAACCTGGCGTGGACGCCGTCCCGGTTATCCACGTAGTCGATGTCCACAACCCGACCCTTCCCGTCATCTGGAGCAAATCGCTCGAAATTCCGAAGACCGAGATCCCGACCGCAGCCAGGGTCTTCGCCAAAGACCGCTGGAGCAACCAGCCTCTCGTCGCCGGCTTCAAATCCGGCGCAGGCGCGGTCCTTTGGGTCGCGGCGCCTCCGGGAGCCTCCGGGTACGAGCGCTTTCCCTACCTGATGCAATCGCTTGCCGACCTTGGCTTCGAGCCTTCCTTCCGCGCCTCCGGTCTCTGGGCCTTCTTCGACTACTCCTACCGCACGCGCGCCGATCCCGATTACCTCGCCGCCCGCTGGCGCAAAGCCGGCATATCCGCTCTCCACGTGGCCTCCTGGCACTTCTTCGATCCCGACAAAGACCACGACGAATATCTGAAGCTCCTGATCGCCGCCTGCCATCGCCACGGGATACTGGTTTACGCCTGGGTCGAATTGCCCCACGTCAGCGAAAAATTCTGGAACGACCATCCGCAATGGCGCGAAAAAACCGCTGTCCTCCAGGATGCCCAGCTCGACTGGCGCAAGCTGATGAATCTGCAGAATCGCGACTGCGCCGCCGCCGCACTCGCCGGTCTAGCCGCCATGATGCAACGTTTCGACTGGGATGGCGTTAATCTCGCCGAGCTCTATTTCGAATCCCTCGAAGGCGCTTCCAACCCCGCCCGCTTCACCCCCATGAATGACGACGTGCGTGCCGAGTTCCGCGCCCAGTTCGGCTGGGACCCCATTGAGATCTGGGCCAGGCACAACGACGCCAAATCCCTCCGCGACTTCCTCGACTTCCGCGCCAACCTCGCCCGCCGCATGCAGGAAGAATGGCTCAATGCCGCCGAGACCTTCCGGCCCGGCCTCGATATCGTGCTCACCCATGTCGATGACCGCTTCGATACCGGCATGAAGGACGCCATCGGCGCCGACGCCAGCCGAGTGCTCCCGCTGCTCGACAAGCATGCGTTTTCGTTCCTGATCGAAGACCCGGCCACCGTCTGGAACCTCGGCCCCCAGCGCTATCCCGAAATCGCTAAACGCTACCAGCCGCTCACTACCCACCCCGGAAAGCTCGCCATCGACATCAACATTGTAGACCGCTATCAGGATGTCTATCCGACTAAGCAACAAACCGGGACAGAGCTCTTCGAACTCGTTCACCTCGCCTCAACCGCGTTCCCGCGAGTAGCCCTCTACTTCGAAAACAGCATCCTCGCACCCGACCTGGCGCTGCTCGCCGCGGCGTCTTCCGACGTAACGAGCTATGCAAAAGACAAGAAGCGGGTCACTCTCGATTCACCCAACGGCGTGGAACTCGTTTGGAACAACGAAGGAGCTCTGGTCGACGGAAAACCCTGGCCCATGCTCTCAAAAACCGCCGTCCGTCTGCCCCCCGGCCAGCACGCCATAGAACCCGCCGCCAAACGGGACGCGCTCACTGTTGAAGACCTCAACGCCCGCCTACGCACCGCCTCGGCCGAAGGGAAACGCCTTAGCTTCGAATACTCCAGCGACAGCCGAGCTATCGTCCGCTTCGACCGCCACCCTCAGCAAATCGAAATCGATGGAGTCTCCACACTTTTCACCTGCATCGAAGGCAGCGACTGCGCCATCCTCCTCCCGCAAGGCGACCACAAAGTCTCGGCCAACTGAGGTGATAGCCTGTTGGGGGACATGAACGCCGCCAACAAAACCAAACCTACCCCCGCCAGTGTCCCCGCCTTCATCGAATCCCTCGAAGACCCCAACCGGCGCGCCGAAGCCGCGACCCTGGTCAAACTGATGAAAAAGGCGACCGGCGAGAAACCTACTCTCTGGGGTCCCTCGATCATTGGTTTCGGCAGCCATCACTACAAGTACGAAACCGGCAGGGAGGGCGATTCCCCCATTGTCGCCTTCTCACCCCGCAAAGCGGCTATCGTTTTCTACGGCATAACCGGTGTTCCCGAAGCCGAAACTCTACTCCCCAAACTCGGGAAACACACCATGGGCAAAGGCTGCCTCTACCTCAAAAAACTCTCCGACGCGGACCCCAAAGTTCTCGAAGAACTGATCCTGAACGCCTTCACCGCTAAGGCAGCACGTAAGTCAGTCCAGTCGTGAACTGGGTCGAATTTCGTTTGAATCCGGCCGGCGGATTATCCAGATAGTTATCCGACGCCCCCACGGTCAGTGAGAACTTCTTAATCACAGGCACCGACAGTCCGGCCGAAGCGATCCCCGAGAGCGCCTTGCTGTTTGTCCACGAAGGATTAATCGCCAACTCCTGAGTAAACAAGGCTTTCTTAAAATGCCGAACATACTTCTCGTCGAACGCCGAACCCGCCAGGCTTGTCGACTTCAGCCCGGAGAACTGCTGATTGATGTAGCTCACACCGGCCTTCAGATCCAGGCTATGCTTCGCGTTCCCGAAGACGCTCCACCCAATACCGCCCACATAAGTCTGCTGCAGATTGAGCCCCTGGGAAAAGCTGTGGTCGAAAAGCGCCTGCCCAAAGCCGAAAATCCGCGGCGAGAAATACTCGTCCCGCTCCGCATCCGCGTGATAGATCGACGTCTTAATCGTCGGCAGACCCTTCTGCGAAACCAGCCCGTAGGAGCTTGAAAAATCCGCGCTGGTACGATTGCGCCGCGCCAGCCAGTCTTCGCCCGGCTCGGTCCGCACGATGGCAATCGCCTCGTTAAACGTCCGGCTGTTCTGGGTCGCCTCCACAAACGCAGCGCCCGCCGTCACCGTCCCGCGCCAGTCGTGAAAGAAGCCGTCGCTGCCCTGGAGCGCCTTTTCGAACGCGGGCTTATCGATCACCATCGCGGTATCGGTGACCGCGACCGACTTTGTCCCGCTCGCATCCGCCACCGCGATCTTCTGGTCCGCCTCCGAAACCGTGCCTTCGGGGACCGTCACCGGGGCCTTCGGCCTCAGCGTCACGTTTTTCGGGATCACCGCATAAATTCCGCCCGCGTGGAGCTCTTTAATCTTGCTCCAGTCGACAGTAACCTCGCCCAGCACGTCGCTCTTGAACCGCACCGAGCCGCCAGTCGAGCGGACCAGATGCCCAATGAGCTTTTCCCCATCGCTCAGGACCAGGGTATCGGGCTCCGGCTTAGGCGGAGTTTGAGAGTAGGCGACGGAGCAAAGGAACAGAGTCGATATGAGGGGCGGTTTTGTAGAAAGCATCGCTATCCAGATTACATTGCGAACATTGCCCGGCCGGAGCGAAAAAGAAAGGTACAATAAGACACATCACGTCCTTTTCAAAACGCTCACTCTCCTCGCCCAGGGACTACTTCCCAGCGTTGACAGGCCTGCGCTTCGTCCTTGCGCTCTGGGTCATTCTGCACCATATTTCGGGTAAAGGCATGATGCTCGAAAACTGGACTAACACCCTGCCTTTCGCCGCGCAATCGCTGGTGCACGGCGGATACCTCGCGGTGCAAACCTTCTTTCTGCTGTCCGGCTTTGTCCTTGCCCGCACCTATACCGAAGCCGAATGGAGCGGCAAAGATCTGCTGCGATACGGGGCCGCCCGCCTCGCCAGAATTTATCCCGTCTATCTCCTGAGCCTCGTTGTAGTGTCGCCGTTTATCTGGGAGACCATGTCCAGCGCCGGCGTCGAACCAGGACGCAAAGCCGCACTCCTCACCGACTACGTCCTTGTGCTGCAGGGCTGGACCGGAGGCCTCGGCGTCGGCTGGAACACACCCGCCTGGTCGCTTTCCTGCGAATTCTTTTTTTACCTTTTCTTCCCGCTGGTGTTTCCCCTGCTGCGCACGGCCGGGCGCCGGGTGGTGGCGGTCGCTCTGGCGATTTCCGTGGTGATGCCGATCCTGCTCGCGCACGGCGACGTGCCGTGGGCCTGGCAACCCATCCACCACTTCTCGGATTTCCTGGCCGGAATCGCCGCCGCCCGCCTCTACGAATTCCTCGCCCCGCGTATGCAGCGCCAGGGCTCCTGGCTCTACCTGCCCGCGATCGCGGCAGGCGTTCTCCTGATCGTCTATCCGCAAATCATGGACGGAACCTATGGCGACCTCAAAACCGGCCTGCGCCCGCTCAACGTTCTCGCCCTGGTTGGTCTCGCGCTGGGAGGCGGATTCACCGCCAGACTGCTTTCGACCGCCGGTGCCGATTACCTGGGCAAAATCAGCTATTCCATGTACATTCTGCACGTTCCCGTCCTGTGGTGGTACGGGCGCTGGGCGCTTCACGGATCGGTTTTCGGGATGCTCCACGTCCCTCGCATCGCAGCGGCCATTCTTTACCTGGGGCTTGTGCTGGTTGCCGCCGGTCTTTCGTTCCGCTGGGTCGAGATGCCCGCCAACCAATGGATTCGCAGGTTCGTCGCATCCCGTCTGGCTTTCCGGCGGCCCCTGGTTGCTGAAGCCGTCGCGGCTTAGGCGTGTTGGAGGGATAAGATTCGGTTCGTTCCTGCTGTTTTTTGTTGGACAGGGAAGGCCGTGCGGGCTGAGACGCAGCCATGCTGGATGACGCCGGCCACGATTATGGATAAGGCCTACGTCGGGTCTATGGCTATGGCTGGCGGCGGCGAATTGGGGTACGGATGACATTGCAAATTTCGTTCCTGGCCACAGTATGCACCCGGACGGAGGATTTCGGGCCCTGGGGTTCATTTAGAACTCTGGTAAGTGGTTTTGAATGTTGTTGCTAGGGATATTTTTCGGATTTGTGAACGGGGGGTTTGGGCGGGTGTTTCCGGGGGGCCGATTAAGTGGCGAGTTTAGGGCTTCAATTGGCTTAGAACTGGCTTTATTTGGGTCTAATTTGGGTTATTCGGGGGTAACGAACCCATTGGAAGCCAGTTTGGGTTTCACAGGACACGCCGGAAGCTCCCTTGTGAGCGCCGGACGCCGGCGGCTGTGTCGCGACCGCGAAATAGAACTCCAGGCCGAACGTATGCCTTCGCTTCACCATCGATTCGGCCGGCGGGGCGGGGGCCAGGCGGTTCGATCATTGGATAGAAGGGCTGTTATCGGCGGGAATCGCCCTTGCCCGGCCGAGACCCTCTTTCCGAGCGGCGCGTGATCTGCCCGTAGCGAGATCCGCCACTTCCCGGGGTGCTTAACCATTTTGGGGGTTCCAGCGGAAATCGGTCATTCCGAAGACTGTGTACCGCTTCCTTACGGTCGCGGCTCGGAATGTTGGTATTGATTTCAGAGCACTTGCTGAGCCGCGCGCGTCAGCGAGCGGTGCTGTCTTACGTAAAACGGGCCGAACCCCCAAAACGTTTAAGCACCCCACTTCCCGGGACGCGCCCATCTGATCTCGCTAGAATGATATTGTGACCCAACACGCGGAAGCGATATTCGAAGACGGGCTCTTGCGCCCGCTCGAACCTTTGTCACTGCAGGACAAGCAGCATGTCCTGTTGACGATCACCGATGTTTCGGCTACGGGTGCGAAGTCGGGCCGGATGCCGGAGTCGGGCCGGATGCCGGAAAAAGACTGGCTCAGAGCGCACGGCCAGGAGTACAGCGGCCAGTGGGTTGCCCTTGATGGCGAAGAACTCCTCAGCCATGGTTCAGACGCTCGCGGGGTGCGCGATGAGGCGCGGGCGAAAGGCGTCCAAACCCCACTCATGGTTCACATACCAGACGAGCCTAACTTGCCGTCCGCCTTCTGGGTGTAATGCCTGCCATCGAATTCAGCCGGACTTATTCATATCTGCCGGTTGGACGACGGGATCTCGTTGCCGGTAATTCTGAACGGCGGCGGGGAAAGAGTCAAGCTGCTTGCGCAGGTGGATACCGGGGCTTCCCACTGCCTGTTTGAACGAAGGCACGCCGAACTGCTGAACCTCGACGTGGAGGCGGGCGATCCAATGGCATTCCGGACTGCCACCGGGCGCGTCGAGGCGATTGGTCATCTTGTCACCATCGAGACGCTCGGTGTGCACTTCGAATCTGCTCAGGCGCCTCGGCTGGCTGGACCGCATTCGCCTTGGCCTGATCGATCATGACGGGTTGCTTTATGTGGCGCCTTACGATTAGACGCACATTCCGCGAGATCCTTACCAGCAGCCGCTGCGGCGCATTCGCGGTGGATTGCAAATCCGCCCCTGTCGGAAAGCCAGAAAAACAGCGGCCTCACTTTATTTTGCCGGCCTCTCTCCGAGTGGCGCGTGATTCGGCCGGAGCGACACGTCAGTAAACGCTGCGCGACTTCCGCGAGTTACCTCCCCCAACCCCGTTTCGCGGGGGCGACCCCGTGTGGCCGGGCGCCGCAGGGTCGATCCCGAGCTTTGTACGAGTGGCGGACCATACGCCCCGAGATCCACGAATTGCGAATACCTGCACACACTGACTGGCCGCGGTGCCCCTGTGACACTTGCGAACGCACTACCAGTCACGTGGGTCTGAATCTGGGACGTCCAGCTTTCCGGTTCGGTACAAACTCAAGTAGTGTGCTCCGTGACGTGCACCGACTCTGTATGCAGGAGGCGGAAACGCAACGGCAAGTCGCGCGGTGAGCTCACCGGAGTCGATGATTGGGTTCGAATGAATAAGCCACGCAGCGAGTTGCTGCTGAGTGAACGGATGGCCCAAGCCACGCGGTGGGGGTGGAAAATTCGCCGCACCACTAATCGCGCAGCGAATGACCGCGGCTGCCCAGTCAATATAGGCATTTGTCCCGCTCTTGGCGCCCCACGCTGCAGGATGAGGAACCGGAGCAACGACGATCTCGCTTTCTGCAACTTGTGCTCTGAACGGCACGCCGATCGAAAGGCGTCTTCCAGCAAGATAGTTTCGTGCCTTTGCCCCGACTGCCACGACCACCTGTGGCTGCACTTGGCGCGCAACTTCGTCGAAGTAGAGATCGGCACACTTACTTCCCACCCTCGGCAAAGACTCCTCATCAGTGGTCGCACACAGAAATAACTCCGTCACGGCTGCGACGGTGGCAAATGGTTTGCCCGGAAAAGCTTTGCCGGCTATAGCAATGTGAAGGTCGTAATGGTGCCCTGATTCGCCAAAGCGCACGTAGGACTGCCCCCGCCAGACATCCCGTGCAAGCAAGTCAAACGATTCGGGGCTCCGCATGGTCTCTGCGTATAGCTCAAGGTTTGTGTTGCTGATCCGTGGATTTGTGCCGATAAACAGAAGCGGCGCAGCGTGTGAACTGCCGATTGTCGGCGGGAATTTGGATAGTGGCGCGCCGGACCCGACGCGCGAGAAGCCAAAGCCGAAATCAGCGCATAATTCGCATCTGAAGATTTTTTGACGGAGTACTCTTGGATCAGATTGCATTCAATTTGCCCGGACTGGCCCGAGAATGTCAGACTCAGTATAGCCGTATGACCGACACGCCCGAATCTGATGTTGGCTGTTTCAGCAAACGCACAATCCTGACGGGGGCGGGCTGGACACGAAACTGGGGCGGGCAGTTGGCTAGTGAGGTATGGCAGTGCCTCGTGGGCAATCGGGCGATACAGCAGCGCGCCGCTGTGCGTGAGTTGTTGCTGGAAGAAGGCTCTTTCGAGGCCGCCGCCGGCAGACTGCAGACTGCGCCGTTCAATGCCGGGGATCGGCAGACCTATGAACGCACGCTGATGGATGCCTTCGTCGCGATGGACGCAGAAGTCGCGCGTCCCGATCACGACCCTTGTATCAATCTCCACAAGGTCCAAGAGCTGCTGTTCCGCTTTTGGGGACAACGCGGCGACTACGTGGATGCTGGCTACTTCTTCACGCTCAATCAGGATCTCTGGCCCGAGAGGTACCTCTACAACCACCATGTGATGAGCGCTGCTGCTCCAGTGCTGCCTGGACTGCACCGCCGCGCGAATCAAAGACTCTTCGAGGCGGATCTCGGGCGCTACAACGAAACCTTTGTCATGCAGCCCGTTTCGAATTGGGCGACACCTCTCCAACTAAGGGGCACTTTTAACGTCATCAAGTTGCATGGCTCGTTCAACTGGCGCACGCCAGACGGACGGAACGCGATGATTATAGGCACGGAGAAAAGCGCGCATATCGCTGACTTTCGGTTGTTGGCGGAATATTGGCGGATATTTAGGGCTGTATTACAGGCGGGGGAAGTGCGTTTGATGGTGGTCGGTTACGGTTTCAGAGATGAGCACGTCAATTCTGCAATCGCTGAAGCTGTCGAGAACCACGGACTTCGTGTGTTCATTTGGAGCACGACTTCCAATCTGATGGAACACGTCCGCGCGGCTCCGCATGGTGCCCGCATCTGGAAGGGAGTGTTGAGCACGGCGAACCGACCCATCATCGAG
>Ga0302319_10014813_pt1 | contig 14493 bp, 6 predicted proteins | sample Bog_T0_2_FD_203319 | JGI IMG/M metagenome (GOLD analysis project Ga0302319, IMG submission 203319) | Peat permafrost microbial communities from Stordalen Mire near Abisko, Sweden - Bog_T0_2 | ecosystem: Environmental > Terrestrial > Soil > Wetlands > Peat | place: Sweden: Abisko, Stordalen Mire... | reverse complement strand
CCTGGGCAATTTGGGCGAGCATTTGGAAGCGCGGAAGCAGATCGAGCTGGCGCTGGAGTCGGATTTGCGGCAGTTCGGGCCGGACCATCCCGAGGTGGCTGTCTACCGTTCGAACCTGGCCATCATCTTGGGCGATTTGGGCGAGCATGGGGAAGCGCGGAAGCAGATCGAGCTGACGCTCAAGTCCGAGTTACGGCAGTTCGAGCCTGACCATCCCACCATCGGCGTTACCCGTTTGAACTTCGCTGTCGTTCTTTACCGTTTGGGAGAGCGCGAGGCCGCTTTGCTGGAGATCGAGCTGGCGCTGGAGATTTTTCGCAAGAAGCTGCCGGCGGGGCATCCGAGTATTCGCAAGGCGGAGGGGTGGCGGGAAGTCATTTTGGGCCTTGCGGCCGGGGGCTGAGGGACTGTGTTGGTGCGGCCTGCCTGGATGGCGCAGAATGCGCGTGTTGGTTCGGCGGTCGGGAGTGGGGTTGGGCGCGGGTGAGTTCGCCTTGCAGGCGACTGTACCGGCTGGAGAGCCTGTCCGGCAGGCGACGAGATCGTCCGCCCCACAAGGCAGTACACAAGCAAGCGCGGCGCGGGTCGGTAGAGAAATCAGGATGGATGCCACCCTCCTGCTACCTTATTCCCATGCGACTGATTCGCGGAGCCCCAGGCAGCGGCAAGACTTCGCTGGTCTTCCGCGAGTTCTCCGCCGCCATTCAGTCCGCCCGCACCGACCTGCGCATCGTGGTTCCCACGGCGACACTGGTCCGTCACTACCAGCACGAACTGGCGCGATCCGGCCTGGTTTTCGACCCCCGCATGGTCGTGTCGCTGAGCCGTTTTGCGCTCGATTGCGCCCCGGACACGGCACTCGTCCCCGCAGGCCTGGTGCGCGCTCTGCTGCGCGACGCGCTCGAACGGCTGCAGTTGCCCGAATTTGCCGCGGTTGCCGGAACGCGCGGCATGGCGGACGTCGTGCTGGAGACGATGGCACGATTTGAGAACGCCGGCTGTACACCGGACCGGCTGTCACGGGTACGCAATCTGTCGCCGCATGGGAGGGCGTTTCTGCGCGTCTGGCGGGAGGTGGAGGGCTCAATCTCCGCGCGCGGTTTTGCCACTCGCGGACAGGTCATCCGGCGCGCTGCCGGGGCTGTTGCCGTCCGTTATGCGCGTACAGTATGGATGGACGGATTCCTGAATTTCAGTCCACTGGAGGCCGAGCTCGTGCGGGCCATGGCCGCCACCTGCGATCTCACCCTGACCCTGACCGAAGGCCGCGCCACTTACGACGCCCGCCGTCTTGCGATGGAACTCGGCGCTTCCGACCAGTTGCTGGCCGGCGCGCCGCGGCGTCCGCAAACCATCGCCGTGCGGGCGCCATCGCCCGAAGGCGAAGCCGATGAGATTGCCCGGCGTATTCTCGAACTGAACGGCGCGGGCATCGAGTTTCCCGCGATCGCCGTGGCCCTTCGCGATGTGGAAACATGGCTTCCTCTGCTGCGAACCGCGTTCGACCGGTTCGGCATTCCGGCACGCTGCTATTTCTCGACGCCGGTTCGCCGGCATCCGGTCGCGGTGTTTCTCGGCGGCCTGATCGAGAGCGCACTTTCGGATTGGGATTTCGAGTCCGCGCTCAGAGCCCTTCGCGCTCATCCCGCATGGGGGCACAGCGCCGATTTCGACCGTTTCGACTTTCGCGTGCGCGAAGCGATGCCGGGCCGCGGAGCCGGTGCGTTGCTCGGCCTTTGCGAGTCGGAGAAGCTCCGGTCCAGTCTGGAAGATTGTCTGAGGATCTCGTCCTGGCGCGGAGAACGTGCGCGTCCTGCCGTCTGGCAACGCAGGTTCGGGCAGCTGGCCGAAAGCCTGTATCGCGTTCGCACAATTGCCGCTCCGGCCGACTACGCGGCGATCGAAACGGCGCGGAGTCACGCGGCGGGGATGAGGGCGTGGTCGGCGGCGCTCGAGACTGCGGCGCAATTCTGGACTGCCGCGGAAGTTTCGCTGGAACAATTCCACAGCGTCGTGAGCGGCGCGATCGAAACCGCGTCGATGCAGATTCCCGACGACCGGCACAATGTCGTCCACGTGATGAGCGCTTTCGAAGCGCGCCAGTGGCAGGTGCAGGCGCTCTTCGTTTGCGGGATGACGGCGCGCGATTATCCCCGCCGGGCAGCGCAGAACCTTCTTTTCCCCGACAGCGATCCCGAACGCCTGCGCCACGCCGGAATTCCGCTGCGCACCGCCGCCGACGACGACCGCGACGAAGATCTGCTGTTCGATTCGCTGAGAACGCGGGCGTCGCAAAGCCTGATCCTCACGGTATCGTCGCGCGATTCCGGCGGCAATACGCTGCTGCCCTCGCGCCATTTCGAGGAGGCGGCAACGGCGGCGCAGGCGTCGGCCTGTCGGGTGGCGCACGGTTCGGCCGGTGAGCCGGGGCTGGCGGGCAACGTCGGGACATCCTGCCTTTCCGGTCTGGCCGACCAGCATCGTACGGTCAGCCTGACCTCGCTCGAAGACCTTGCAAAATGCCGCTTCCGGTTCTTTTCCAGCCGTACGCTTGTGTTGAAGGGCGTTCCGGATCGGCCCGAGGAGAGGCTCAGCTTCAGCGCCGCCGGCCTGATCGTGCACGAAGCGATGGAAGACTGGCTGACGGACCGCACACGCGACTTCGTCGGGATCTTCGAAACCACTTTCGACGATTTTTGCCGCAAGCGCAACATCCAGGCGGGCTACCGGCTCGAAGTGCAGCGCGTGGTGTTGCGCCGCGTGGCCCGGAAGGTCAATGAGAGCGCCAAATGGCCTCTCGAGTCTTCGGAAACGGAGGCCGAGTACGCGCTGGATTTTCCCGGCGGCGTGAAAGTCACCTGCCGCATCGACCGGATCGATCATCTGGGAAACGGCGATTGCATCATCATCGATTACAAGAGCGGCAAGACGGAGAACGTCAGGAAACTCGTGGAACGTCAGACCAGTCTGCAGGCGCCGCTGTACGCGCTGGCGGTGCGGGAGAACAAGGGTCTGAACCCGGTTGCCATGGTGTACCTGGCGGTGCGCGAGAACGAGATATTCGGCTGGGGAAAAATCCCCGGGGGGCCGGCGGACCTGGACCTGAAGCCGATACCGACGGACTGGATCGACGGCGCACGCAGCCGCACCGTCGAGCGGCTGCGGAGCTTTCTGGCGGGCGACGTCCATCCCGAACCGACCAACGCGGACGATTGCATGTGGTGCGATTTCAGTCAAGTCTGCCGCATCGAAACACAGGAACCGGAGCGGCTGGTTGTCAGGATCGGGGCGGCCGGTGGCAGCTGAGGAGAACATTGCCGGATTGAGGCCACGTGTGTTGAACGGGCCGCGGGAGTACCGCTTCCTTACGGTCGCGGCTCACAGTGCGGCGTTGGAGCGATGCGGGCATGCGGCATTGCGGCGGTGTGACGAGCATACTTCGGCGAACTTATGAAACCGCCTACTGAATTCACGGGCGATCAACTCGACGCCATCGAGTACAGGAAGCTCGACGCCTGCGTCGTAGCGGGACCGGGCGCCGGGAAGACGACGGTTCTGGTGGAGCGCTACCGGCGGCTTCTCGACGACCACGGGTTCGAACCGCGCCAGATCCTCGCCATCACTTTCACGGAGAAAGCCGCCGCGAACATGAAGGCAAAACTGGCGGAGAAGTTCGCGCACGATGCGGAACGGCGGCGCGAACTGGAGTCCGGCTGGGTCTCGACCATTCACGGCTTCTGTGTCCGTTTGCTGCGGGAAAATGCGATCGCGGCGGGGCTCGATCCGCGCTTCACGGTGCTGAGTCCGCGCGAATCGGATAACCTGCAGTGGGAATGCCTCGGCACGGCGCTCGACGAACTGACGGCGAACCGGCGGGAAGAGACGCTCGAACTCATCGACGCGCTGCAATCGCCGTCGCTCGCCGGCGATCTGAAGGATGTTTACGACGGTATCCGGTCGGCCGGTATGACGATCGAAAGAGTCCGCGCCATGGGGTCTCCGGTTCTTGAGGAAGGCGCGCAAGTTACGCCGCCGGATACGGCTGAACGGGTGGTTCCACCGATGTCTGGCGCCGTGTCCGGCGGCTCTTGCGCTGCCTCGCCGCCGGTGCGGATCGCGGCGGAACTGCGCGACCTGGTGCGGGAGTGGCCTTTCGATATCACTCCGGCACAGCGCGCGGAAAAGGCGCGATTGCTGGAGTGGTGCCTCGATTTCGATGCGTGCGGCGAGGTGGAGTTCGCGACCTTCCTCGAGCTGAAAGAACGGCTCAAGCTCAATCTGAACAAAGTTCCTCCTAAGTTCAAGGAGGCGCTGAAAGAACTTCGGGAGCGCGTGGAGTGTGCGACCACCGCCGCTGTCGATCGCCACGCCGCGCCGTTCCGGACCATGATCTTCGATGTGCTGGAGCGCTTCGACGAAGCGTACCGCGAACGCAAGAATGCGCTGGGCCGAGTCGATTTCAACGATCTGGAACGGTATGCGATCGCCTTGCTGAGGGGCGACGCGGAAGTCCGGCAAAGGGTTCATGCGCAGTTCCGCCAGGTGATGCTCGACGAGTTTCAGGACATCAACGGACAGCAGAACGAGCTGATCTCGCTGCTCTGTTCCGGCGATGTTTTTTTCGGCGTGGGCGACGTCAACCAGTCGATCTACGGCTTCCGCCACGCGCGTCCAGAGATCTTTTGCAGATACCGGGACGACGTGGTTTTTCGCGCGGGCCATTCGGTCGAACTGCTGCATAACTTCCGCAGCCGCCAGGCGATTCTGCATTTCGTCAGGGAAATCCTGGCCGGCGCCGAGGGCATCGACGACCGCGATCTGGTTTCGGGCGCGACGTTTGCCGCGAAAGACGAAGCTTCGATCGAGATACTGGAAATCCGCGACGCGGGCGACGACAAAGACGCCTCCTGCGCGCGTGAAGCGGCATGGATCGCCCACCGCATTCGCTCGCTTTGCGGCACACTGCAACTGGGGCCGCCGGGAGAAACGCGGCCCGCCGACTTCCGCGATTTCGCCGTCTTGTGCCGCAACGGCGATTCCATGGAGCCGATTCTCGCCGCGTTCGGGCGCGCGGGCATCCCGTACGTGTGCGGACGGCGTCAGTCGTTTCTGTTATCGCGCGAAGGCCTCGATATCACCGCGCTGCTCAGCGTCATCTCCAATCCGCGCGACAGCATCGCGCTGGCCACGCTGCTCCGGTCCCCGCTGGTTGGAGTGAGCGACGAGGGGCTGTTGCGGCTACGGCTGCTCGCAGGCAGTCTTACGAGCGGCCTCAACAAATTTGCGCACGCGGCCGCCGGCGCGCTGGCCATCCCGGAGCCTGACGCATCCAGGCTAGCCAGATTCTGCGCCAACCTGAATCGGTGGCGTGAGGACCAGCCTGTCGTGCCGCTGGACCTTCTCCTCTCCCGCGCGCTTTCCGATTGCGGCGCGGATTGGGGCGCGAACACCCTGAGCTTCCTCCAGCTGGCGCGAACCACGGGCGTCACCATGGATCTCCCGGCGTTTCTGCGGGAACTGGAAGGCATGGCCGACGCCGCGGACGTGGAATCCGACCTGTCCGACGAAGATCAGGGAAACTGCGTGCGAGTCATGACGACGCATGGGGCGAAGGGTCTGGAATTTCCCGTCACCATCGTTGCCGCGATGGACAAAGGCGCACGCAACGAATCGAGCCCGGTGACATTCACGCCGGAACACGGATTGGGCGTGAAATGGCGAAATCCGGCTTCGAAAGACATCCGGGAAGGGTTTCGGGAAGGGCTGAAGGATTCGTGGGCGGAAGCCAATTCAGTCGTCTCCGGCGAGCGGGAGAGCCGCGAAGAAAACCGGCTTCTCTACGTCGCGACGACCAGGGCGGCCGAGCACCTGATCCTTTCGTGGTCGCGGGGGAAGAACAAGCCTTCCCACTGGGCGAAACTGATCCACGGGCAATTCAATATGAGCTCGTTGCCATCGTCGCCATCGTTGCCATCGTCACCATCGTTGCCATCGTTGCCCGCGCTGCCGTCGTCGCCGGAGCCGTGCCGGGTAAACCGCCCCGGCTTCGACGTGTCGGTCCTCGTGACCGACGCCGACCATCCGGGCTTTACGCAGGCGCGGACAGGTTCAGGCGATGCCGATGTTCAGATCGTGGCGCGGCCGGTGATCGGCGACCGGCATGAAACCACGGTGGCAGTGACGTCCCTCGCCGTTTTCGGCGCGTGTCCGCGCAAATACTATATCCAGCGATCACTCGGCTGGAACAGCGGGCGTTTCCGGCGCTTCGATCCGGACGACATTGCGAATGAGGATGAGGATACCGCGGATGAAGAAGGGGATCTGCCGGCTTCGCGCATCGGGTCCGCGGTCCACCAGATACTCGCCGGGTTGCCTCCCGCCGACGATGTTCCGGAGGCCCGGCAACTGGCGGACGTTTTCCTGCGCAGCGATTTGGGGAAGCGCGCCGCCGCGTCCCTGCGCTCGGCGCGCGAATGGTCTTTCATCGCGGACATCGACGGCACAATTCTGCGCGGCTCGATCGATCTTTGGTTCGAAGAGAACGGCGCGAACGGCGAACTGTACCTGGTCGACTATAAGACCGACGCTGTCGGCGCTGCCGCGGCTCCCGCGCGCGCACTCGAATACCAGCCGCAACTGGCGCTTTACGCGATGGCGCTCGAACGGGCTCTCGGAGCGCGGCCCAGGCTTGCCTGGCTGCATTTCCTGCGCCCGGACACCGTTGTGGAGGTCCCGCTCGACGACGCCGCGGTGGCCGATGCGCGTTCACTGATCGGACGGCTGCGCAGGGCGCAGGACGAACTCCGGTTCGATCTCAACGAGGGGGAACACTGCCACGCGTGCCAGTTCTACCGGTCGTTGTGTCCCGCCGGGCGGCAGGGTGGTTAAACGCCGACCGTCGTTCTGGCACACGTCGCCGACGCCAAATGCCCCGGCCTGCTATGCGTACGGATCACGGTCTATGCCGGTCCGAACCCGAACTTCACCACCGCGCCCGCGGGTAACCCAGGCAGGTAAATAATCCCTCCCACGTCCGACGAAGCTTCGAGCATCCCCTGGCCGTCCACTTCCACGTGATAGCGGCGCTTCGGCTCCAGTCCGATGATAAAAACGTCGTCCTGCGCGTCGGCGTTCTTGTCTTCACCGTTCGCATCCGGAGAAACGTTCAGATCGGGAGCGTTGACATCCGGCGCCTTACGTTCGGGCACCCGGAATTTCGTGACGCCGCGCGCAAAAAACACGGTGGCCTCCACCAGATCCATCGGATCGTGCGCGGCCTTCGGATCGGCCCGGACCACTTCACCGTTCGCGAACAGCTGCAGTTGGCCGCCGAAAAAACCCAGCCACGCCGCATTGTCTTCCCATGTCGAGCGCACGTACAACTCGCCGCCCACCGCATCGTGAACCACCAGCGGCGTGTGATAGTAGCTGAGGCCGGGCTGGTAGGGATTCGCCCACATCAGCTCATAAGTAATGCCCAGCGCGCCGCGCATCAGAAAGCGGTCGTTCATCAGGAATCCCTGAAGCAGCTGCGTTTCGGGCGCATTGGAATCGAACGCCACCATGGCCAGTTCGGCCGCGCGCGAGAGCGTCGCCTTCGTGACGTCCGGTCCGCGCTGGTCGATCGCCGCATCGGCCGGAATCCGGTATTCGTTCTCGGCGGCGGGAAACGGCTCGGGGTAGTGCGCCAGGATGTGCGTCAGCGGATAGTCTTTGAACCAGGCGACAAATGTCTCGCGCAGGTCGAAGTTCAGGTTATCGCGGAAACAGTGCATCAGCTCCAGCATGGCGAGGGCATCGGCATTCGGGACGTGCACCTTCGCGCTGCGCAGGCCGGGAATGAAAGTGGACATCCAGAACCCCTCGTAGACTTCCCGCAACGCCTTTTCCGAAGCAGCCTGGCGGGTTTCCGACAGCGCGATCGCCGCGAGGGTCTTCGTGCGCGCTTCGGCAAGCGTTGCCGGAACGCCGGCCATGGCCCGCTCCAGCCGCGGAAAAATCTGCGCTTTGTCGGCCGGCGACATCAGCGGCGCGCACCAGTCGGCGATCAGCGCAATCTGCCGCGTAACGCTGTCCGCCGTCGAGGTCGCGGTTGCCGCCCATGCCACGGCCTGGCTTCCGGCGGACCCGTCCTGTGCGATCTGATAGCGGAGCGCGGCCGTCCAGCCAAACTCCGGAAACTGCATGCCGGCGCCCCACAGAGTCTCAAACTGATCCCAGCGGAGAGAGCGGCGCTCCCGTTCCCGGCGCAGCAGTTTGAGGCGGGCCGGCAGCAGAAAGAGCCGGGGGGCGTCCGAGTAGACGCGGAAACCGTCCGGCCCGGCCGGCTCCTGCGCCTGCAAACCGGGGAGCAGCGCGGCGAAACCGAGCACAGTGCGCCGCGTCGGTCCGGTCCGGTTGTAGGCTTCGGTTCGCATGTTCTGGCACGTATGGCGCGGCTATTCCCGATTCTGTCATACCGGTTGCGCGATTGTCGCTTGTCCGCTGGTATCATTGCTCTTAGTGCGCTCTTAGTGCGTCCGTGCCGACGACTCGGCGGGGCGCATCGTGGCCAGAGCGGCCGGTCACAATTACAGAAGTCCGCAACGGTTTTCCCGCAGCGGGCGTCTTTCTGAAATTGAACCTTGAAGCCGAACGCTGAAAACTGAGTGATGGTCCTGAATTTTAAATGAAGAGTCTCCAGACTGTTTGCCTGTTGTTCGCCATGGCTGGCCTCGCCGCCGCCCAGCAGTATACGATTTCCACGGTCGCCGGTATTCCCGGCGTCCCGGGTCTTTACCCGGCCTACGATAACTCGGTCATCGTTCCGGGCCAGCCGGCGGGGGTCCCAACTCCCGTTCCCGCCATCGGGCCGACTACCGGCGGGGGGCAACTGTACCAGCCCTCGAGTATCGTCGTGGATCCCAAGGGCAACCTCTACATCGCCAATACCTACACATACGTCGTGAACGCCGTGGCGGCCAGCACCGGCTATATCACGATCCTTGCGGGTACCGGCGCGGCCGGAACCTCGGGTGAAGACGCTGCCGCCAATAAGGCCAGCATTACGGACGTTCATGGCATTGCGGTCGACAGCGCCGGCAACGTCTACATATCGGATACTTCCACCTGCCGGATCCGCAGGATCGATAATCCCAACACCAATACGACGCCGAATATCGCTACGTTTGCGGGCAGCACCGCGGTGCCTTTCTGCGGCGCCACCTCGGGATCGCCCTTTGTTTCCCCGGGCGCTCTGGCGTTCGACACGAAGGGCAACCTCTACGTCGCCGATTACCAGGCCTCCGTAGTCCGCGTGGTCACCCCCAAAGGCGCTGTTTCGGTGTTCGCCGGCAACGGCTCCTACGGCTATTCGGGTGACGGAGGCGCGGCGTCCAAAGCCCTGCTGGCCTTCCCCGTGTCGCTCGCATTCGACGCAGCGGGAAACCTCTACATCGGCGACGAGGGTAACCGCAACATCCGCAAAGTCGACACCAGTGGCAACATTACAACCGTGGTCACAGGCCTTGTTCCCGAAGGCATGGCGGTGGACCCGACCGGAACCTATTTCTATTTTGTCGATGGCAGCTCTTCCACCGTGCGCAAGGTTCTGCCGGGCGGCGCCATCGTCACCATCGCGGGCAACGGACAGCCCGGCTACGGCGGAGACGGCGTTTTCAACGGCACCATTTATACCGGCGGGCCCAGTTCGCTGGCGCAGGTGAATCAGCCGGCCGGACTGACCCTTGGTCCCGACGGATCCCTCTACCTGGCCGACTCCGGTAACGACGTCATACGGCATCTGGTGCAGGCTTCCTCTTCGCTCGGAGTACAGGACGCCGCGAGCGAGGTTTCGGGCTCGAACCTGGAAGCGGGGGCGATTTCACCCGGTGAGATTCTCGTGCTGTTCGGTTCCGGCCTGGGACCCTCGGCGATCACCAGTGCCGCGCCCGCGAACGGTCTTTTTCCCACGCAGCTGGCCGGAACATCCGTAACGTTCAACGGAGTGCCCGCGCCGCTGATCTACACCTCGTCCGGTCTGGTGGCTGTGGTTGCTCCCTATGAAATCGTCAGTTCGGCCACGGCTACGTGCAACTTTCCTTCCGCCCCGACGGTCGCGGTCGCCTGTGCGAATATTACGCTCAGCTATCAGCCGACCGGCACCAATGTCATCACGAAATTCACCACTTCCGTGCCGGTAGCGGCCACTACTCCGGCGCTTTTTACGGCCGATACATCCGGAACGGGGCAGGCGGCGGCGCTGAACCAGAATCTTACGGTGAACAGCGCGGCGAATCCGGCCCATCTCGGCAGCACCATCGTTTTGTATGCGACCGGCGCGGGTTACACGTCCTCTCCCGTCGATGGCCAGACCGCCCCGGTGACGTGCGGGGTCGCGTGTCTGCCGGTACCGCAGCTTCCGGTTAAGGTGAAAATCGGCAGCCAGTTCGTGACCCCGAGTTACGCCGGAGCAGCGCCATCGCTGATCGCTGGTTTAATGCAGGTGAATGTCACGATCCCGGCCACGCTCCTGCCCGGCAACGTGCTGGTCGAGGTTTTGGTGAACAACTATCCGTCGCAGCCAGGCGTAACAATCGCAGTCACCCAGTAACCCTTGTAGGGCGGACGTCCACGTCCGCGGCCGACGCCCACGTCGGCCCTCTTCGGAGAACACTCGCGCCCTCTTACCGCCCGGCTTCCAAACTATCCAGCAACTCGACCAGACGCGCCGCGCCGGCCGGATCGGCTCCGAAGCGCACTTCGTTATATGCCTTCGTGAATTCGCCGATGCGTTCCCTCTCGCCTGCCGGAAGAGTGCGCGCAAATTCCAGTGGCGTAAACCAGGCGGGCTTCTGAAATCCCCGGCCCGCCATCGATTCGAGCATGCGCGAGTACAACAGCCGCGCGTCGCTCGCCGTCCCTTCGCCGCCCCGTATCTTTCGCAGCCTGGTCCGCAGCCGCGCTCCCGCCACCATCCGGCGCCAAAAACTCCGGCCGAACCGGTGGAACAAAAACGCCATGGTTCCTGCCGCCAGTAAGAACAGCCCCGCGGATCGCATGGCTGGCGACAGCATGTCCGGCCACCCGCCGCCCGTCCCACCCTGGCCAATCGACCGGATCGAATTTCGCAGCGCGAACGCGAGGGCCACCTGCTGGCCGGGATTGTAAGCCACGACCCATTGCTGCCATGCCGTATCCGCGGCGTCGAGGTACATATCGATGCGCCCCAGCCACCCTCCGGCCGGATGCGCCGAGCCCGGAGGCGTAGGGTCGAACGTCACCCAGCCGCGCCCTTCGATCCACCCTTCCACCCACGCGTGAGCGTCGGAAGCCCGCATGACCCACGATCCGGAAACATCGTTGTAGTAGCCGCTTTGAAAGCCGGTCGCCACACGGGCCGGGATTCCCTGCGTTCGCAACAGAATCGCCATGGCCGATGCGAAGTATTCGCAGTAACCTCGTCGGGTCACGAACAGAAAGTTGGCCAGAGGATCGGCCACAGGCCTGTCGCCGGCGTTCAGCGAATAGGTGAAATCGCGGCGCAGCCGGTCCTGAATGCGCAGGGCGCGCTCCAGGTCCGTTCCAATCCCGGACCACGCGCGGCCGAGGGCCGGAATTCTGGCGTCGAGTTTCGGAGGCGGCTCCAGATCGCGTCTTCGTGCCGGGTTCGATAAGGGGTAGGGAAGGGGCTCTCCGTTCTGCGCCGATACTTCGTAACCGAGCGGACCTCCCTGGACCGGCAGAGCGCGGAAAGAGTCGTCGGCCGTTCTGACCAGGCTGGGGGCCTCCACGTTAATGAATTCCGGAACGCCCGCGATGAACAGCGTGCCGTTGTCCGAGCTGTTCACGTCCACGCGATAGACCAGCCGCACGCCATCGCGCCGCGAGAGCTGCCAGCGGTCGGCGACGGGCACCATGCCATGAACTTCTACCACCTGCATCGCCGCCATGTCCGGCGGTTCGTCCCAGGTCTGACCGTTGAACCGACTCAGTGCCGAGCCCCGCCATTTGAGATCTGGCGGAAAGCCGGGACCGTAAGGATGAATGTGCAAGACCGCTCTGTCGTCCTTCACGATCGTTCCAAAACCGCCGAGGTCGATCGAACTGGTGAAACCCGTCAGGCGAGGACCGCGCGGCAGCAGCATCGCCGCCGCACGCGCCGTTCTCGGTACGACGAAAAACAGACCGGCCGTCAGAAGCACGATGCCGCACGCCGCGCCGCCCACCAGCAAAGCGAGCCTCCAAATGGTTCGGGCACCCGGCGGAGGAACGGCTCGCGCGTTCGTCTGGAATCCGCGGCGGATCTCCGCGCTGGTCAGTACGCCGAGGCTGAAGAGAATGGCGAGCGCCAGCCACAGAAAAAACCGCATTTGCAGGGAGAGCGCGGCCGCTCCCATCAGGGCCACGAAGGCCATCGCTCCGGTGTACAGGTAATCGCGGTTCGACCGCGCCGAAAGAATGCGGGTAACGCCCAGAAAGCAAATCCCGTGCGCCGTCGCGGAAAAGAAATTATGCGAGATGAAGTAGTAATCGATGAGATAGAAGACCAGGTAAGCGGTCGCCAGAATCGTGACCAGATGCTGAGGAATGCGCAGCCGGACCACGCCCGCCACCATGAGTCCCCGCCAGAAAACGCCTCCGAGCAGGAAGGCCAGCGAAGGCAGGTCGAGACGGCCGGTGTCGGCGAGGGCGCAGAAGGCGCACGCGACCAGGCCCAGCATCGAGAACTGGAAGAACCGCTCGATGGAGGGCACGGCCTGATTGCGCGCGGGGACCACGGTATTAGTGTAGCGGGACGAGAGGAAGCGTAACGAGTTCGGTCAGCGGCGCCGACCCGATCGTCGAGGTTGCCTGTGCCACCAGATCCCTCGCCGCGCGCCGCATAATAATGGCGAGCAACAGCGCCATCACGAACGGCGCGGCCGGAACGTGCAGATACCGGCCCATCATGCGGGAAAGCAGCGGCAGAAGCCAGACCGCGAACAACGTGATCTTCTCCCAGGGCAGAAAGCCCTCGCGCAGTCCGAGGCTTGCCAGCCACGCAACCGGCAGCGCCAGCACGATCAGGTCGTAGTCGATCAGATAGGGCGTGACCATCATCGTCGCGGTGGCCAGGGCGGCGCCCTTCAGCGCTCCGCCGACCGGCTTACGCCATATCCATACCAGAGCGGCCATGGCGGCAATGGCGAAGACGGCCTGCGCGGCATAAGCCGGCCCGATACCGCCGCCGAGCATGCGCACTGCCGAGAAGACGCTCTGGACTTTTTCCCGCGCCACCGTGCCCTGCTCCAGTTCAAGGGCGCGCGCAACACCGAGCGAGGCGAAAAACGCGTGCCACGCCCCGGCGCCCCACATGGCCCACGACAACGCAGCCGTTCCGGCAACGGTAATCGCCGCCGCGAAAACGGTGCGCCACCGGCCGCCCACCAGCAGAGCCAGCGGGATCATCGCAGAAAACTGCGGTTTGTAAGCCAGCAGCCCGAACATGATTCCCGAAGTCCACGGTCTGCGGTCCAGCAGCACGAGAGCGCCGCCCAGGAGCCCCGCCGTGAGAAAGCCGTTTTGGCCGTGCGCGAGGTTGGAGAGAACGGCAGGGAAAGCAAGCGCAACCAGCATCGCGTTGCGCCCCGGCAGGATAGCGCGGATCGACGCCAGATAGATGGGTACAGTCGCCGCCAGCCACGCGCCCAGCGCCGCGCCGTAGGGCAGAAGTGCAAAGAGCGCGACGACGTTGAGAAACATCGGCGGATAAGGCCACGGGAAGAACGGCGCGTTCCGTTCGTCTTTCCAGGGCAGGGCTTTCTTCTCCCTGGCGAATTCCCGATCGTAGTCGTAGGCTTCCGCGGCGTGGCCTTCGAGCGCCATCCGTCCCGCCGACCAGAAGCCCAGAAAATCGGTGCCAACGGGCTTTCCCGCGGGATCGATGAAGTCGCGACTCAGCGCCAGCACGATGAGGATCGCCAGCACGTTGACGACGACGATGATGCGCGACCAGGCTACGACCCGCCTTGCTCCCATCCAGTTGGCCTCGGAGAAGGCCGCCGTCCATCTTGGGAAGCGACTCGGGCGCAGGGGATTTGTTGCGGCGGTCACACGTAAATGCTAGCGTCATTTGATCCGGCAGGCCATATCCCATTTGGTAAGCACGGAGCCCCGGACCGATGAGCCGACGTATCGTGCTTCCACGAGCCGGCGCGCCATCTCCAGTAAATTCTTTGTGTGGTTTCGGAACAGGGTGAACCAATGGAAGTTTACCTGGCCGATTTGCTTTAGGCTACCGATCCTTTATAGTCGCAGCTCGCAGGGGTTGTTCAGTCGCGGCGGAGTTGCGTTTTTCCACTTCTACGTCGCGCGCCCCGCGCGTGCCGCGATTTCCGCCCGGTGTGTCAGGTGTCAACGCAGGTTGTGCCGGCGAAGCTCTTGTACTACAATAGAGTTTCTGGTTCATGCCCAGTGCGGAGAAGTGTGCGCCTGAGCGTCCCACGAGGTTCAAGAGACTCCCAATGAATGCAA
>Ga0302319_10014812_pt1 | contig 14493 bp, 16 predicted proteins | sample Bog_T0_2_FD_203319 | JGI IMG/M metagenome (GOLD analysis project Ga0302319, IMG submission 203319) | Peat permafrost microbial communities from Stordalen Mire near Abisko, Sweden - Bog_T0_2 | ecosystem: Environmental > Terrestrial > Soil > Wetlands > Peat | place: Sweden: Abisko, Stordalen Mire... | reverse complement strand
CAACCTCAAGCAGCAGACTGGCCGCCAGCGTCCGCCCGAGCCGTTTCAGTGTCACGGTAGGTTTCAGGTAGCTGAACACCCACGCAATGCTGACCGAGAAGATGGCCGTCGAGATTGCGAACTTCGCAGGTTTCAGCCACGCCGAAACGCCGCCAATGACACGCGGATCGACAGCCATCCCGACAAGAGCCGCCGCGAAACCAATGAGCATGGTGGCCGCGAGGGCCGTCAGAGCCCGACTTTGTCTTGAAACCGCGTTCAAATCGCGCATGTGGACAGTGTCAACTTATGGTGTGGACAATGTCAACATAAATTGTCAGAATTAATTGTGCCCGAAAACTACCACCACGGCAATCTGCGCGCCGTCCTCATTGAGGAGGGTGTGAAATTAGTTGAAGAAAAGGGCGTTAACGGATTGACTCTGCGCGAGATAGGCGACCGCGCCAGAGTCTCCCGAACCGCTCCGTACCGGCACTTCGCGGACAAAGCGGAACTGCTGGCGGCGATCAGCGAGGCCGGATTCACGCAATTTGCCGATACGCTCGAAGCCGCCAGGGACAGCGTACGCGGCCGTTTTGCCGCGAAGCTCGACGCCATGGGACTCGCGTACCTTTCCTTCGCCGAGAACCACCGCGCCTACTACGAGGTCATGTTCGGAGCAGGCTGCGGTCCGGAAAAAACTCCCGGAGGTCCGGCCTCACGCCGCGCTTTTGAAGTCCTGGAGGGACTCATCCGCGCCGGTCAGGCTGCCGGAGACGTCCGGCCCGGAGACACGATCACTATGGCGAAAATCGTCTGGGCGACCACCCACGGAATTGCCATGCTCCGGCTCGAAACCGATTTCAGCGACGGCGGCGCAGGAACCAGACTCATGCGGGCGGTCGGCGAGATCCTCCGCGTCGGCCTCACCGTCTACTTCCGCTAGCGAGCCCGTGTGGCGTGCGGATTGCCCGAAAAACTGCCGTCATGCCAGCCAACAACCCAAAGCAGTTCCCCCTGCGGCAGGTCCCCATCGGAATTCAGGCCAGCGGCAAACGTCTGGAATCCGACTCGATGGGCCAGCTCGAAGTTCCCGCCAACCATTACTGGGGCGCGCAGACAGAGCGGGCGCTGATTCACTTCTCCATCGGCCACGACCTCATGCCGAAGGAGTTGTACCACGCATACGGCTATGTCAAAAAGGCCGCCGCGCTGGTGAATAGCGCCTCCGGCCGGCTGGAACGCCGCCTTACCGATGCCATCGTGGCCGCAGCCGATGAGGTGATCGCCGGCAAGCTCGATACCGAGTTTCCGCTCTACCTTTGGCAAACCGGCTCGGGCACGCAATCGAACATGAACGTAAATGAGGTGATCTCGAACCGCGCCATCCAGTTGCTGGGCGGTGAACTGGGCAGCAAGACGCCGGTCCATCCGAACGACCACGTCAACATGGCGCAATCGTCGAACGACACTTTCCCCACCGCCATGCACATCGCGGGCGTGCTCGAGATCCGGAATTCACTGTTGCCGAAAGCGCAGGCGCTGGCTGCAACCATCGAAGACCGGGCGGAGAAATGGGCGGATGTGGTGAAGATCGGCCGCACGCATCTGGAAGACGCCGTGCCGCTGACCGTGGGGCAGGAGTGGTCCGGTTACGCGGCGCAACTCCGCGATGCGCTCGCACTGGTTGAGGCTTCGCTCGGCGGCCTCTATCGTCTCGCCGCCGGCGGAACCGCCGTGGGGACCGGCCTGAACGCGCCGCCTCGCTTCGCAGAGGAGATCGCCGCCGGAATTGCCGAACTCACCGGCCTTCCCTTCGTCACCGCGCCCAACAAATTCGCGGCGCAGGGCTCGCTCGACCCCATGGTGAACGCTCATGCCGCGCTCCGCGGCCTGGCGGTAAGCCTGATGAAGATCGCCAACGACATGCGCTGGCTGGCGTCCGGCCCGAGGTGCGGCTTCGGTGAGCTGACTCTTCCCGCGAACGAGCCGGGATCCTCCATCATGCCCGGTAAAGTCAACCCCACACAATGCGAAGTGATCGTAATGATCTGCATTCAGGTGATTGGCCTCGATGCGGCGGTCGCCTTTGCCGGATCCCAGGGCAACTTCGAACTGAACGCCATGCGCCCCATCGTCATCGGCAACTTTCTGCACTCCGCGCGCATCCTGGGCGACGGCTGCGAGAAGTTCCGCGTGTTCTCGGTGGAGGGCACGGAACTCAACACCCGGAGAATCGCCGAACATGTTGAGAATTCGCTCATGCTCGGGACGGCTCTCACCCCGGTGATCGGCTATGATAAGGCCGCGCAAATCGCCCACATGGCGCTGGATCGGGGAACCACTTTGAAAACGGCGGCTTTGAGCACCGGCTGGATCGACGAACCGACGTTCGATCGCGTAGTCGACCCGAAGAAGATGGTTCATCCGTAGGGTCAGCGCTTCCGGGCTTCGGCCCCGGCATCGCGGCGCGTCGAAAAAATTCGCAGAGCGCCGGTGAATTTCCACCCCCTCGCCGGTTATACAGGGTGAAAGCGCCAACCGGAGAACAACCCATGAATAAACGCAGTTTCACCACAACCATTTCCGTGGACCAGACGCCACACGAAGCCTTCGCCTCCATCAACAACGTTCGTGGATGGTGGTCGGGAGAGATCGAAGGCGACACCGACAAGCCGGGAGTTGAGTTCACCTATCGTTACAAAGACGCGCACCGCTCCACGCAGACGGTCACCGAACTCATTCCCGGCAGGAAGGTCGCCTGGCATGTGTCCGACAGCCATCTGAGCTTTGTCGGAGACAAGAGCGAATGGACCGGCACGGACATCGTCTTTGACATTTCCACGGCAGCCGGCAAAACGGAGATTCGCTTTACCCACTCAGGCCTCGAGTCGGAGATGGAATGCTACGGCAGCTGCTCCAACGCCTGGGGCATGCTCATCAACGGTAATTTGCGCAGGCTGATCGCGACGGGCAGAACTCAGCCGGACGTATTCGTATAGGAGACCAGCCATGAATAACTCCGCACCCGGTTTCACAACTGCCATCTCGGTGGACCAATCCCCCGAAGAGGCCTTCGCCGCCATCGGCAATGTTCGCGGATGGTGGTCGGAAGACATCGAAGGCAATACCGCAAACCCCGGCGACGAATGGACCTATCGTTACAAAGACGCGCACCGCTGCACGATGAAGTTGACGGAAATGGTGCCCAACAAGAGGATCGTCTGGCTTGTTGTGGATAACTACTTCAGCTTCACTGAGGACAGGACAGAGTGGAAGGACACGAAAATTGTGTTTGAAATCTCCACCCAAGGCAACCAGACGGAAATCCGCTTCACTCACGAGGGCCTCGTTCCCGCGTATGAGTGTTTCGATGTATGCTCCAACGCGTGGGGCTCCTATGTGAACGGCAGTCTGCGCAGTCTGATTGCGACCGGCAAGGGCCGCCCCAATCCCAAAGAGCCAACCGTGAGCCAGGACGAACCTGGCGTTCCCCGGTAGAGCCTTGACGCACGGTCACCCGAACACCCATACTGACCACAATGACACCGGGACCGTCACAAGCCACCACGTCTCCAGGCGATGAGTTTGGACGGCTGGCGGCGCCGTTCCGCCGCGAACTCCAGGTCCATTGTTACCGCATGCTGGGCTCCGTGCACGAAGCGGAAGATCTGGTGCAGGAGACTTATTTACGCGCCTGGCGCGGCTTTGACAGCTTCAGGAACGTCGAGGGCGGATCTTTTCGCGCATGGCTGTATCGCATCGCCACCAACGCCTGCCTCAATTCTCTGACTGGCCGTAAGGACCCGCGGCGATTCATGCCTCACCAGCTGGGACCTGCAGCTCAGCGGATGCCGTCGAGCCCCGCAACCGACATCGCGTGGCTCGAGCCCTATCCGAATGCCCACATCGAAGGCATCGGGGACGAAGCGACAAACCCCGAGGTACGCTATGCCGCTCGTGAGACGGTGCAACTGGCTTTCGTCGCTGCCATTCAGTTGTTGCCCGCGCGCCAGCGCGCCGTCCTGCTGCTGTGCGACGTGCTCGGCTGGGCTGCTGCCGAAGCCGCGGCCCTGCTCGAAAGCTCCACGGCCTCGGTCAACAGTGCTTTGCAGCGAGCCCGGGAAACGCTTGCCAAACACCATGCCGAAGGTCGCCCGGCGGCCACGCCCCACTCCGATCCGGCCCGGCAAAGGCTACTCGAGCGCTACGTGGATGCCTGGCAGGGGCACAATGTGAACGGCTTTGTAGCTCTTCTGAAAGAGGATGCCTCGGTCATAATGCCGCCATGGAGGGAATGGTTTGCCGGCCGTGACACCATCGGGGCCTTCTTTGGGGCGGCCTGGAAGACCTGCAACGGTCTTCGCCTCATACCGACCGGAGCCAACGGCCAGCCCGCTTTCGCCGTCTATGAGCTCACCGCCGGTCTTGATGCCCGCTGGGCCGCGCACTCCATCCATGTGCTCTCATTCGACCGTGACACGATTTCAACCATCGCGATGTTCGTGCCGCCTGCCGGGCCGAACCTGTTCCGGGCGTTTGATCTTCCGCCGGTTCTTCCCGACGCAACGTAAGGCAATAATATAGTTGCCAACTCGCCCAGTTCCTGCCATACTTCCAGAGCCCTTGATAATTGCCGGGAGTATCTGGTAGCGCATAGGAAGCGCGCTTGAAGCGGGCTAATCCGGGGCTAGACCCGTTGCCCGCGTAACCTCACTGACCCCCCCCGTACCCCAGTGACATGGCCGCATTCGCCGCCCACAGCCGCAAACCGCTCTCGTTCAGATGCGGACGTATCGGTTCAAACTTCGTCGCCACGGCTGCAACTGACGAACCGATGCCCTATCGATACCATCGTCATTGGACCGCGCAAGATCCGTGTGGACGCCGCTGACGGATCCGGGCGGCGTATCGCTTGGGAATATGCGATTCGTAGGACTGAGCGAGGAAAAAAGTCGAAGTTGGTTAGCTTTTTCAAATTTCGATAGATTCTGATGGAGAAGGAGGATTCCGAAGGTGCTCAGAGCCACTATTAGCGTCTGTCTTTTCCCAGCTAGCGTTGCTGTTAACGCACAAACACAGCAACAGGTCTCCACTGCAGCATTCGATGTCGTTTCCATTAAGCCGTCGCCAGAGGCTACCAACCCGACCGCCTCGTCGCGACGCAAAGGAGGCCCGGGAACCCCCGATCCCGGCCGATGGACAGCTGAAAATACGAGTCTGAGCGGCCTGATAAGCTTCGCCTATCACCTGCGCCGATACGAATACTTAGGACCCGATTGGCTGGAACGCGCAAAGTTCGACATTTCGGCAAAAGTCCCGAATGGAGCGACCCGCGATCAGCTTCCGGCTATGGTCAGCACACTGCTTGCAGACCGGTTTCATCTGACATTTCACTATGAAAGCAAAGAGATCGAGGGATACAGGCTTATTGTCACAAAGAATGGGCCCACGTTGAAACCTGCGGTTGAGGGATTGGACACGCCAGTTTCCGCCGGGCCAACCAGAATCGACAGCGACGGCTATCCAGAGTTGCCTTCGGGCACCTCTTCGTTCTCGGCGACCTTACCGGACGGCCATTCGACCACCCGGATGCACAGGTGTACGATGTCGCAGTTCGCAACGTTCCTGACCAATGAGGTCCACGGAAAACCTGTGGCCGATTCCACTCAAATACCAGGCGAATTTGATATCACGCTGAGATGGAATACCCTGTCCATGCGTGCGAGTCCGCCTTCTCCAGGCGGTGGCGATGCCGCCGCCTCCGATGTCGATTCCGGAACGACCATTTTCGCGGCCATTCAACGACAACTGGGACTGCGACTTGAGCCGCAAAAGATACCTGTCAGAGTGCTGGTAGTTGATCGCGCGGACAAGATGCCCACGGAGAACTGAGCCACATCATGGACACCTTAACCAGCTAACGCCTTGGTTACTTCGCCAGATCCTTCACCAGCTCATACAAAAACGTCTGGCCTTCATAGAACGACCGCACCATCATCCGCTCATCCCGGCCATGCGCGCGGTTATCGTTGCGGTCGTTGAAGAACCCCTGCACCCCATACGTCGGAATGCCAGCCTCGCGCAACGAACGCCCATCCGTCGCGCCCGTGCTCATGAACGGAAGCACAGCCACGCCCGGCCACATCGTATCGGTTATCCGGTTCATCGCATGCAGAATATCCGCCCGCAGCGGCGATCCCGGCGCATTCGCCTCCATGTTATCCACTTTGATTTTGACCTGATCGTCCGCAATTACCCCCTTCAGCGTGCTCTCCAGGTACTCCAGCGAATCCTCCGGCATCACCCGGCAGTTGACGTTCGCCGCGGCCAACTGCGGCAACGCATTCTTCGCATGGCCGCCCTCAAGCTCAGTCGCGACACAAGTCGTGCGCAGCATTGAATTCCACTGGGGCGACTGCGCCGCCACGCGCTGCATCGCCTCCTGAGACCCCTCTGCCACCTTAGCCAGATCAGCCGCCAAAGCTCCCTTTTCGATCTTCGCCATCTCTGAGAAATACGCCTTCGTCACGTCGTTGATCTTGAGCGGAAACCCGAACTGCCCCAGCCGGACGAGCGCACCCGCAAGGTGATAAATGGCGTTGTCCGGCACCGGTTGCGAACTGTGGCCGCCTTTATTCGTGACCTCCAGACGCAGATCCACATACCACTTCTCCGCCGCCTGAATGTCGTTTGAGATGCGCTTGCCATCCAGCAGTTCGCCCTTGCCGCCTTCGTTCAGCGCGAACTCCGCATCGATCAGATCTTTGTGATTCTTGACCAGCCAGTCGACGCCGTTATAGGGTCCGCCTCCTTCCTCGTCCGCCGTAAGCGCCATGATGATGTCACGATCCGGCCTGAACCCCTCGCGCTTATAGCGGATCAGATTCGCCACCCAGACCGCCGCCTGCGCCTTATCGTCGGCCGTGCCGCGGCCGTAGTAGTAACCGTCCTTTTCGATGAACTGAAACGGATCGGTAGTCCAGTCTTCGCGCCTGGCTTCGACCACGTCCGTATGCGCCAGCAGCAGGATCGGTTTCTTCGCTCCCGTCCCGTGATAGCGGAGCACAAGGTTCATCTTCTTCGGAATCGCGCCGCCGACGAAGATGTCGGACTCCGCGAAACCCGCCGCCCTCAGCCGCGCCGCCACAGCGTCCACCACCGGCGTGGTCGCACCCGTGGTGAAGCCGGATTTGATCTCAACCATCTGCCGGTAAATCTCAAGGGCAAGCTTCTGATCGGCCTCGGGCGGCATGGTTGCCGCATTCAGCCCCGCATTCAGCAAAGATCCCAAAAACAAAGCAACCGGAAGGGTGAGACGCATGGAACATTTTTGCACGCGTGTCTTACCATGTGAGTAAACCGCCCCGCCCGTGTCTACCAGCTATCGCTACATACTGTCGTTACCCGAGCGCGTACTACGCTCTCTCGGTGCGCTCTCGGGCGGCCTTCTGCGCGAAATCGGCCAGGTCGCGCTTCCTCCGCTCATTCGGCGTACAACTCTGTATCGCATGATGGTCGGGGTCACGCTGCGCTTCCTGATCGAGCAGGTCGGACAGGTGGAAGGCGTCTATCCCACGGAAGGCGGCCTGGCCGAGAACTTCATCCTGCGCCGCACCGCGAGCCATGGCATCGAACTGCTCGGCATCATGGCTTTCCGCGCCTCGCCCATCTGGGTGCTTGCCGCGCTCGCCGACGTCACCGGAGGAAGCAGCCGACTGATGCGCGAGATTACCGACGCGCTCAAGGAAGAAGGCCTGCTCGATGCCGATGGCGGCTTCGAAACCATGGAGCAGGTGCTGGGCGGTCTGGAAAAGACTACCGCGCACCTCGCTGTCGCGCTGAACATGCCGCCGGTCAACGTATCCGGCCTGCGCCGCGAGTGGCAGACGTTCAAGACCGAACTGCAAAGCATTCCGCCTCAGCGCATCCCCGCGCTCAGCCTTCTGGAGGAGACCTGGGATGAGTTGCGCATCGCGGCCCGCACGCAGAACCGGACCGTCTTCACGGTGTCGTCGCTGCTTGCGATTTCGACACTGGCGCACGTGCCGGCCAATGTCCTATGGTTATCGAGAGCCACGCGCTCAGCCGCGCGGCGCACCACCGAAGTCATAGGCGGCGCGATTCTCGATCACTACGCGGAAGCGCTGCGCGACATCGGCCACGTGGGCTTCGCGGGGTACTGGCAGCGCGAGTTCCGTCCGTACCTGCGCGCCGCCGCGGAGCAGTTTTCCCCGGGGCACAGTTCATTCACGGAGCGCCTCTTACGCGGACGACTCTAGCCGAACGGTTTAGTTTCGGCGATCTGACCGGGTTCGATGGAGTCTAATCTCCGCAGTATTTGGTCGACCAAAGGCAAGAGATCCTCAATCTGACTCGTCCGCGCATGGATCACAAGAATAGCGAGCCTTCGGCCAGTTGGGCGCTGCTGGTACGGCATTCCCTGGTCGACGGTCAGCAGCACATTGTAGCCAGCCGCTTCAGCAGCGCGCAGCAGTTCGCCGTTCTTCGCGCCCTTCAGCCCGGCCCATTGAGCGGTATGGGTTTCATGCCGGGGAAAGCTATGCCGAAAATCGAGCGGCAGACATTCATCCAGAAGGATCTTCACGCGATCCTGGCGAGCAGCGAGTCCTTCGCTTCCTCAAGCGATTGCACGGCCATCTCACGCGTCACCGTGGGAAATTGCCGCAGAAACTCCGCCAGAGGATGTCCCCCCTCAAGATAGTCGATCAGGTTCCGGAAGGGAACGCGCGTGCCCCGAAAGCAGGGTGTTCCGTGCATGACATCGGGGTCGCTGAGGATTACCGGTTCGGTCATCGGTTCCATTTTATCGTTTTCTCCCCGTTTTTCAGCCACTACTCGGAGCAGCCACAAAACGATCCCGATCAAGCACCGGAATCGCCCGGCTCACACCATATTCAGCCGCGAGTTCGATATCCCGGCCGAACCCCCGTTCCGCCAGTTCCCTGCCCGAGCCCGATTCGCGTATCGCCTCGCGCAACCGCAACCGGAATCTCTCGAAAGCCCCCAGCGCAAGCTCCGCCTCAGGCGATAACGTCCCCGGCAGGCCTGCAATCACCGCGCCCGCGCCCACCAGATCTTCCAGGCCCGGGCGCAGCGAATCGTCTTCCCAGCGCTCGCCGGCAGGGATTACGGCAACGCGCCGCGCCACGGTCCTCAGATGCGCTGCCACCGCGGGCGCATTGCGCAGACACGCGCAGTAGGTCGCTGCAAGCGCCGCCGCCTCCAGACTCAGCGTGCTGCCGTTCGGCGACGGCAGGACCAGTGCCTCGCCCTGCGGAATCGACTCCAGCGACGCGGGCGACAGCGAATATCCCGTGAGCGACCGCCGCGTTCGCTCAGCCTCGGCATCTTTCCAACGGCACGGGATCACCTCGGCGCCACGCGCCACCGCAATGTCCACTGCGGTCGAGAACGACAGCACGTCCACAATGACAACCGCATCGCTCCCCGGCGCAAGCGACCTCACGCCGCGCAACCCCCATTCGCAGCGCACATCATACCCGGCCTGATCGAAGATCACGTCGCCGGCCGATCCGAGGTCCGCCCCACAGGCCGGCGCACACCCTGCAGCGCATATCCCTCGCGCCATCCTATGCGGATGGCCGACCACACCACCGCGAAATAGAACTCCTCCGCATCCTGCCCTTCGGCAAGCGCGAATGCCGCCTGATTCTGCCCGGTGCTCTTCAGCGTCTTGCGGAAAGTCTCGAAGGCTCCGGCAAACGTGCTGCTGTCGCCCTGTACAGCTACAACCGCCTTCATTCCCGCAGGCTTCGGCAGAAACGCCTTGTTCAGTTGTTCCGAAAACACCTGGATCTTCCCGCGATCGTCAGGCCCGAACGGCACCGCATTAATCACAACCTCGCGCGGCCCCAGATGCGTGCGCCCTATCAGAATCGCCCTGGGGAACAACCCGCTCGATGGCGTAGTCGAAGGCGCAACGCGCAGCAGCATCGGCTGATCGTCAATGCCGTCGACGCAAACGTAATACGCGGCGGAATGCACCGGGTCGCGTTCCAGAGAACCGAAGTACACACGCAGGTTCTGAAACCGGACCGATCCGGCGCGCGAGGCGATGCGTGCCCGCTGCTCGTCGGTCACCGGTTTCGGCAGCGCGCCGAGCACATCCAGAAGCACCTCGGCCAGCGCCGCCGTATCTCCCAACCGCAGCGGGAGATCGAAGAGAGTGGGTGTCACGGCACTTCGATTATAGAGTCAGCGACTTCAGATATTCGCGGAACGGTCCGCCCAGGTCGTGCCGCTGCAATGCGAACTCAACGGTAGCCTTCAGGAACCCGAGCTTATCGCCGGCATCGTATCGCTTACCTTCGAACTTGAACGCGTAGACGGGACGGCTCCGCAGCAGATGGCGAATCGAATCGGTCAGCTGCAGTTCGCCGCCCGCGCCCGGCTCAATTTTCGAAATCGACGTGAAGATATCCGGCGTCAGAATATAGCGGCCGATGATCGCCAGGTTCGACGGCGCTTCGCTCGCCTTCGGCTTTTCCACCAGGTCGCGGATGCGGAAGACTTTATCCTTGCTGCCGTTATGCGAAACCGGTTCCGCGTCGATGCATCCATACGCCGATATCGATTCCTTCGGCACTTCCATCACCGCGAGCACCGGCGCGCCGAAGAACTCATAAATGTCCAGCAATTGCCGGATGCACGGAGTCTCGGCTTCGATCACGTCGTCCGCCAGCACCACGGCGAACGGATCGGGGCCCACCAGTTCGCGCGCGCGCATCACCGCGTGGCCAAGACCCAGCGCCTCTTTCTGACGAATATAGGACACATCGATCATGTCGGAAACCTGACGAACGATGGCCAGCAGGTCCTTCTTGTTCCGCGTTTCGAGCAGATGTTCCAGCTCGAAGCTCACGTCGAAATGATCTTCGATGGCCGATTTGCCGCGGCCCGTGACGATGATAATGTTCTGAATTCCCGAGTGAAGAGCCTCTTCGACGCCATACTGAATGATCGGCTTATCGACTAATGGCAGCATCTCTTTCGGCTGCGCCTTCGTGGCGGGAAGAAAGCGGGTTCCCAGACCCGCGGCGGGAAAAACTGCCTTGCGAACTTTGGCGACGGACATTCACTGTCTATCTTGCGTATTATCCGCGCAATTGGCAAGCGCCGCAGGACTACTCCGGCGTGAGCGAAGTGGTTTTCGCCACGCAGTTCCGTATGGTACGTTGGTTGTTTCCCGATCTCTATGGCTTATGTAATCGCTGAACCCTGCATCGGTACCAAAGACTCCGCCTGCGTCGACGCCTGCCCGGTAGACTGCATTCATCCCAAGAAGGACGACGCGAGATTCGCGAACGAGGAAATGCTGTATATCGATCCCGTAGAGTGCATCGATTGCGGCGCCTGCGTTCCGGTTTGCCCCGTCTCCGCAATCTTCGCGCTCGACGATCTGCCGGAAAAGTGGACGGATTTCACAGCGCGTAACGCCGCGTTTTTCGGCCGCTAGTCCGCCCAGCCAACGTTGTCTCCCGCCAGGCCCCGGCCGAACCAGCTGACACCGAATCAGGTTCGTGGCTTTTGGGCCGCGTGGGGCGGTTGGGCGCTGGACGGGATGGATTCCTTCATCTACGCCCTGGTTCTGGTGCCCGCGATGCGCGATCTGCTGCCGTCCTCCGGCATCGCGGCGACATCGGGCAATCTGGGCTATTACGGCGGCATTCTCTTCGCGGTATTCCTGATCGGCTGGGGCTGCGCGTTTCTCTGGGGACCCGTCGCCGACCGCTTCGGGCGCGTCCGCACGCTCACCCTCACCATCCTCTGCTATTCGCTGTTCACGTTCCTCGGCTGCATCGCCGCGAGCGTCTGGCAGCTGGGCCTGTTCCGGTTTCTCGCCGGGATCGGCATTGGCGGCGAGTGGACGCTCGGCGGCATCATCGTGGCGGAGGAGTGGCCGGAAACGCGGCGCGCCCAGGGTGCGGCGTGGATGCACACCGGCTACTACTTCGGCATCTTCCTGGCGGCGGTCCTCAACTATCTTGTGGGAGCGCATTACGGCTGGCGCGCCCTGTTTGCCATCGGCGGCATGCCCGCACTGCTGATTGCGTTCATTCGTATCGGCGTACGCGAACCTGCGCGCTGGGCAAAGCGCGAGCGCTGGACCGCGCGCCGCGCGTTCTTTACGCTGTTCGGCAGCGAATACTGGCGCCGCACTCTGCTGAATTCTCTGTTCCTGCTGATCGCCATGATCGGCCTCTGGGCGGGTTCGGTTTATGTGCCCGGCGCTGTGACGCAGATCGCGGCGCGCGACGGATACTCTGCCCTGGAGGGCGCGCGGCTGGCATCGTGGGCCACCATGCTGCTGTCTTCGGGCACAATTCTGGGTTGCCTCGCGGTGCCCTGGCTGGCGGACCGCTACGGCCGCCGCGCCGCCCTGGGCTTCTTCTTCGCCCTGATGGCCGCTTCCGTTTCGATCGGGTTCGGCTACCTGTTCTACCTGGCCCACCATGCGCTGGCGGCCTTCATCGCGAGCCTGTTCTTTGTCGGGATCGGCGGCGCGAGTTTCTGCGTTTTCACCCTTTGGCTACCCGAGCAGTACCGCACGGAATGCCGGGCCAGCGCCTTCGCTTTCGCCACTTCCTCGGGCCGTTTTGTAGCGGCGGGAGTGACGTTTCTGGTGGGGTCGGGCGTCGCGCATTTCGGTACTATTGGAATTCCCGTGGCATTGACGGCGGTTGCGTTTCTGCCCGGCCTGGCGCTCCTGCCGTGGGGCGAGGAAACCAACGGGAAGCCGCTGCCCGCCTGATCGCGGGGCATTCATATGAACCTTTCTCATCTCTTCGATCTGTCGCTGGCCGGCCGCAAAGAGGCGGTCGCACTGGAGTTCGCGGGCACCACTTATACGTTCGGGGAAATCGATTCCCGCAGCAATCGCATGGCGCAACTGCTGATCGGCAAAGGCCTGCGGACCGGCGACCGTCTATGCGTGTATCTGGCGAACTCGGTATCCATGATCGACACCTATATCGCCTGCGTCAAGCTGGGCGTGATCTTTGTCCCGATCAATATTCTCTACCGCGATCGCGAAATGGCGCATATTCTGGCCGACGCCAAACCCGCGCTGCTGATCACGGACGCGAACATAGCGGAAGTCGCCGCGGAGGCGGACGGCATGGCTGACGTCCGGCCCGCTGTTGCCCTTGATGGCGACGCGCCCGCCGGCATCATCTACACCTCCGGTACCACGGGGACGTCGAAAGGCGCGGTGCTCACGCACAATAACCTCGCCGCCAATGCGATCAATCTGCTGACCTGCTGGCAGATCACGCAGTCGGACCGTCTTCTGCTGGCGCTGCCGCTTTTCCACGTGCACGGGCTGGGCAACGGTCTGCACTGCTGGCTGATGAGCGGATGCAGGATGAGGCTGCTCGAACGCTTTGAGCACCAGACCGCGGCCGTTACGTTTCTGGATTTCCGGCCCACGCTGTTTTTCGGGGTGCCTACGGTTTATGTGCGGCTGCTGGGACTGGAACCGGCTGTGGCACGCGAAATCGGCCGGTTCATGCGGCTGTTCGTTTCGGGTTCCGCACCCTTACCCCCGCGGGTTCTCGAAGAATTCCGGGAACTTTTTGGACACACGATTCTGGAGCGCTACGGCATGAGCGAGACGCTCATGAACATCAGCAACCCCTATGCCGGCGAGCGACGTCCGGGCACGGTGGGATTTCCCCTGCCGGGCGTTTCGGCCAAACTCGTGGAAGGCGAGATCTGGCTGCGCGGGCCGAACGTGTTCGCGGGCTACTGGGGCCGCGAAGAGGCCACGCGGACGGCTTTTGTGGATGGCTGGTTCCGCACGGGCGATATCGCGACGGTGTCCGAAGACGGATATTACACGCTCAGCGGGCGGAAAAACGATCTGATTATTTCGGGCGGCTTCAACATTTATCCCCGAGAGATCGAGGAGTTTCTGCAGGAGCATCCCGCGATTGCCGAAGCCGCCGTGGTGGCGCGTGAGGACCGGGTGCGCGGCGAAGTGCCGGTGGCGTATCTGGTTTGCACGGAGACCATTGACCCGCAGGGAATCGAAGCGCATTGCCGTGCCAAACTGGCGTCATTCAAAGTGCCGCGGGAGTTCATCGTGGTGGAAAAATTACCGCGCAATGCCATGGGCAAGATTCAGAAGCACCTGCTCGCTAACCCGGGATCTCACCAGTAGACCAATCCCGGGAAGTGCTCCGCAGTGAGTAAAACAAGAGCATAGTAAGACTGACAACCGGTGCACGCATCGCGCCGATCGGGAACTCGGCGGTCGAAGCCCATAAGCGCCAGGATAAGAACATTCCTGGTCGAAATCGCTATTGTCCGGCCAGCGAGTTGGATCATTGCCAGCCGTTTTGAAGTAATAAGCTTATTGACGATGAGAAGTTCATTCCTTCTGCTCGTTGCAGCACTGCCTGCACTCGCCGGTCAGGTCCACATCTATGTCACCAACAGCGACGACAACAAGATCACCATCATCGATCC
>Ga0302319_10014810_pt1 | contig 14496 bp, 11 predicted proteins | sample Bog_T0_2_FD_203319 | JGI IMG/M metagenome (GOLD analysis project Ga0302319, IMG submission 203319) | Peat permafrost microbial communities from Stordalen Mire near Abisko, Sweden - Bog_T0_2 | ecosystem: Environmental > Terrestrial > Soil > Wetlands > Peat | place: Sweden: Abisko, Stordalen Mire... | reverse complement strand
CGGGTTGCTCACACTCCTGGCGGGAGTTGGCTTGTTCTACGGGTTCTTGAACAAAAAACCGGTATCTCCTGTCACCGTTTGATGCTCGGATCGAGGCGCGACGCTTCGGCGAACTCGGCCTGCGCCGCATGTACTTCGCCGAGTTGCTCCAGCGCCAGCGCCAGGTTGTAATGCGCAGCGGCGTAATCCGGCTTCAACCGCACCGCTTTTTCCAGGGCCTGCTTCGCTTGCGCCGCGTCGTTGGACCGAAGCCACACCAGCCCCAGGTTGTTCGATGCTTCGGCGGAATCGGGTTGCTTGCGCAGCACTTCTTCATAGTTCTTGGCGGCACCGGCGAGATCTCCCCGATTCATCAGCAGCAACCCCAATTGCATGCGAGCTTCAATGTGATCCGGTTGGAGAGCAATCGCTTCCAGCAGTTCCGATTCCCCGGCCCTACCCAGGACCAGGGCGTAATTGTAGTGAGAATCGGCGGAATCCGGATCGCTCAGAGTTGCGTCGTGGAGCAGCTGCTGGGCCTTTTGCAGATCGCCCGCGCGAGCATACAGAATCCCTAAAGCCATCTGCGCACGCGCATAGCCGGGCTGAAGTTCCAGCGCATGCAGATAGGCTTGTTCCGCTTCGACAATCGAGCCTGCTCGTTCGCCGTCGAGCAAAGCCTTCCGCGCTTCCGCCAGGCGCGCCCGTTCCGCATGCGCGCGAGCGACGCTGGTCATCTCCGAAGCGGCCGCTCTATCGTCGCCTAGCCGCTTCAGCGCGATCCCCAAGCCATAACGGGCGCGCTCGTAATCGGGCTTAATCGCCAGCGCCTGCCGCAGCGCGTCTACCGCCGCCTTCATGTCGCCATCGGCTTTGTATGCCCCTCCCAGATCGCACCAAGCAATGGGATTATCCGGCATCAGCTTTGCAGCTCTCTTGAATTCGATTAGGGCTGCCTCCAGCTCGCCGCGCCTCCGTAGCGAAACACCCAAACTCTCATGCGCGGGACCGAAATCGGGCTTCACCGCGATGGCCTGTCGAAACTGTGCCGCAGCGCCTGCCATGTCGCCATTTTGACCCAGCGCCGTGCCGAAATAGTAATGCGATTCGACATCTCTCGGCTTGGCCGCAACGCAGGCGCGAAACAGCGGGAGGGAACCGCCAGGATCGGCATTCTGCAAATAAGCCCGAGCCAGTGTGCAACCGATAGTCGCGTCGTTAGGCTTCAATCGGTCGGCAGCCTTCAATTCTGCGAGCGCATCCCCGATGTTCCCGCTCGCTAGTAGAACGCCACCGAGGTTGAAATGTAAACTCGCATCGCGCGGTTCCAATTCCACCGCTTTGTGGTAGCACTCGATGGCCCCCGGCCAATTCTGCTTACGCGCGAACTCCATCGCTTTCTGACGAAATGCCGCCGCCGATTGCGCATACAGCGTAAAAGCGCAGGCGATAACTCCTACGCTACACCGATTTTTCCATTCGCTTAAAAAGTAAATCGAGCACTCACCTGTCCAATGCGCGGATCGCGCGCACTTGTCACCGCCCCAAAATTGCTAGCTGAAAAATTTCCGTTCGGACCATTAAACTGCGTGTGATTGAAAATGTTAAAAAACTCGGCCCGAACCTGAATCGAAGTTCTTTCCGTAATGGCTGTTGTCTTCTCGAAGGCGAAGTCCGTGTTCAGGATTCCCGGTCCATGGAAGAAACGCCGGTTGGCGTCCCCGAAAGTTCCCGGTGCCTGCGCGGCAAACGCACTGGGCAGGAAATAGTAATTGTTCCCGTTCGCGGCGACATTTCGCGGATTCTCAATTTGCACCTTACCCACGACGTTGGGCACGTCGGTGCTCGGGCTCCCGACCAGCGAGATATCCAAGCCGCCCTCACTTAAACCGACCGGGAACCCCTGCGCGAAGCGGCTGATGCCCACCAGATTCCACCCGTTGGTCAGCCGGCGGGGAGCGCCGCCAACCCAGCGGTTCAACGGCACCGCCCAATTGTAGCTGACGACGAAATTGTTCGGAATATCGTAAGCCGAAAGTGACCGGCTCAGCCGGTAATTCGTGAAATTTACCCAGTCGTTGAATCCCGATGCGTCGTCGATGGCCTTCGAATAGGTGTACGCGGCCAGGAACGTTACGTCGCCGGCCCGCCGCTCCACGCTGATCTGCAGCGAATTGTAATTCGAGTTCGAGATATTCGCCGTGAACGTGTTGCCCTGGCCGAACGCCGGTCCCAGGGCGTTACGCGTCCCGTTGACGATAGATCCATTCGGAAGCGTAAACGTCGCCGATTCCAGACCTGGTCCGCAGGTGGGCGTGGCGCCCTCCGCCGCCAGTTGCAGGCACTCCGATGGATCACCCGGATTCGCATCGTACTGCGAGATCAGCCGGTGTCCTTCCGTGCCTACATAAGCCAGAGTCAGCACGGTATTCACCGAGAGTTCCCGCTGGATCGAAAAATTGAAGTGTTCGGCGTACGGTAAGCGATTGTGAATCGAGTACCCGGGCGAATACTGAATGGGCAAGTACATCGAGTAGTCCAGCGTCTTATTCGCGGGCGACCCTGGCGTCGGAAACACGAACGGGAATCGCTGCGTCTGCGAACTGCCGTCCGATCTTGTTTGGAACGGTTGATCGAACTCCGGCGGCACGGGGCTGACCCAGTATTGGCCAAATGGAGCGTCGCCGACTTCGTAGAACAGGTTCAGATCTTCAATCGCCGTATAGTAAATGCCGAACGCCGCCCGAATACTCGTCTTGCCCGGTCCGCCGGTGATCTTGCTCATCACGCCGTCCTTGAATCCCGGCGAATAGGCGATGCCCACGCGCGGAGCCCAGTTGTTGTAGCGCGTGGGAGCCAGCGTGGACGGAATTCCGGGATCGCCCGGGACCACCCAGCCCAAAGGCGCAGTCGGGAACTGGGTGGACTGCTCGCCCGGCACTATGGTCTCGATCTTCCCTTGGGTGTCGTACCACGGCATGCTCACTTCCCACCGCACCCCCAGATTAATGGTCACGTTCGGGCGCCACTTGTAGGAGTCCTGGAAATAGGCGCCGCCATACCGGGTACGAGAATCCAGGAACTGCTGGCTGCACTGGTTATAGCTCGCTGGTGCGCCGATCAGAAAGTCCGCGAAGTCGATGCCGGTCTCAAGGCCGTTGAAAGTGAAGTCGCCGTTCGGCGCGCAGGTGTTCCGTTCGTTGATCTGCAAGTACCGGAATTCACCGCCAAACTTCAGCGAGTGCTGCCCCACAATCTTCGACATGCCGTCCGACACGTGCCAAGTATTGTTGGCTTGGCCGGTGGTCAGCGTCGGAACTCCAATCGAGAAATTATTGAAGTACAGGGGCGGCACCGTCTGCGGAAAGTTGGCCGGGCCGGAGGGCACAATTCCGAGAGTCCCCGCGCCGGTCACGAATCCCAGGCTGGAAAGGTTAGCGAAGCTCCCGGCCGGCTTTGATGTTGTAGTCGCCGTTCGAAAGAAGCTCAGGCGAAATTCGTTTACCGTAGTAGCGCTCAACGTTTTGATATTGCTGAACTCACCCAACTGGGCGCGCTGTGGTGTCGAAGCCGGGAATCCTGGAACGCTGGCTGCCGCCAGAGGCGCATAAACGCTGGAGGGATCGTTGTGATAATAAAACGACCAGTTTCCTGTCATCTGGTTATTGAAGTCGACACGCTGGCCGATTTTGTCGTCTTGCAGCGTCCCCTTCTGGCTGGCATTCGTGTACAGATCCGGCCCATCGTTGGGAAGAGGGATGTAGTTCAATAGCGGCATCGCCGGAGAGGCCCAGGCGCGTTGTGGAATCACGCCGTTGGGAAACACGCACAACGCGGTGCTGGTGCAGCCGCTATAGGGCTCCCCATTCGTAACTGCATAGCCCAATCGCTGGCTCAACTGCTGAGCGAAGTACGCGCCTTGCACCACCGTCGGATTGCCGTTAGCGTCGACAAACGCGCTGGGGTCGAACATGCCGCTGCGCTCCGCAACCGTGGGTACCGTGACCAATCCCGTGCTCGCGCCTTGAACCTGCCGCGTACCCTGATAGTCGGTAAACCAAAACAGTCTATTGCGCCAGAACGGGCCTCCGACGGCGTAGCCAAATTGATTTTGCCGCAGTTCGCTTTTACTGGGATCGAAAAAATTGCGGGCGTCCAAAGCGTCGTTTCGCAAGAATTCGAACGCCGCTCCGTGGAATCCGTTCGTGCCGGTCTTGGTGATCGCATTCATCACGCTGCCGCTGAAGCGCCCATACTCGGCGTCGAAGCTATTCGTGATCAGACGAAATTCGGCGATCGAATCGAGGTTAGGGATGATCCCGGCGCCCAGGTTGCGGCCCTCGCTGACGTCGCTGCCGTTCACCAGAAACGCATTGGCCGTCTCGCGTTGCCCGTTCACCGACACGTTGCCTGCGGAAAGACCGCCCGACACCAGCCGGTCCTGCTGAATCGATCCGGATGTCGTAGGCGCAACTCCCGCCTGCAGCCCTAGCAGATCGATATAGCTGCGGCCATTCAGTGGCAGCGAGAGCAGTTTCTTGGTCTCAATCACGTCGCCAAGCTGCGTACTCTCGGTTTCCACCTGCACGGCGTTCGCTTCCACGCTGACGGTCTGCTGAATGCTGCCGACTTCGAGCGTGATATCGACCTTGTACTTGTCGTTCACTTTCAGATCGATGCCTGTCGCGAGAAATTCCTGGAATCCCGCTGCGGAAGCTTGCACGCGATAAGTGCCGGCAGGCAATGCAAGAAAGCGATATTCGCCATTCGGAGCCGAAACGGCATCCTGGCTCAAGTTGGTTTCGACGTTGGTGGCGGTCACGTTCGCCCCGGCAACCACGGCCTGGGACTTGTCGCGCACAACTCCAAAGATGGTACCCGTTACGTCCGCTAGAAGGGAAGCGGCCGAAAGAACTGCAAAGAGAACAACTCGCACACCTCGAGATGCCCACATAGTGTCAGACTCCTTGCTTTATTTGTGCGAGTCTGACACGTCCAGGCAGGTGGTGTCAACATTCGAGCGGTTTGCCCCCTCACCTGCCGGCTCGAATATTGTGGTCCTCCAGATGCTCCCGCCTATCGGGAGCGCCTGTCGCAGGCCCGATTTCGCAGCGTGACTGCGCTATTGAACCCAATTTGCGGCAAAACACGCTTCCGGAGAGGAATCGAATCGCGACAATGGGAGAGCAGGCAGTTTCCGAATCGGATGAAATCGGCTCGCAGCACTTTAAGTGCGCGCTGTTGAACGACCTCAACGCGCTGGATTACATGTTGCGGAACGGGCTGATTCAGGACGCTACTCGTAGAATCGGCGCCGAACAGGAAATGTTCCTGGTCGATTCCTCGCTTCGCCCAGCCCCCGTAGCTTTGGACGTTCTCGCGAAACTGAATCATCCTCAATTCACCACTGAGATGGGCAAGTTCAATATCGAAGCGAACCTCCGGCCCCGCACGCTCGAAGGCAAATGTCTACACGACCTCGAAGACGAATTGACTTCGTTGCTCGGCTTGGCTAGAGAAGCCGCTCGCGGATCGGGCGCTGAAATCTTGCTCGCCGGCACCCTGCCCACCGCCCATCAGTACCACCTCACCCTGGACAATCTGACGCCGAAACCGCGCTATTTCGAGTTGAACCGCATTATGACGAAGCTGCGCGGTCCGACGTACAACATCTTCATCAAAGGCTTGGACGAGCTTAATATCACGCACGACAACGTTATGACGGAAGCTTGCTGTGCCAGCTTCCAGGTACACTTCCAGGTCAGCCCAGGCAGTTTCGCGCAGATCTACAATCTGGCCCAATTGGTGACTGCGCCGCTGCTGGCCGCCGCAGTAAACTCGCCCTTGCTACTAGGCCAGCGTCTGTGGCAGGAAACGCGGATCGCTCTATTTCAGCATTCTGTGGACGAGCGTTCGCAGAGCCACATGGTGCGCGGCACTCCGCCGCGAGTCAGCTTTGGCGAGTGCTGGCTGGAGAACTCAGTGATTGAGATCTTTCGCGAAGAAATCGAGCGATTCCGGGTCATCATGACCACTGAGGTGGAGGATGATGCCCAACAGGTCCTGCAGCGGGGTGGCATCCCCAACCTGGACGCTTTGCGGCTCCACAATGGCACCGTCTGGCGCTGGAACCGGCCCTGCTACGGGATCACCGAAGGGCGGCCGCATCTGCGCATTGAACTGCGCGCGCTGCCGGCCGGCCCGAGTGTGTTGGATGAAGTGGCCAACGCCGCTTTTGCCTTTGGGATGCTGGTCGGGCTCGCGCCAGAGTACGGCGACCTCCGCCATAGCTTCCCTTTTGAAGAGGCTAAGCAGAACTTCTTTGTGGCCGCGCGGCATGGCCTGAACGCGCAGTTTACGTGGCCGGGGGAACGTCGAATCACAGCGACGGAATTGATTCTCGGTGAACTGCTACCCGTGGCAAGGTCGGGTCTGCTGAACGCCGGCATCGTTTCGGGCGATGTGGACCGCTATCTGGGCGTAATCGAGGAGCGGGTTCGCCGGGAGCGCACCGGCAGCCAATGGGCCCTTCAATCGCTTTCGGCGATTCGAGAGCAAGGCTCCCGCGAAGCCTGCCACCGCGCCCTGACCAGCGCGATGATCGAGAATCAAAAGTCCGGCGAACCAGTGCATTGTTGGCCGCTGGCGGAACTCGGCCAGGCGACTCCGCCCGCCTCCGTCGATGACCCCGTCGAAGACAGCATGTCTACCGACGTACTTACAATCCGCCCGGACGACTTGGTTCGTCTGGCCGCCAACATCATGGACTGGCGCAATATCAGCCATCTGCCGGTGGAGGACGATGAAGGCCGGCTGATCGGAATGCTCACACATCGTGAGATGATCCGGCTTTTGTCCCGGAGGATGTCTGGTAGCGACCAGGAAAACCTGCTAGTCCGCGACATCATGCAGCCGGATCCGCCGACGGCTACGCCCGAAATGTCGCTAGCCGGCGCGATTCTGGACATGCAGAATCTAAAGACCGACTGTCTCCCGGTCGTCGTGGGCCAGCGGCTGGTCGGCATTCTGACGCTTCGCGATCTGGTTAAGTGGGCGGCCAAGAACTTCGATCGGAAGACCCGGGCGCGAGGAGCCAGTCGCTAGCGGGTGAATGACCTCACAGCACCACGCTGGCCAAGTCCACCGTCGAGCGATGGCCCTCAATGACCACGATGCCGGTTTCAGTCACGTAATAAAGCTGCCGGTCGCGCTCCAGATCGTAGCCGACTGTGGCATCCTCGGGGATGCGGACGTTCTTATCCAGAATGGCTCTTCGCACCTTCGCCCTACGGCCTATATCGCAATTATCGAAAATCACCGAATCCTCGACGTACGAGCCGGAATGCAAGCGCACGCCGCGGCCGATCACCGATCCGCGAACTAAACCGCCGGACAGAATGCTTCCTCCTGAAACGATGGAATCCAGCGCTTGCCCTCGGCGCCCCTCATAGTCGAAGATAAACTTCGCCGGCGCATCGGAGTAGCCGGCCGTGCGCAACGGCCACTGCCGGTTGTATAGATTCAAAATCGGCGAAACCGCGCGCAAATCCATGCTGGCTTCGAAGTAAGCGTCCAGGGTTCCGACGTCGCGCCAGTACACCGGAGCACCCTGTGGATCGCCGGGTATTCGATTCGTCTGGAAATCATAGGCGAACATGTCGGCGCGGCCAATCAGATTGGGCAGAATGTCACGGCCGAAATCGTGTGAAGTATTTTCGTTCTTGGCGTCGGCGTACAGCTCATCGAGCAAGGTCTTGGTGGAAAATATATAATTCCCCATGGATGCGTACACGCGGCTGGGATCGCCGGGCATAGTGGGGGCGTCGGGCTTCTTTTCATGGAAGCCTACCACAGACCCGTCTTCCTCTGTTTCAATCACGCCGAACTCGCTGGCTTCCTTTTTTTCGACGGGGATCGCCGAGATCGTAACCTGAGCCCGCTTCTGCACATGGAATTCGATCATTTCGCGGATATTCATGCGGTAAATATGATCCGCGCCGAATATTACGACCAAATGAGGCTCGGCTTGCTCGATTAAATTAATGTTCTGGTAAATGGCGTCGGCTGTTCCGCGATACCAATCCTCCCCGGGCGTTCGCATTTGAGCGGGAACCGGGATAATAAAATGATTTCTCAGCAGCCCGCCGGCTTCCCATCCCTCGCGCAGATGCTGCAGCAGCGATTGGCTCTTGAACTGAACCAGGACATAAATCGAGTAGATTCCGGAGTTGACCAGGTTGCTAAGAACGAAGTCTACAATCCGATACCGTCCCCCGAAAGGGACTGCGGGTTTGGCCCGCTCCTTCGTAAGCGGATACAAGCGTGTACCTTTACCGCCTGCCAGCACGAAAGCGAGCACTCGCATTTGCATGTTTCAGCCTCCAAGAGACATCACAGGTCGAACTTCAGCTCTAGGAAACCACCCTAACGATAGCGGTCCGGTGACTTGGCTGAATCGACTCCTGCCATAATACCAGCGATCCATGGACGCGATCATAAGGTTCTAGTTTCCGGGGCCGCTATAATGCCCATGGGAGCGGCTCATGCGGTTTGCTATCTCAATCCTGATTCTGTCGGTGTTTTCCCTGGCTGCATACGCGGCAGCGGACAAGAAACTGCCGATCGAAGACTCCTCGAATGAATACGTGGAAATACAGGCCAGCTTGATTCTCGATAAGGACCAGATCAAGCAGGTGCTCGGGTCGGACCTGGGTGGAAGCTTCCTCGTGGTGAAGATGAGGGTGCGGCCTCTCACCGACAAACCCTGGAAGATCGATCGCGACGACTTCCTGTTACTGGATGGAAATCTGGGTCAGCGATCCGTCCCTTATGCGCCCAGCCAGATCGCGGGCAACAGTTCACTGGTGGTGACGCAGGAGGGAGTTCATGGGGCAGTCGGCGCGGGCCGGCCGACCTGGGGAATCGGGATGGGCGGAGGCGGTATGGGTTCTGGAACTACCTCTACCCAGCAGGCAAAAGTAACTGTGCAGGAGTCCGACAAGAAGGAAGATACTCCTTTACTGAAGGTTTTGAAGGAGAAAGTTCTGCCGGAGAAGGAAATCACCGACCCTATTGAGGGACTGCTCTACTTCCAGATCGACGGTAAAGTGAAGGCCAAGGATTTGGAACTCTATTACAAGACGCCCGGTGGCAAGCTGGCGATGCGGTTCCGTCCGTGACGACGATTGCCGGCATCGAGACACCCGCGATCCTGATTGATCTCGACGTCATGGAGCGCAATCTGCGCCGCGTGGCCGATTACGCTCGCGAGCACGATCTGCGCCTGCGTCCCCATACCAAGACTCATAAAATCCCCGCCCTGGGACGGCGTCAGATCGAAGGTGGAGCGGCGGGCCTGACAGTAGCGAAAGTGAGCGAGGCGGAGGTGATGCTCCAATCGGGCACTCCAGATCTATTAGTCGCCTACCCAGTGATCGGCCGGCCCAAGCTGGAGCGCCTGATGCACGTGGCGGCGCATACTCAGGTGACGGTATCGCTCGATAGTGTGGAGGCGGCGAAACAGCTATCCGCCGCCGCGCAGGCCGCTCACCGGGAGATTTGCGTACTGGCCGAAATGGACGCCGGTTTGGGCCGTGTGGGTGTAGCTCCCGGACCGCAACTGATAGGCTTGGCGCGAGCCATACAGGAGCTACCGGCCCTGCATCTGGAAGGCATAGCGTTCTACCCTGGCCATATAAAGATGCTCGACGAGGAAGGCTTCCGTGCCATTGATGCGTTGGGCGAACTGATCGATTCGGTGCTCACCCAGTTGCGGCAAGCCGGGTTGACGATTTCGATCGTCAGCGGGGGTTCGACGCCCGCGTTGTTTCAATCCCACAAGATCGCCGGGCTGAATGAAATCCGCCCCGGCACTTACATCTTTAACGACCGGAATACCATGCTGATGGGGGCTTGCTCGCTCGACGACTGCGCCGCCGCGATCATGGCGACGGTTGTATCCACCGCCAAGCCCGGGCAGATCATCATCGACGGGGGATCGAAAACGTTCTCGTCGGATCGCCCATCGTCGGGTGAGGTCAGTTTTGGGCACGTGCTGGAAGCTCCGGATGCGGTTTTCACGAAGATGAACGAGGAGCACGGTTACGTGGACGTACGAGCGGTCGGCCAACACTTCGCAGTCGGAGACCGTTTGCGGATCATCCCCAATCACATCTGTGTGGCCATGAACTTGCACGAGTTCGTGTACGGCGTCCGGGGTGATCGCGTGGAGCAGGTGTGGCGCGTGGAAGGGCGCGGGAAGCTGCAGTAATGGGGTGGGCCGAGGCACCTTAAAGTTTTATATAGGCCTCTAATCATTTCGGTACTGGTTGCCGATAATGGGGTTAGATTATGCATGACAGACGCAATAACGTGCGGTTGCTATGTGCCGACCTGGTGCAAATCAGGTGGAAGGACGCATCCGGCAAAATTCGCAAGACGGTGGCGAACCTGGAGGACATCTCGTCAAACGGGGCATGCTTGCAAACGGAATCCGATGTCCCCACCAGGACGGTAATCAGCATTACGCATCCGAAGGGTGAGCTGGTAGGAACAGTTAAGTATTGCGAGTATCGCGAATTCGGCTACTTCCTCGGGCTCGAGTTTCAAGAAGGCGGCAAGTGGTTCATGCAGGACTTCCGGCCACAACATTTGTTAGACCCGCGCAGGCTCGTAGATCGAAAACAGGACGACGGGGCGCAGAACAATGAAAACTTCTGCGTCCTCCCTTCCATCCATTTGGCCCTCTGAACTACCGCGAATCAGCGTCCGAAGTATTCCGCGTTCTTTGGTGCAAAGGACGACCACTTTTCCGGAAGGTCGTCGAGCGCGAAGATCGCCGAAACTGGACAGACTGGAACGCAAGCCCCGCAGTCGATACATTCTACCGGGTCGATGTAAATCATCTCCTGATCTCCGAAACCCGCTTCATCTTTTTTAGGATGAATGCAATCCACCGGGCAAGCGTCGACACATGCCGTGTCTTTGGTTCCAATACAAGGTTCTGCGATTACGTAGGCCATGTCGTGAATTCACCATTATAGCGTGGACCTCTAAAGCCAATCGCAATCGCATCCCAACGGGCGGAATCAGCCTTTCGACGGTGCAAAAATCGGGCTGATCCGCAGAGTGCGCTTTCGGTTGGATTAAGATTGGGTGGTAGGAAAATGAACCAACCCACGTCGCAACGCGTTATGACGGCCACGGCGCCGTCCCAGAACTACGGCCCGGCTTTGGCAGTGATCACCACAGTTTTCTTCATGTGGGGATTTGTCACTGTACTCAATGACATCCTGGTGCCTCATCTGAAAGGCATCTTCGACCTGAATTACACGCAGATCATGCTGATTCAGTTCACTTTCTTTACCGCCTATTTCCTCATCGCCACACCCGCGGCCAAGGTAATTAGCTGGATCGGATACAAAAGGACGATCGTCACGGGGTTGGCGGTGATGGGCTGTGGCGCAATGTTGTTTGTCCCCGCCGCCGCCGTTCCGTCCTATGGCTTGTTCTTGACGGCGCTGTTCATTCTGGCTTCTGGCATGACGTTTCTCCAGGTGGCGGCCAATCCCTATGTGGCGGTTTTAGGCCCACCCGAAAAGTCCTCCAGCCGGCTCAACCTCGCGCAGGCATTCAATTCTCTCGGAACCACCATTGGACCTTATTTGGGCGGCTTGTTGATCCTGTCGGCTAAAGTAACGTCGTCAACCGATCTCCAGGCAATGACGCCGGATCAGTTGCAGGCGCACCGGCTGCTGGAAGCGTCCTCTGTAAAGCTCCCTTATGTCGGCATCGCCGGTCTTTTATTTGTCTTGGCCATAGCCATCGCTTTTTTCAAATTGCCGGTCCTTTCGGATATTGAAGACCCCTCGCACCACGAGAAAGTCGAGGGTGACAGCATTTGGAAACACCGCGCGTTGGTTCTGGGAGTAATCGGAATTTTCATTTATGTAGGAGCGGAGGTGTCGATCGGCAGCTTTATGGTGCCGTACTTGAGCCAACCCGATATCGGCAACATTCCAGCGCGGGTAGCTTCCGGTTTCTTGACTTTCTATTGGGGTGGAGCGATGGTGGGGCGCTTCGTAGGTTCCGCCCTGTTACAGAAACTGAAGACTGGTCCAGTGTTGGGAACAGCCGCGCTGATCGCTTCAGCCTTGGTGCTGATCTCGATTCTCACTACCGGAAAGGTAGCCATGTGGAGCATCATCCTGGTAGGACTGTTCAACTCTGTGATGTTCCCGAGCATCTTTACTCTGGCCATCGAGGGCTTGGGCCGGCTGACCGGAAGGGGTTCCAGTCTGCTGGTTATGGCGATCGTCGGGGGAGCCGTTATACCGGAGGTTCAAGCCATACTGGCCGACCGGCTGGTAGGTCTTCACGCCGCGTTCTTGGTGCCCGCAATCTGCTATTTGTACATCGTCTTTTACGGCTTCAGCGGATCTAAACAGCCGGCGCGGGCTGCCGTCTGACCCTGCCGCCCGCTTAAGCCTTGTGCATGTACTTAATATTCGGTTTAAAGATCAGCAGATTTGGCGCGCCTTCGCGGTTGACCTTCAGACACGTTTTGTCGTACCACTCGATGATGCCCTCAATGGTTTCGCCGTCCTTCATGACGATCACCATGGGCGTCTTCGACTGCATCTGCTTCATATAGTAAAAATTCTCGGCGTTGGTTTGATCGGGAGGCGCCGATTTCTTTTGCGGGATAGCGGTTGTGTTAGTCCGGCGAGGATTCATTTGGTCCTTCAATTCGTTTAAGGACGGCCTTATTAGTTTACGATTCGTAGACTCCACGACGAGACTCCAAGTTCGAGATTTCCGATCGGGCCCGATACAAGAAACCGGCCGGGGCCGTCAGGAGGGTTTCAACTAAGCATTATTGAACCATACTGGGCTGCTTGTCGCAAGGAGTCGCAAACTACAAACTACCCTTTCACTCCGCGTAACCCGATGGCAAAGGCGTCCAGCGCAAGCGATTTTTGGATGTTACGGCGAACTAGTTCCGCGAGTTCGTCCACTCTCTTGACGGCGCTACGCAGCCAGCGGAAAGTTACCGTGTGGGCCAGCGACTCTAACTCATTGAACATGTCGCTGTTACGTATCTCGCGCACGCCGTTGGCGAGCAGCAGCAGGTCTTCCAGCAACAGATAGAGAACACCGAGCAGTAGATCCAGTTTCTCGGACTTCTTCGCCCCCAGTGCCTCCGAATGCCGGGCCCAAACCCCGAACGGAGCTTGCCCGGCGGCAGCCTGTAGCAGGTTCCACATGGCAGCGCGCCTTTGATCGTAAGCCTCCAGATCGATCGAAACCGCCAGGCCCGGACTGCCTGCGGCCAAACCCAGCCGGCGCTCCGGGTGGTCCACGCCATGGCTCTTGAGGAAAGCCGACATATCCTCCTTGCTGAGTGGTGTCAGCGCCAGCGTAACCGCCCGCGACCGAATGGTCGGGAGCAGATCGTAGGGATTCTGAGCAGTCATTACGATAACCAGATGCTCAGGCGGCTCTTCCAAAGTCTTCAGTAGAGAGTTAGCAGCTTGCTCGTTAGCTCGGTCGATATGATCGATCAGGAAGACTCGCCTCGCACCGTGTAATGGTTTATAGCGCGCGAGTTCCTTCACCAGCCGCATCTGCGGAATCGAGATCTGGCGTAGCGGACCATCGGGCGGGAAACTAACGAAGTCGGAATGAGTGGCGAATAGTAGCGGGTCGTCGTTGCGTTTCTCCGAGGGCCATTTCTCCCGGTCGGCGACGATCGCTCGATTCGATTCCAGGCTCAGATCGTCTCGCTCGATCTTGGCCGCATCCCCCAAAAGTGCCGCCGCAAAGCGCCGCGCCAGCGTAGCCTTTCCGACACCCTCCGGTCCGGCGAGCATGATGGTCTGCGGAATTCGCCCGCTGGCAGCCAATTGTTCCAGCGTTGCTGCTGCTGCGGAATTACCAAAGAAGTTGGGGAACATCCACCTTCAGGATAACCGCCCAAAACAGGTCCACTAGAATCGGAGAATGAACTGGCATCTCGCACAGATCAACGTCGGCCGCCTGATTGCGCCCATCGACGACCAATGCATCGCCGGCTTCGTCTCACAACTGGACCCGATCAACGCTTTGGCCGACAAGGCTCCCGGCTTCGTATGGCGGCTTCAGTCCGGCAGCGGAAACGCGACAGACATCTCCTACAACGACGACCCTGGCATGATGGTGAACATGTCCGTCTGGGAATCGCTCGAAACACTTCGCGATTTCGTGTATGCCTCGACGCATGTGCAGGTGTTTCGCGAACGCGCCCGCTGGTTTGAGAAGCTTCCGGCGCCACCCTATTGTTTATGGTGGGTGCCCGCCGGACACCGGCCCACCGTCGCCGAAGGCCGCGAAAGACTGGAGCATTACCAAAAGCACGGCGCTACCCCATATTCGTTCTGGTTCTCCCAGCGCTATCCCGCCCCTCAGGAAGAAGCAGCTTTCGCCTAGCGCCGGCTAACTAAGACAGAGTCGCTAACCGCTCGCGGTGGAACTCCTCCA
>Ga0302319_10014809_pt1 | contig 14497 bp, 5 predicted proteins | sample Bog_T0_2_FD_203319 | JGI IMG/M metagenome (GOLD analysis project Ga0302319, IMG submission 203319) | Peat permafrost microbial communities from Stordalen Mire near Abisko, Sweden - Bog_T0_2 | ecosystem: Environmental > Terrestrial > Soil > Wetlands > Peat | place: Sweden: Abisko, Stordalen Mire... | reverse complement strand
GAGTCCTTTCCCGAGGTCCACTTTCAATTGGCCAGAGCTCTGCGCGGTCTCGGCGACAACGATGGCGCCAAGCATGAGCTTGAAACATATCAGCAGATGAAGCAGACCGGCGAGGCGCTCATCGAGGCTTCCATCTCCGAAAGGAAGGGCGACGCGGACCTTGAAGCAGGTAACTTCAAAGAAGCGATGCTCGAATTTCGCCAGGCTGCCGACAAGGCGCCCGACAACGCCAACTACAAGTACAAACTCTCTGTCGCCCTCCATCAGTCCGGCGATCTCGCCGGCGAACAGACTCAGCTCGAGCAGGCCATCAAGCTCAAGCCCGACCTCGCCGAAGCGCAGCGGCAGCTCGGCTACCTGCTCGACCGAGCTGGCGATCCGGACGCAGCCGTCGCCCACTTCCGTGCGGCCGTTCAAGCTGCTCCCGGATGGGTCGACGCCTGGATCAATCTCTCCGCCGAGCTCGCTGCCACAGGCCAGCTCGACGAAGCTCGCCGGGCCGTCGCTACGGCTCTTCGCCTTCAGCCCGACAATCCCAGGGCCCTCAAGCTCAGCAACCTGCTCGTCCACGATTCGCCCGCGCAGCCGGCGCAACCCCAAACCCCTAACCCCTAAACGAACCTGTCCCCAGAATGAAGAAAGCATCTCCCACCCCACGCCCGTCCCGGCAAAACCTCACTCGGCGAAATCTGCTCAAGACTGCGCCAGCCGTTTGTGCCTCTGCGCTCTTCCCGCGCATTCTTTCCGCTGCGGGCCAAATCGGAACCTCAACCCCGACCCCGCCCGCTGCCCCAACGCAGCCCGTCGCGGCGCCCAAACCCTTCTCGACATTTACTGATGTCGCTCACTCTGCAGGTCTCACCGCCACCATGTACTACGGCGTTCCTGATTCGGTCACCTACATCATTGAGGAGATGGGCGGCGGCTGCGCCTTCTTTGACTACGACAACGACGGCTGGATGGACATCTTCATCCTCGGCGGACGCCGCCTCCAGGACATTCCCGTCGGCGCTTCCAACCGCCTCTACAAGAACAACCGCGACGGCACCTTCGCCGACGTCACGCGTCAGGCCGGCCTCTGGGATGCTGGCTGGGCAGTCGGCGTCTGCGTCGGCGACTACAACAACGACGGCTTTGAAGACCTCTTCATCACCTACTACGGCCAGAACAAGCTCTACCGCAACAACGGCGATGGCACATTCTCAGATGTAACCGCCAAGGCGGGACTCCTCCACGAGACTATTCGCTTCGGCGCAGGCTGCACCTTCATCGACTACAACCGCGACGGCTTGCTCGACCTCTTTGTCTCCAATTACGTCGATATCGATCTCGCTCACGCCACCAGGCCCTCGCTCAGCATTCCCGGCTGCAACTACGAGGGTGTTCCGGTTGCCTGCGGTCCCAAGGGACTCAAGGCTCCCCAGCAGTACCTCTATCGCAACAACGGCGACGGCACCTTCACCGATGTATCCAAAGAGTCCGGTATTGCAGCGGTCACAGGTTCCTACGGCCTCACTGCTGTCGCCTTCGATGTCGACGAAGACGGCTGGCAAGACATCTTCGTCGCCTGCGACACGACGCCCAGCCTCCTGCTCCTCAACAACCACGACGGCACCTTTCGCGAAGAAGGCCTGATGAGCGGCGTAGCCATCAGCCCCGACGGCCAGCAGATGGCCGGCATGGGCGTCGGCGTCGGCGACTACGACCTCGATGGCCGCCTCGACATTCTCAAGACCCACTTCCAGCTCCAGGCCTCTGGCCTCTACCGCAATCTGGGCAAGGGCGAATTTGAAGATCGGGCACAGGCCGCGGGTATCGCCACCGAACGCAGCTACGTCAGTTGGGGAACCGGCATCGTCGATCTCGACAACGACGGATACCCCGACATCTTCTGGGTTACCGGCAACGTCTATGCCGAGATTGAACTCATCAATCCCAGGTTCCCCTACAAAGGCCCGTGCGTCCTTTATCGCAATCTTGGCAACGGTAAATTCGCTCGAATACGCGACGAAGCCGGTTATGCCATCGGCGCTCGCCATGTCTCGCGCGGCTGTGCATTCGGCGACTTCGACAACGACGGCGATCTCGACATCGTCATCATGAATCAGCACGAGCCGCCCTCGCTGCTGCGCAACGACGCTCCGAAAGAGAATCACTGGATCAAAGTCCGCCTCGAAGGCACGCGCAGCAATCGCAGCGCCATCGGTGCGCGCGTTCTCGCGCATTACGACGGCAACGTGCAGGCCCAGGCTGTGCTCAGCCAGGCCAGCTACATGTCCTTCAACGATCCTCGACTCCACTTCGGCCTCGGTCCCGCAACCTCAGCCGACATCGAGGTCTTCTGGCCCTCCGGCGCCGTCGAAAGGTTTCCCGCCCAGATTGCCGGTCGGCTCATCACCATACTCGAGGGACACGGCATCGTTCCTGGACGTCCCTTCAGCCAGGCTATAGCGAAACCAAAGTGACTTTACCCCGAAGCCGCAGAGGTCAACTCGACCCGACCTTAAGGCCGCGGTCCCCGCGGACAGGTCTTCGACTGTGGGGTGAAAGGAGCGGCGACCTTTCACAAGACTCGACTGGCTACACGTATTCTGGTTTCGTTCTAAACCCCGCCCCGCCGGTTTATCCTCCATGGCTGCCCCATGCCGCCCCCGACCCGGACAAAACATCTGGTCAATCGATTAACTTTCATCGAAATTACCCACAGCCCAAGCCCTCCACCGGGCCGGTACCCAAAAGATACACATCTCGTAAGCCGTTCTTAATCAATGTTTTACTGAATTGGCTTACTCCACCAAAAGTTGGAGAAAAAAATCGTTTGCAAGTTCTACATCCATTGTGATATCGGTACCCAGATTACAAAATCAGATTCCTGGCGCAGGTTCTCGGAAATTGCGGAGTGCGTGCCGGTGTCAGGGGTCAGAACAGAACCAAAACTCAGGAGGCAATAAATGCTTTCAAACAGCAAATGGCTAGGCCGGATACCATGGCTGCTCATACCAGTCCTGCTTCTGTCCTGCGCCATCGCTCAGGCTCAAAACATCACCGCGACGCTGAATGGCATCGCCACGGATCAGACGGATGCCCGCATAGCTGGCGCCGCCATCGTGGTGAAAAATGAAGCCACGGGTGATAGGCGCGATACCAAGACAGACACCCAGGGGTTCTGGGAGGTCACCGCACTGATTCCAGGAACCTACACAGTCACGATCAGCGCCAAGGGATTCTCCCCATGGCAGGAAAACTCGATCCTCCTCAACCAGGGCGATAACCGCACGGTAGCCAACATTCACCTCAAGGTTGGCTCTGAGGGCGCGGCAGTCACCGTCGTCTCCGGCGCCGATGCTGAAGTTCCCGTCGATACCGCTGAAATCAGCGCGACGCTGAACAACGAACTGGTCGACAGCGCGGTCCTTACCGGCCGTGACGCTGCCGAGCTCATCAAGATGATGCCGGGCGTTACCTTCAACAATGGCGGCGGCGCAGGTTCCGGCTTCAACAGCCAGGTCACCGGCACCAACAACGGTCCTGCCGGCAACTTCTCCGCAAACGGCACCCAGCCCTACGGCTCCACCGCTCTCATGCTCGATGGCGCCTTGCTCGTCGATCCGGGCAACGCCGGAACGCAGATTGCAAACATCAACCAGGACATGACCGACAGCGTTAAGTTCATGTCGGCCTCCTACGGCGCTGAGTACGCAAAGGGCCCTGCGGTCCTCCAGGCGTTCTCAAAGAGCGGCGGTCAGAAGTTCCACGGCGAGGGCTATATCTATGCCCGCAACGACGCCATCGGCTATGCCAACGACTGGAACGCCAAGGCGCAGCAGCTTGCGTCAGGCCAACCGAATGCGCTTCAGCCTGAGTACTTCTACTACGCTGGCGGCAACGTCGGCGGACCGATCTTCTTCCCCGGCTTTAACAAGAACAAGGACAAGCTGTTCTTCTGGGTCGGCTACGAGAAGATGATTCAGCATCCCTACGTCGCGCCAGTAAATATGAACGTTCCCACTCAGACTGGCGACACCGAGATGGGTTCGAATCCTGGCCAGTTAAACGGCGACTTCAACAACATAGGGGTCAGCCCCACGGTAACCGGTCAGGTTTGGCCCAACGCCTATGCCAAGCCTTGCAACACCGACAACGGCTGGCAGGGTTGCAACGCCGGGGTTTCTCCCTGGGGTGGCTACGGCACAGGCGCAGTCCCGAACCTGACGAGCTACTTTGACCCGCTCGGCGTTCTGGTCTCAGGCCTGAACCCGAAGGGCAACGAGTTGCCCAACGTCTCCAATGGTTGGAGCAACTACGGCTTCATTCCGAACACACCCCAGGATCGTTGGGAAGTCACGGGCAAGGTCAACTACTCGCTCAATGACAACAACAAGATCTGGGGCTCCTACACCTACCAGACTGAAACCGACAATCATCCGATTTCCATCTGGTGGGCGCCTTCGGGAACCATTCCCTACCCCGGCATGCCGGTCGGTATCGAAACGGCCCACGTCTACCTGGCCAACTACACTCACGTGTTCAGCGCCAGCACCACCAACGAGTTCGTCTTCGCCTATGCTGAGTTCGTCAACGACACCAGCCTGAGCGACCCGAAGGCGGTCAGCCGCACGGCCCTGGGCTTCCCGCAAGAGAGCCTCTTCGGCTCCTCGCACGAAGTTGACACCATTCCCAACTTCCAGGGTGGATGGGAAGACGGTGTCACCTGGATCGGTGACGCTGGTCAGAACCAGTATGACGGCGGACTCTATGGCCCCAACAGCTTCGGCAAGACGGCCAAGGCTCCGAACCTCAGCGACACATTCACCAAGATCGTCGGCACCCACTCCATCAAGGCTGGCATGTACTGGGATACGCAGTACAACGTTCAGTCCTCCAGTGCTGCCATCAACGGAACCTTCCAGGTGGCGAACTACAGTAACGTCTCCACCTACGATGAAACCCTTGACCGCCTGATGGGTCGTCAGGATGGCTACAGCGAACAGAGTTCGGTGCCCAATCTTGCTCCACAGTGGCATCAGTGGTCGCTCTGGGCGCAGGACTCCTGGAAGTTCAACCGCAAACTAACCCTCAACCTCGGCCTACGTGCCGATCACATGGGTCAGTGGTATGTCCCCACGGGTTCGCAGGTCTGGGATCCCGCAACCTACAGCAATGTGCCCAATGGCCCTGCAAACACTGGAATCGAGTGGCACTCGCTCATCTCCAGCATTCCGTTGTCCGGATGGGGCAGCAAGCTGTTCACCTACAATCCGCGCGTCGGCTTTGCTTATGACGTCTTCGGCAATGGCAAGACGGTTGTTCGCAGCGGCTACGGCATCTACCAGTATCAGGTCTCTGCAAACGACGGTAGCAATGCCATGTCCGGCCCGGTCGGCTCCTTCGGCTATGGCACCGGCAACACCGGCATCAGCGGCATCAACGGCTACAACATCAACAACGGCCTCGTCACTGTGCTGGCCGGTAACCGTGCGAGCTTTGTTCAACAGCAACTGGCGGTTCCAACAGGCACTGCTGAGAACGGCGGCTCCATTTCGCTCGATAAATTGGGCGATAGCCAGGTCCCCTATGCGTCAACCTACAGCTTCGGCGTTGCCCAGGCACTGCCTGGCCACACCGTTGCCGAGGTTTCGTATGTGGGCAGCGCAAGCCGCAACCAGCTCGAGAATGGCGCCAACGGCCACATCAGCGACGCCAACCCGATTCCGGTCGGCGCGTTCTTCATGCCTGATCCAATAACCGGTTCCAACATCGGCCCCAACCCGATCTCCGGGACCGCCTACAACGTCAACGACTTCCGTGCATTGAGGAACTACGACGACATTTACCTCCTCACCCACGGCGGCTTCGCCAACTACAACTCGTTGCAGGTTTCGGCACAGAAGCAGTCCGGCAACCTGTACCTGTTCACCAACTTCACCTTCGGCAAGGTCCTCGGTACCCGCGACGGTTCCACCTCAAATGGAAACGGCAACGGACCGGTGGTCAACCCGTTCAGTCTGTCCTCCAACTACGGCCCGCTTGAATACGATCACACCAAGACATTCAACGTGTCGTTCAGCTACAAGCTGCCCAAGCCGATCCACAACAACTGGCTGGCAGCCGGGCTCGTCAACGGATGGCAGGTTTCCGGATACACCACGTATGAAGACGGTGCTCCCTATCAGACCACTTCGCCGAACATGAACCTGAACTTCGAGGGACTCGGCAGCGCACCTGGCAACACCGCCGCCGATAATCAGATATTCACCACCCCTGGTGGCTGGACATCTGAGGCGCTCAACACCAACGTGTGGGAAGGTACAAACCAACCCGAGAACGGCCTCCAGCCGGTACTCACGTGCGATCCGCGCAAGGGCACCAAGAGCGGTCAGTACTTCAACGTGGGCTGCTTCGCTGCACCGATCGGACCAACCGCCACGACGTATGGACAGATGGGACAGATCATCTGGCCCTACATCCGTACGCCGCACTACGTCGCCAGCGACTTGGCGGTCTTCAAGGCGTTCCGCGTCACCGACGCGCAGCGCGTAGAAGTTCGCATCTCGGCAACCAACTGGCTCAACCACCCGAACGCGATCTTCGGACAGAACGGCAACTCCGACAACCAGTTGCTCTTCTACGGTGCCAGCACTGGCTCCGGCTTGGTCACCAACTACAACTCGCAAACCACCGGTGTGCCCTCTACCAAGACGGGCTATCGCTGGATGCAGTTCGCAGCCAAGTACTACTTCTAAGCAACCTGTAGTTGAACGAACTGAAGGGGTGGCCTCGTGCCACCCCTTCCTATTTGCTCCGCGCCCTCGCCCGCTGGCCCCCGCAACCCCACGCCCTTAGTCTTGCCCCGCGACCCAACCCGGCACGCTTGCTGCGTCCCGCAACCCCACGCCCTTAGTCTTGCCCCGCGACCCGCGCCCTATTTCCGCTGACTCTTTTGGCCCTGCTCCACCTGCAGCCTCTTCACAATCTCCCGCTCTCGCTTTCCGTCCTCCGGGCGATCCAACTTGAAGTAGACCGAAGAGAGCTCCCAGTGCGGTGCAAGCCAGTTCGGCTCCGCCTTCAGCAACTCTTCCAGCATGGTCGCGGCCTCTGCGTAATCGCCCGACATTTCCTTCACCTTGGCCATCTCCAGCCGCGCCCGCGGAAACCCGGGCTGAAGCTGATACGCAAGCTCCAGTAGCGGCCTCGCCCCCTCCAGGTCTCCCTTTTCCATCAGGATATCGCCCAGGTCCAGGTTCGCCGTGAAATCCATTGGATTAGCCTTGAGGCCTTCTTCGTACCGCTGCACGGCTATGTCGGCATCGCCCATTGCATAGTGGGCCTCGGCATCCATGGTGTAGAGCCCCGGAATCGCCGGATTCAGTTTGAGCGCAGCATCGAGGTCCGTTCGGGCTTCGCTCATCTTCGACCGGTTCAGCCACGTTGCGCCGGCAAGCAGCCAGGCGTCGGCCGAGTGGGTCGCTGCGGCCACCTTCTCCATCCGCGGCAGCCCTTCCTCCCCCCTGCCCGTCTGAATCAGCGCATAGGCCAGCCCGTACTCCAGCTCGTTGTCCGACTCGTGTCCCGCCTCAAGCGGAGAAAGCAGCTCCACCGTCTCCAGGGGCCTGTCCATCTTGTTGTAGGTGTAGCCAAGCAGGACAGCGGTCTTCAGGTCGCTCGGTCGCGCCGCGTGCACGGTCTCGAACTCCGAGCGCGCATGAGGCAGATCGCCCTTCCTGTAGTACGCCATTCCCAGGTTCAGATGGGTCTGTTCACTCCCGGGAGCAATCCCCAACGCGTGCCTGTCTTCTGCAATCGCCGCATCCAATTGTCCTGCCGCGGCCAGTGCCTCGCCCAGGTCGATATGCGCGTCCAGGTTGCCCGGGTCCGCCGCCAGGGCCTTCTTGAACTCCGCGATTGCGGCCTTCAGATCCCCTCGTTGCCGGGCCTCAACCCCACTCTTCAGCACCGCATTCGCAGCAGACGTCGGCGCGTTTCCCAACTGTCCCGCCCCAGCCTGCACGCCCGCCGCCACCAGCAGTAACCAGCTCGATCGCATATCTTCTAGGATAGTTCATCCGTTCCGCGGTACTATTTGCCCTGCGGTCCCGCCTTTTGTTGCTGTGTTTCAATCTGCTGCACAATCTCCCGCTCCCGGGCGCCATCTACGGGCCGGTGCAGTTTGTAGTAAAGCGCGGCCAGCTCGACATGCGGATCGAGCCACTTCGGATCGTTCTTCACCAGATCCTCAAGCGCCGCCGCCGCGTCCGCATTGTTTCCCGTCATCGAGTTCAGCTTGGCCATCTGGAAGCGTGCCTCGGGCATCGTCGGCTGCAGTTGAAGGGCCAGCATGAGCAGCGGCCTCGCCCCGTCCAGGTCCCTCTGTTTCAGCTTCATTGTCCCCAGGTAGAGGTTGGCCAGAAAATCCTTCGGGTCCTGGCGCAGTGCCGCTTCAAACGCCGTCCGCGCGGCCTCCGTGTCGCCCAGGGCGTCTCGCGCCTGCCCTGCCTGCGTCCAGAGTCCGGGCAGCGAGGGATTTAGCTCCAGCGCGGCGTCCAGGTCCGCCCGCGCCTCTTTAAACTCCTTCCGCGGCAGCCGTGCCGATCCGGCAAGAAAATAGGCGTCGGCCGAGTGTGTCGCACGGGCGACATTCTCCATGCGCGGAAGCCCCTCGCCCTGCTTGCCGGCCAGCATCAGCGCATAGGCCAGCACGTACTCGAAGTCCATGTTCGACTCGTGCCCGGCCTCCAGCGGCGTCAGCATCGCCGCGGCCTCCGGGCCCTTCTCCAGCTTGATGTCGGCATAGCCCAGCAGAACCGCGGTTCCAAGGTCCGTCGGCCTCGCCGCCAGCACCGCTTCAAACTCCGTCCGCGCATGCGCCATGTCGCCCTTCTTGTAGTAGGCGAGCCCCAGGTTCTTCTTCAGGGAGATGTTCCCCGGCGCTTGTGCCAAAGCCCGGTAGTCCTCATCAATCGCCGCGTCAAACTGTCCTGCCGCGGACAGCGCCGCCCCTAGGTTGGCTCGTGCCTCCAGCTTCCCGGGATCGATGGCCAGCGCCTGCCGATATTCATTGATCGCCGTGGCCACATCCCCGCGCCGCTGCGCATCGACGCCATTCCGCAGGTGCTCGTCTGCTCCCGCACTCGGGGGCGTCTGTTGCGCCTGCCCCGCAGCCATTCCAGACAGCACCAAAACCGCAAATACCGCTCGCATGTTTCTAAGAATAGAACACCTCATTTGCTGCCTGCCAGGCACTCCGCCGCCCAACCTTCGATTGATTCCTTGCCCCGGCCCAAAAACAAAGAAGATCTCAAACAAAGGACCCAAACAAACAAAGGACCCAAACAGAAAAAGGGGCAGGGAACACGTCCCCGCCCCCCGGACCTTATCCCTCGCCTACGGATTCTGCTCCTGCTGCCCCTCCAGGATTCGCAGGTTAGAACCGAACCGCCGATAGTTGCGGAATTCCATCGTATTCATAACCCCTTCATGCTTCCCTTGCTGCAGGCTCACTTCAGCGCCCACCGGCACAAGGTAGTCGTGCGTGTTGATCAACACGTAGTCGTAGTCCACCGCCATCGCGGTGCTGTGGGTCGGAAACTCCTTCGGAATGTCCTGCGCAATCAGCGTCACGCGCCGCACGCTATGCGTCGCCGTATCGATGAACACCATCCCGTGAAAAGCGACCTTGATCTCCCTGTTGTTCGACCCGGTGATGAAGAACTCGGAGTTATCAAACAACACATGGTACCCGAACACCTGTACCGTCCCGTTCCCCAGAGCATCGGTTTCCTTCCATTTGAACTCGGCCTGCGCTTTGGGGTCGAAGATCGCTTTGAGGACGCCGCCCAGTTCGCCGCCTGAGAACGCTGAGCTATCCACCAGCATCTGGTCCCGATTGGCGTTGGTTGCCTCGCCGTTCACTTCCAGTGTGGTGCGCGTCTCTTTCTTGTCTTCATAGCGCAGCAACTCGGCAATGGTGTCACGATGCCTCCAGTCGCCTGTCCCACTAATGTCTATAGATCTGTTTGTCACTTCGACGCACAGAAAGTTCGGCAGCGACTCCGCATAGTTCACGGCTTGCTTCCGTGCATCCTCTATCAGCGCGTTCACCTCCTCCGGCGTAGGCGGTGGAATCGCGCTCGTGGGCGCGGTGATCGACAAGTGCCCTCCAAGTTGCGGGTCCACTGCCGTCGCAGCCTCCACGTTTACATCGGCCGCCCCATCATTTGTCGCGGCCGTCGTTGTACCATTGCCCAACACAGTGAATGCGACAGACTGCTCGGCCGATTTCCCCCCCTGCGTCAGCGTGGCCTTCACCTGATAGAAGCCCGGCGAGAGAGTGCTCGGGAACGTCGCAAGATACGGCACTGCCTCCCCAACCGCCGTTTTCTTTAGCGGCAGCGGAACCCGCCGCCCTGGCTTGCCATTGTGGATCACCTGCATCTCCAGAACCGGCGCATCCGTCTCCTTGGGGTCAGGATGCAGAATCACGAACATGGATACCTGCTTTGCGTCGTACGGAACCAGCCCTGCCAGGTTCGCCGTTACCTTCGCCTTCTCATACCTGAGAGGCTCGGTTGGGTCGGCGTCCTCGTCGTAGGATTCCATCTGCCTCACCAGCACCATGTCGCTCAGCGCCGGTCCCGCACCTGGGACAGATTCCGGAATCTCAAAAGGAATCCGCTTTGCGCTTGCCTTGTTGCCTAACTGATCCAGCACCGCAACTTCAAGTGTGTACTTGCCCGGAAATGACAGAAAGTGCCGCTGCAACGTAATCACTTCGGGCTTTCCCTTGTCGCTGGTCCCCAGCGAACCGCGCTTCGAAATATCCTCGCCAAAGTGCTCGATTACTAGGCCGTTCTTGTCCTTGATCTCTGCCACAATCGAAGCGTGCGCTGTGTACAGGTTGGTGTGTGTGTCCTCTTTCGTCTGCAACTCACTCAGCGGCACTTCCACTGCGACTGTGCTCGCGTTTCCGTCCGGCAAGTCTCCCGCCCGCACAACCGCAACATGAAACATCACGTCATTCGGTAACGTGGGTTGGGTCAGCATCTTCATCAGCGGAACTTCAAACGGACGAATCCCGTTCTCTGCGCCAGGCGCCAACGCAAAGTAACCAGTCTTCGTCCTCACGTTCAGCCCCGCGCGCACCGACTTTGCCGTTATTGTCCTGAACGAGCCGTCATACTCCTTTATGGGCGGAGTGTAGACCGCCTCGTAGTACGTCGTCATGTCCTGCAGCATCTGTTCCAGCGGCTTTTTCAGGTTCCCCTGCGCGTCAATGTACGCGCCGCCCGTATTCTTTCCCAGATCGGCCAGCGGGCTCTTGTTCGACCCCAAAGGATCCTTTGTATCCTCAAACCCATTCCGCATGAAGTCCGTCGCCATGGCCACGCCCGTTGACGGCGGGGCGGTTGCAAGCTCCTGTTGAGAAGGCACGCTCGTTCCAGCTTGCGGAACGGGCCCATTTGCCACGGGTGCAGGGTTGTACGGCGCTTGCCCGTTGAGCAGCGCATTTTGCATCTGGTACTTCCCTGCGGGATTCAGTGCATCCATGTCGACCACATACACGCTCACGCCGGCCTGATTCGCCACCCCAGTCACCGTTTTGATCATCTCTTTGGCGGCCGTGTCCATCTGCATGTTCCGCGTAAAGTAGATAAGCGACTTCCGCTCGGTGATCTTTGTCTGCGATTTCACCAGCGCCATCAGGCCAGCCAGCGCCGGCAGCGTGTGCTGATCCTTCATCGTCCTCTGTGCATCCTCAAGCGCTGTCAAAAGCGTCTGATAGCGGGCCCGCATCTTCAGGTCTACGTGATTGCCATCGGAGTCCCTCCCAGTCCGCACAATCGCGATCAAATTCTTCTCAGCGAGAGCAGCCCAAGCCGCCGCATCCTGATCTGCCTTGCTGGGTGGCCTCGTCAGCACGTTGGTTGTCGCGGTCAACTCCAGATTCCGCGTCTTCTCGATGGCCGCGTTCTCCAGCATCTCGCTGACCCCGTTTTCAATCTGCGTCTTGTCGTTGGTAAACCCCTGCAGCAGCCGCAGCCGCCCTGTAAAGTCGAGCAACGCGTACGAGAATCCCTTCGACGGCATTGCGGTCAGGATCTTGATTGCCACGGCCTCCGCATCCTTGGCCGTTACGCCCACGAAATGATCGAAGACCACCGTCACCAGGTGGTCAGAATTCGCGTTGCCGCTCACCAGCCGCAGTCCTTGCAGCTTAATCGGGGTGTTGTTGTCAGTAATTGTCAGGTCTTCCGGCTTAAGGTCGCGCACCGGTTTATGGTTCTTGTCCAGCACCACCAGATCGAGTGAAACTTCGTCCACCTGGGTACTCGCCGTCGGCGACTGCGTCATGTTGGCCGGTTCCTGGCTCGCAGCGGCTGGCGGTTGCGTCTGCGGCCCAGCCGTCGAGCCTTGTCCGCCTACCGCTGGCGTCTGTGCGCCTCCGGCTGGTGCCGTCTGGGCTCCTCCGGGTGCTTGCCCGTGACCCAGCGAAACTATGAAAAGAAAGATCGGTAGAACCGCCAAGCCCGCAATCCGACTAACTTGCTTGCTCGGTCCCAAAGGATGCTTCACAACTCTGCTCATGCGCCATCTCCGATTTTCCGGTTCAAATCTTTCTGGTCCGAATCCATCTCATCGCGAGTCCATCAAACTCATCGCGGGGACCAACCAATTGGGGAAGCGCCCCGCCTCACTGGACAGCTTGGCGCTGTCTCTGGGCGCACCTCGCCTGCACTGAGGATTCTATCTCTTAGACGTATTTCTATGCATCAGGGTTGGGTGTATTCTGCCTCTGCTTACTCGTTTCAGCAGCATTCTCCGCATTGCCGCATCCGCTCCAGGAGAACTGAATGGCCTTGCGCGGCCTCTGGCCATCTCGTCCGCCTCTCGGCGTACAATCCCCTAAGGAAAGCTCGCCCCCAACCCCTCTTCGTCTATGCGGAAATCTTCGGTCTTCAGCTTCCTGATCCCTGCCATTGCGGTTCTCGCCGTCGCCGCGCTCCGCAGTCAGCAGCCGGCCCCTTCCTCAAAGCAGCAGCCAGCCCCTTACTCCGCTAAGCACTCGGCGTCTTCCCCTATCGTCTTCGAGCTCAAAGTCCTTCCCTTTCACCTCGATAGCGACGAAAGCCCGACCGCCCGCAACGCTCCGGAAACCATGGCCGGCGGCGTCGCCGTCTTCGACTACAACGGCGATGGCCGCCCCGACATCTTCTTCGCCAACGGCGCGGACCTCGCGACAATGAAGAAGTCCTCGCCCAAGTACTCAAACCGCCTGTTCCGCAACAATGGCGACGGAACATTTACCGACGTGACCGTGCAGGCCGGCCTCACCGGTACCGGATTCGGCGTCGGCGTCGCCATCGGCGACTACGACAATGACGGCCACCCCGACATCTTTGTCGCCGGCGTCCACGGCAACACCCTCTACCACAACAACGGCAACGGCACGTTCACCGACGTCACTGTCAAAGCCGGACTCGACAAGAGTGTCGACCCCGAGTATGGCCCGCTATGGGCTGTCGCCGCAGCCTGGGTCGACGTCAACAACGACGGCCTGCTCGACCTATTCGTCGTCAACTACCTCCAGTGGACCTGGTCTGACAAGCCCCTTTGTGTCATCGAAACCACCCCCGAGTATTGCCATCCCCGCTTCTACAAAGGCCTCCCTGACCAGCTCTTCATCAACAAGGGCAACGGCACATTCAGAGACGCTTCGAAGGAATGGGGCCTTCGCGACCACATCGGCAAGGGCATGGGCGTCGGCGTAGCAGACTACGACCTCGACGGCAAGCCCGATCTCTTCGTCACCAACGATTCGGAGTACAACTTCCTCTTCCACAACCTTGGCAACAAGTTCGACGAGGTTGCCTTCGAGGCCAATGTTGCACTGCCCGAGGCAGGCGACCTCGTCTCCGGGATGGGCCTCGACTTCCGCGACTTCAATAATGACGGCTACCCGGATATCGCTTATGTTGCCCTCAACAAGCAAACCTTCCCCATCTATAGGAACTCCACCAAGGGCGACTTCATTGATGTCACCGCTTCGAGCGGCATGTTGGCTCCGAGTACGGGCATGTCCGGCTTCGGCGCGGCTTTCTACGACTTCGACAATGACGGCTGGAAAGACCTCTTCGTCTCCCGCGGCCATGTCTCGGCCACCCACCCACCCGGTGCCGAGGTCCGCCAGCCCAACACCGTCTTTCGCAATCTTGGCCCCAGCGGCAAATTCCAGGCCCTCACTCAGGAAGCCGGCTTCACTGCGGCCACCGCCGCACGCCATCGCGGCTGTGCCTTCGCCGACTTCAATGGCGACGGCCGCATCGACGCCGTCGTCACCTCGCTCGACCACGACGCCGAGCTCTGGATGAACCGCAGCCCCGGCTCGAACCATTGGCTCGATGTCGCCCTCCAGGGCGTCAAGAGCAACCGCGATGGCATCGGCGCGCGCATCAAGGTCGTCTCTGCCTCCGGCACCCAGTACAACCACCAGACCTCCAGC
>Ga0302319_10014808_pt1 | contig 14498 bp, 11 predicted proteins | sample Bog_T0_2_FD_203319 | JGI IMG/M metagenome (GOLD analysis project Ga0302319, IMG submission 203319) | Peat permafrost microbial communities from Stordalen Mire near Abisko, Sweden - Bog_T0_2 | ecosystem: Environmental > Terrestrial > Soil > Wetlands > Peat | place: Sweden: Abisko, Stordalen Mire... | reverse complement strand
CGCAGCGAGTCGGCATAGAGGTGCTAGGCGCGCCGATGAGCATGCTTGAATCCGGATTTACGGCCAAGGAGGATTTCATTGTCCGGGCCAGGAAGGATGAGTTGGATATCTATTCCAAATACAGTCTGGAACCGGCCCGGGTCCGCCATCTCTGGCTGAAATCGAGATTCAACCCGGCGTCCGTATTTGGCGTGAATCTGCCCCCGCACACTTTTTCGTGGTCATCATTCCCGAGATTCTGGCGCGCCGAGAAGCCCCCGTATGACAAGTGGGGATGGCTTCCGCTCGGACCGACCGGAGCCACGTATGACGAAAAGCTGTCGGCCGAGGAAGCGGTCTATAAAAAGCAATATTTCATGGGGCGGTTTTCGGTCTCGGACTTCACGGACCGTGTCATGAGCGAGATGCTTGATATCTGCAAAAAGGAGAACATAGATGTGTTTCTTTTCCGGATGCCCGAGTCGCCCAATTTCCAGAAAATCTACACCCCTGAGGCAAATGCCTCCGTGGAAAAATATCTCGCCCGGATCGAAGAAGAACACGGGATTCCGTTTGTGGACGGACGTTCCTGGATGGAGGAAAAAGGCTTTGACGACGGGCACCACCTGACCCCCGAGGGCGCGGAGGAGTTCACGAAACGGATGGGCCTTGAACTTTTGAAGTGGCAGAACGGCGGGAAGGGGCATTAGGTAGGAAAATGCAGGAATTTGAACTGGTAAGCGTGGATTCCGGTGCGACGAGTATGCGGTCGAAGGAATACCGGCAGACGTTCCACCCGGGCACAGGGCCGGTGGAGGAGGCGCGGGTGTTATACGTTGACCAACAACGGCTGGTCGAACGCGCCACCGCCTGCGAAAGGGAATTTGTGATCTGGGATGTCGGCTTCGGGGCCGCGGCGAATGCGATCGCGGCGGTGGGAGCGCTGTCGCAATGCAGCGCGAAGGTGCGCATGCACAGCTTTGACAAGACCACGGCCTCGATTGAATTTGCGCTGCAACATGCCGCGGAGCTGGGCTATGTGGCGGGGCATGAGAAGGCACTCCGCGAGCTTGTGGACGCCGGATGCACCACGCTCACGCACGGGGAGGGGCGGATCGAATGGCGGCTGCATGTCGGCGATTTCCGCGATGAAATAAAAAAGGACGGGCGGGAGTCCCCACATGCGATTTTTTACGATCCCTATTCGCCATCGGTAAACCGCGAAATGTGGACACTGGAGATTTTTTCCCAGCTCCGGCAACGCATGCATAATGATACGCCATGCCTGTGGTCCAACTACACGCGATCCACCGCGGTGCGTGTAACGCTTTTGCTCGCGGGTTTTTACGTGGGGGAGGGATGGGGGATCGGCGAGAAGGAAATGACGACGATTGCTTCCAATGATCTGAAGCTGATCGAGCGACCTTTTGATCTTCGGTGGCTGGAACGTGTTTCCAAGTCGTCCAATGCCGCGCCTTTGCGCGGGGACTCAACTGCGCACGGGCCGATCGAGGTAGAGGATTTCGAGCGATTGAAGCAGTGCGCGCAGTTTTTAAGAACTGAATAAGTCCTGGTCGGCAGTGCGCGGGGGTTTCAGACCGAGCTTGGTGTAGGCAGCGGGCATCGCGACGCGGCCCTGGGAGGTGCGCTTGAGGTAGCCTTGCATGATGAGGTAGGGCTCGTGGACATCCTCAATGGTGCCCGCGTCCTCTCCGACGGCCACGGCGAGGGAATTTACGCCAACAGGGCCGCCGCTGAATTTCTGGATCACCGCCTCGATGATGCGCTTGTCCATTTCGTCGAAGCCGTCGCGGTCGATATCGAGCATGGTGAGCGCCTGATCGGCGACTTCGCGGGTGATTTTTCCGGAAGCCTTCACCTGGGCGTAATCGCGGGCGCGGCGCAGGAGATTATTTGCAATGCGAGGTGTGCCGCGCGAGCGGGCGGCTATTTCCAGCGCGCCGTCGTTATCGACGTCCATGCCGAGGAGGCTGGCGCTGCGATGGACGATTTTTTGCAACTCATCGGCCGTGTAAAAATCGAGCCGGGTGTTGATCCCAAAGCGCGAGCGCAACGGGGCGCTGAGCATGCCCGCGCGGGTGGTGGCCCCGATAAGGGTGAAGCGAGGCAGGTTGAGCTGGATGCTGCGCGCGTTCGGCCCCTGGTCGATGATGATATCGAGTTTGTAATCCTCCATGGCGGGATAAAGGTACTCCTCGATGGCCGGTTGCAGGCGGTGGATTTCGTCGATGAAAAGGATGTCGCCGCGTTCCAGCGTGGTAAGGAGGCCGGCGAGGTTGCCCGGCTTTTCAATGGTGGGGCCGCTGGTGCTCTTGATGTTCACGCCCATGGCGTTTGCGATGATGTAGGCGAGAGTGGTCTTTCCCAAGCCTGGCGGGCCGCTGAGGAGAATATGCTCCAGCACGTCGCCGCGCTGCTTGCCGGCTTCAACCATCAACTCAAGGCGCTCGCAGATTTTCTCCTGCCCGGCGAACTCGCTGAACATCGGCGGGCGCAACGAGATGTCGAAAGGCGTATCGGGCGCCTCGATGGTACTGGTGATGAAATCGTCTGCCACGCCCGTATTGAAGGTTTGCGAAGGGCAAAATGCAAATCGCAAATGACGGGCCGCTTATTCGCGAGGCTCTTCCAATTTGCTAGCTTCCAACATTTGATCGTGAACAGCCTCGTCCATTCCCTCCGAAACGAGTTCCTCCACGATGTTCTGCGCATCGTCCTGGGGCTGGTTCAGGGTGTGGTGTCCCATGGTACCCGGGACCATATCATGGGCGAAAGAGAGCTTTATTTCGTCCTCTCCGTCATCGTCGACCGCAATGCCATTGCCATGCAATTCGACTTTTGCCTGGTTCCAGTCCTGATCGGTGAATGCGCTTCGACCGTCGATTTGTGCAATCTCGAAGGCGCGCTGCCTGACAAGATCGGCGGTGGGAACACCAAGCCCTTCAGCATGCCTGAGTATCTTCGCTTGGACGGGGCGATGCGTTTTCATAATTAAAAATACGGCTGTATTCGAGATGAGCAAGGGGCTTTTCCACATGCGTTTCCAGTGCTACTAAAGAACTTGTAACAGGGAGCGTAAACAGCTATATTATTATCCCTCTAACCGGCGATAATACACCATGAGAAAAATCAAGCTAAGCGGGCGTGAGGGGGCCGTAATCCGGTCCATCGATTATACTTCAAGCACGCCGGGGCTGGAGATCCGGGAGCGGACCCATATGGAGGTTTCCGACCTGGTGGATGTACTCAACGGGCTGATGGACGCCGGTTTTGTCGAGACGATCCCACCTTCCGAGCGTGTGGCAGAGGGGGCTTTTGATGCTACAGTTTTCGAGGTGAATCCCGCCTACGCGCAAGAGTTGCGCGTGGCTACGAGACGCTAGTGTAGTGTCCCACAAATAGATGCACATATTCTGGTGCATAGGGACACTGGAGGGATGTCCCAAAAAGCCACGCCGGTTCACCTTTCTTCCTCCGAGATCAAACGCATCGAGCAATGGATTCGAGCAGGTTCGACACCCCAGCAGGTAGTTTTGCGATGTCGGATTCTTATGCAGGCAGCCAGAGGGGCCGACGATGTTCAGATCGCTGCGGCTCTTGGCGTGAACCGTAGAACATCCGCGTTGTGGCGAAAGCGGGTAAACACCCAGGGCATCGGGTGTGTTTGGGACATTGCCTTGGGCAGAGGGCGCAAGCCCGCTTACGGTCCCAGAAGATTGCCTCCGTAATTTCGGCAACCCTGCACCAACGGCCCATCGGAGCCACCCACTGGAGCACCCGCTCTCTGGCTCAGGAACAAGGATTGAGCAAAAGTTCTATTCATCGCATCTGGCAGGAGCAAGACTTGCGGCCCCACCAACAACGCACCTTCAAACTCTCACGGGACCCGCGCTTCCTGGAGAAACTCACTGATGTGGTCGGCGTGTATCTGACCCCTCCGCAGAATGCCGTTGTTCTTTGCGTGGATGAAAAGAGCCAGATTCAGGCTTTGGACCGCACGCAGCCGGGATTGCCTCTCAAAAGGGGACGCTGCGGCACCTACACGCATGATTACCAGCGCCACGGCACGACCACCCTCTTTGCCGCGCTTGAAGTCGCTGAAGGCAAGGTGATCGGCCAGTGTTACCCGCGTCATCGACACCAGGAGTTCCTCAAGTTCCTCAGACGATTGGACTCGGAATTCCCAGCCAACATCACGATGCACCTCATACTGGACAACTACGGCACTCATGGCCATCCGAGGGTGCGCCTCTGGCTGCAGCGGCACCCGCGCTTCGTGCTCCATTTCATCCCCACCAGTTCGAGTTGGCTCAATCTCGTGGAAAGATGGTTCAGAGAGTTGACCGACAAGGCTGTGCGGCGCGCTACCTTCCACAGTGTCACAGAGCTTCAGCAGGCCATCGACGCTTTCATGAACGCTTGGAACTCCAAGCCCAAACCATTCGTCTGGACTGCCAGCGTGGAGAAAATCCTCAAAAAGCTTCAACGCTGCAAACGCCGCCTCGAAGACCTACACCCAAACTCAAGCATCCCAAGAGCGAAAAAATAAGTGCAGTTATTTGTGGGACACTACACTAGCCGGTGTCTGCTCGCCGAACAATTGGCGGATCACTTCCTCGACGGGCAGTTCCTGCACATTGATATCGGTGACATTGTTATTTCCGAGCAATTGCCGGCAGGTTTCGGTGACCCTGGTGCGGGGGACTTTCAACACCACCGACTGAGGTGTCTGCTCCACGACTTCGCCGAACTGCTTGAAGTCGCCCTGCACCTGTCCCTCGAAAACCAGGCTCAGGATCTTGTGGGTGGCGAACCGGTCGATGATCGAACTGAGAGGCCCGTCAAAAAAAATCCTGCCGCGATCGATGATGATCACGCGCTCGCAGAGCGCCTCGATGTCCTGCATGTAATGGCTCGTGAGCATTGTCACAATGCGGTGTTCCGAATTGTAGCGCTGTAAAAATTCACGCACTTTTTTCTGGCTCGTCACGTCGAGGCCGATCGTCGGCTCATCCAGGAAAAGCACCTTGGGCGAGTGAAGCAATGCGGCGATCAATTCCATCTTCATCCGCTCGCCGAGACTGAGTTCCCTCACCATCACATCCAGTTTGCCGGCCACGTCCAGCAGCTCTGAAAGACCGCCGACGATGCGCGTGAAATTCTTTCGCTCGATGCCGTAAATGACGCGATTCAGTTCCAGGGATTCCCGTGCCGGAAGATCCCACCAGAGGGCATTTTTCTGGCCCATCAAGAGCGCGAACTGGCGTTTCATTTCGTCGCGGCGTTCCCATGGCACGTAACCAAGCACGCGAGCCGAGCCGGAGGTGGGGTTCAACAGGCCCGACAGCATTTTCAGCACGGTCGTCTTGCCCGCACCATTCGGGCCGAGGAAGCCGACGAGTTCCCCCTCCTCGATTTTGAACGTCACTCCCTCAGCCGCGCGCACTTCGTCATAATGACGCCGGCCCAACCCCATTACAGCGCCCCACAGACCCGCTTCCTTTTTATAGGTGCGGTATGTTTTCGTGAGGCCGTTGGTTTCGATCACGCTCATGGACGCGGGCACTTCAGATGCAATCCTTTTCCGGATGAAAGGCGCGTGCCGCCGTGCTTTTCATCCATGATTTTCCGGCGGGATTACGCGGCGCTTTTCGGGCTGCTCGCCGCAGCTTTGTTTTTAATAAAAGGCAGGATCTTATCGACCGCATTCTGTGCGGTGATGCCATGCTTTTTACGCAGAATGTCCACCGCGCCGTGCTCGATGAACTGGTCGGGCCAGCCGACGCGGACAACGGGGGTTTTGATATTGGCATCGTTGAGGTGCTCGATGACACCGCAGCCGAAGCCGTTGTGCAACACGTGGTCTTCCAGAGTGCAAACGACGTCCACACTGCGTGCAAAAAACTCGATGGTGCCGGTATCCAGAGGCTTGATCCAGCGGGGATTGATGACTGCGGCGGAGATTCCCTGAGCTTCCAGCATTTTCGCGGCTTCCTGGGCCACGGCGCACATGTTACCGAGCCCAAAGAGCGCGACCTGAGTGCCGTGCTTGATTACTTCCGCCTTGCCGATCTCCAGAATCTTCGGTGTATCCTTTGGCTTGGCGCCTGTACCCGCGCCACGCGGGTAGCGGATGGCGATGGGGCCGGAGTTGTAATTCGCCATCGTCCAGAGCATGTCGACAAACTCCTCCTCGTCCTTGGGCTGCATGTGGATGATCCCGGGAACATGACGCAGGTAACCGATATCGAAGAGGCCATGGTGAGTCGGGCCATCGTCGCCGCTGAGGCCGGCGCGATCCATGCAAAGGGCAACGGGCAGACTCTGCAACGCCATGTCGTGGATGATCATGTCGTAGGCGCGCTGCATGAATGTGGAATAGATCGCGAGGAATGGCTTGAAGCCTTCCACGGCAAGACCGCAGGCAAACAGGGCGGCGTGTTCCTCCGCGATGCCCACGTCGAAGAACTGGCTGGGGTGCTTGTTTGCAAAAGAGATCAGGCCGGTGCCGGTGGGCATTGCGCCGGTGATTGCAAGGATCTTTTTGTTGTTGTCCGCAAATTTCGAGAGCGTCCTGCCAAGCAGCTCGGAATATGTCGGAAGTGAAGCAGAGGCTGTCTCGCCGGTGGCCTGCTTGAAGCGGCCGAGGCCGTGGAATTTGTCGGGTTTTTCGATCGCAGGCGCGTAGCCTTTGCCTTTTTTGGTGAGGATGTGAAGGAGGACGGGCTCGTTTTGCGTTTTAAGAAATTCAAACGTGCGGGTGAGCAGACCAACATCGTGGCCATCAATCGGGCCGTAATAATGCAGGCCGAGTTCCTCGAAAATAACGCTTGGGAGGATCAGGTTCTTTACGCCCTCCTCCACCTTGCGGGCGAGACCGCGGGTGAATTTTCCGCCGATCATCTCGATAAAGTGCGCAGCCTTCTCGTGGAGGTGGGCGTAAGTCTCGCTCGTGGCGATCTTGTTGAAATAGCCGGCGATGGCGCCGACGTTCTTGGCGATGGACCACTCGTTGTCGTTGAGGACGACGATGAGTTTCTTGGTGGAGTGAGAAACATTGTTGAGTGCCTCATAGCTGACTCCGCAGGTGAATGCGGCGTCGCCGGCGATGGCAATGACGTTTTCATCGGTTCCAGCCCTGTCGCGTCCCACGGCCATACCCAGGGCGGCGGAGAGCGCGGTGCCTGCGTGACCGGCTCCGTAGCAGTCGTGTTCGCTTTCGGTGCGCAGGAGGAAGCCATTGAGACCCTGGTACTGGCGCATGGTGTTGAAGCGTTCGCGGCGACCGGTGAGTATCTTGTGGACGTAGCCCTGATGGCTCACGTCGAAAACAAACTTGTCCTTCGGCGTGTCAAACACCCGGTGGAGCGCGATGGTGAGTTCGACGACGCCGAGATTCGGCCCGAGATGTCCACCGACTGAACTTGGATTTTCCTCGGAAAGGACGCTGATGAGTTCATCGCGGATCTCCTGTGCGAGCTGTGGCAGATCCTTTTCATCAAGAGCTTTGACGTCGGTGGGTGAATTGATTTTATCGAGCAGTTTCATAATACGTATGGACCAAGGAATTAAAAGAGGCGTACGTCCGTGGATTCGACCGCGGAAGCAATGCCGACTGTCTGATCGGCGTCAAATTCCGCCAATTTTGCCTTGCCGCCGGCATCGCGCGTGATGATTTCAATGCGTTTCTCCGCGGCCTTGAGTTTTTCGGAACAAAGTTTCACAAGCTTGATGCCTTCCTCATAACTCACGAGCAGCTCCTCCAACGGCAGTTTGTCGGATTCCATCTTTTCGACGATGGACTCCAGCCGTTCGAGCGCATTTTCAAAGCTCGGCTCTGATTTTTTGGCATCCTGATTCTTTGTGGCCATGATTTTTTTACTATTAAAGCATTATCAGGCACTTATGCAATCCAGCGATTCCCGATACCAGCAAAAAGAAAAGGACATGCTAGTCCGCCTTTGGCGACCACCGGTCGCTTTCGCAATAAAAAACGCATTCCTTGTCGATCCCGAGCGGGGTGGAGTATTGAAACGGGAAATCCTTTGAGCGCACGCCACGCAGGACGAATGGCGCCCAGTCCTTGTCGTCGCCTTTCAGGATTTCAGAAACCAGGGCTTTGTTACCGGTGATCGGCGTCAAATAAAGCCCCACGAGGTTGCCGTTCAATTCCCTGTAATCATAGATATTCAGAAAATCGCTGATGCTTACGGGAATCAGCAAACTCTTGCGATCGGCATACCATGCCACGGCCCAGGGCATGTCCGAGGCGATGATCTCGCTGTCAGAAGTCCATGTGTTCATGATGGCGATGAACGGGGGAACGTAAGGGGGCCAGTTTACAAGGAAGCTGGGCGCCTTTGTGAAGCTGTAAAGAGAGTAATCAGGTATCCCGGAGATGACATAAATGATGAAAATGAAGGTGTACCTGAACAGGGGGATATTAATATCGAGCCGGGTCCAAAGCATCATCACGTAGGCAAACCCGTAGAGCGTGATCAATGGGATAAAAAGAATAAACAGGTTGTTGGAATTATTCAAACCGACGATGCTCACGCCCACAAAAGCGAAGATCCACATCAAGAAAAGACACCATCGAAAATCGGAGGCTTCCCGGCGCTTGAAAATATAAAGCAGGGCCACGAAAAACACCGGGGCGACACAGTTCTGGCCCACAAGAAACACCAGCCTGGACACCTGGTCGATGTAGCCGCTCACCATGCGGCTCTTCATGTCGCCGAGCGAGAGGCCTCCCAGGGAGACATCCTGGCCGCGCATGCGGTTTAATTCCGCGCCGTTAAGGCTGCCGATGAACGAGAGGTGGCTGAGTCCAAAGGGATTGCCGCAAACCCGGTAGTTTCTCACCAGCCATGGCGAATAAACCAGTAGAAAGACGATCAGCATGACCGCCGTGCCCTTGTAGCGCGGGCTGAAGTAAAGCACGGAAAAAATGAGCGCACCGATGAAAATCCAGATCGTCAGACTATGTGCCAGCGCAAGCAGCCCGAAAAGAAAGCCAGCGATAGCGAGCAGCCATGTGGTCGGATTTTTCGCAAGGTGGGCCTCAATCGCCCTGAAAAGGACGTGGGCGCAACAACTGAAGATAAAGAACATGAGCATCTGCGGGAGCCCGGTCAACAGAAACGTCCAATATTGGCCGCAAAACAATGAAAGCACGATGGCCAGGGCGGCTATTTTTTCGTCAAAAATCATGCGTGCGGTCAAAAAATTCACGATGAATCCCAGCAGCATAAAAACCATCGCAACCGTCGCGATCATCCGGTCGCTCGCGTAAACCACATCCCGAACGTTCATCAGCCATGTTTTTTTGGTGAGGCGCAGGAAGAAGGAATTGATGAAGGGATTCAGGGGGGCGTGATAAATTTCAGGCGTATTATCCAGGACAAAATCGGGCTTGTTCTGCCGCAGCATGGCGATTTCAATGGGGCGGATGTCCTTTGTGGAAAAGCCGTTACCCCGCGCAATTTCCCGCGCAACTTGCGCCTGGTCCATGCCGTTTGCCTCCGACAGACCACGAAAGTGCACGATCACGAAAAAGACGTAACAAATCGCCATGGCGGCAATCACCACCGAATACCAGATCCATCTCGCCAGGCCGCCCTGTTCGAGGGAATGAATAAACTCTTGTAATCTCATTAGGGGGAATTCTTTATCTGATGGAGTTTACGATGCAATGTCCTGCGACTGATGCCCAGCTTTTTTGCAGCCGCCGTGACATTGCCTTTCGTTTCGTCCAAGGCGCGCATCATGAGACGATGTTCTGTTTCGTGCAAATCCAAAAGATTGTTTCCGGAAGGGGAGGATTTTCCTGCCGCCAGGTCCCTGGAAGCCTGCCGGACAGGCGCTGGCAGGTCGCGAAGGGCGATTTTCTGGCCGTTTGACATCACGACCCCGTGCTCGATGGCCGTGCGTAACTCCCGCACGTTTCCCGGCCAAGTATAGGCCATGATGCAATTCATCGCATCGGGCGTCAATTCGCGGACAGGTTTGTTGTTTTCCAGAGCAAATTGCCTGAGGAACGCGTTCACGAGGAGTGGAATGTCTTCCGGCCGTTCCCGCAGCAGCGGCATGTTGATCTGGACCACGTTCAGGCGGTAGAACAGGTCGTCGCGGAATTTTCCCTCCGCGACCATTTTTTCGAGGTTCTTGTTTGTCGCGGTGATGAGGCGGACATCGGCGCTGATGGTCTGGTTGCCGCCCACGCGCTCGAAGGTGCGCTCCCCGATCAGGCGCAACAGCTTGACCTGGGTGTTTGCGTCAATTTCCCCGATTTCGTCGAGGAAAAGGGAGCCGCCATTCGCCTGTTCGAAACGCACGATCCTTTTCTCGACCGCGCCCGTGAAGGCGCCGCGCTCGTGGCCGAATAATTCGCTCTCCAGCAACTGCGGCGAGAGGGCGGCGCAATGCACGGCGATGAATTTCGATTTGTTGCGGTTGCTCAGGTTGTGGATCGCGTGAGCGACGAGTTCCTTGCCGGTGCCGCTTCCGCCCTGGATAAGCACCGTGGCGCGTGAAGGCGCCACCTGCTTGATTGTCTCAAAAATCTCCTGCATGGGCGCGGACTCACCGATCAGATTTTCCAGGCCGTAGCGTTTATCCACCATCTGCTTGAGATCGGCGTTCTCCTTCTCCATGTCCCGGCTTTTCAGCGCGCGGTTGATGAGGATCTCGAGCTTGTCGATGTTGATCGGTTTGGTGACGAAATCGTAAGCGCCGTGTTTCATCGCTTCCACGGCGGTATCGACGGAGCCGTACGCCGTCATCATGATGCAGATCGGCGGATGCGGCATTTTCAAGACGCGGTCGATCAATTGCATCCCGTCCTCGCCTCCGAGACGAAGATCGGTGACGACCAGATCGACCGTGTCATTTTCCAGCACACTGATCGCGCCTTTGATGTCCGCTGCGACATAGACGTCGAAATTATCCTCCAGCGAAGCGCGCAGGCCTTCACGGGTGTGTTTTTCGTCATCGACTATGAGGATGGTGGCGCTCATGAAGCCTTTATATTCCCTTCTGCCTCTACAGGAGTCGAGTCTCCACCTTGGAGAAGTCTCACGCGGCGGTCGCGATAGGGGAGGCGGATTGTGAGGGTGAGGCCCTGGCCCTGGTTGCTGATGAGGCCGATCTCGCCGCCGTGTTCGCGCACGATGCGGCGCACGATGAGGAGGCCGAGGCCAGAGCCGGATTCCTTGGTTGTGAAATAGGGATCGAAAATTCTGCCCATGTCGTCGGGTGAAATTCCGCCGCCGCTGTCGGTGAAGCTTATGGAGACGTAATTGTCATCCATGTCGGTCTTGATGTGCAGGATGCCTGCGCTTTTCATGGCCTGGAAGCTGTTCTTGATCACGTTGTAGAACGCCTGTTTGAGCTGGTTGCGGTCCACTTCGAGTACGGGGAGATCGGAACGCAGCTCCTGCTCGACAATGATATCGCGGTCCTGAATCTCGGGCGCGAGAAATGAGATCGACTCGCGGAGCAGCGCATTGATGTTTTCCGGCTGGGTTTGCAGCGCGGAGGGACGGATGGCGCGCAAAAACTGCGTCACGATGTAATCCAGGCGCTTGATTTCCTCCTTGGTCACGGTGATCGATTCCTGGAGATCCTTGCGTGTCCCGTCAGGCAGCTTGCGGATCTTCCGCTCCATCAATTGCAGGTGGATGTTCAACGAATTCAATGGGTTGCCAATTTCATGCGCGACCCCGGCTGCAAGCAGGGTGAGAGCGGACAACCGCTCGGACTCGATGGTTTCCTCGGTCGAGCGGCGGCTTTCGGTGATGTCCCTGAGGATGACTGCGTAGCCGGCAAGTTCCTGTTTTGTGACCTTTGCTTTTTTTGCGGCCGGTTTTTCCAGGCTGAGCGGGACGGCGTAGAAATTAATGAACCGGTTTTGCGGGTAGAACACCTCCATGTCGCGACTGATCACTTTTTCGGATTTCGCGAGGGTCGTCCAATCGAGCCCGCGGACACGCTCTGAAAGGAGTTTGCCGATGCAGGTCTTCATTTCCAGGCCGAACAGATCGCAAGCTGCCTGGTTCAGGTAACTGATGCGGCCTTCGACATCGGTGACGATGACACCTTCGTGGATCGCGTTGAAGATGGTTTCGAGAAATCCTTTCTCGCGGGCGAGTTGCAGGAGGTAATTCTGCACTTCCTCGGGGCCGACGCGACCGATGCGCTCTATGAATTTATCAAGGAAGCCGGAGTTCATGGGAATTCAGGAGGTGGGTGTGATCGGCGATCTGCCGGCTTTTTTTGGCCGGATTGAAGCAAGGGCGGAGGGCGGAAAGAAGAAGGTCTTGGCTTCGTTCACGGTTTTGCGCTTTTTTCAGGGTTTCATGTTTCATGGACGTCGTTTTTACTCTGGCGCGCCTTGACAGGGCTTGTCACGGCTTGTCATTTTTAGAGTTTTGCCGCCCTCGCCCCTCGGGTTGTCGCCCTCGCCCCTCGACTTCTCCCTGAGTCGAATCTCCAAGAGTCGAGTTAATTCAAGGTTCCCAGTTCCTGGTTTTTCAGAAATTCGGTGGCCTGTTTTAACGATGACGAGGTTTTTAGGCCGGTATAACCCGGTATAGGTCGGTAGCTTGTCGTGTCTGCCGCTACCGGATGGTGATGTAGAGGTCGATTTCAATTTTTAAGTCCATTTTACCTTGAATTACCTTGAATTAGTCTGATTTTTTTGTGGAGCCAAGGCGCAGATGGCTCTCTATAAAATGGGTTCGTTCGGAAAAAATGCATGTTTTTGGGTGGGATGGTTCACCGCCAGCGCACAAACAGACTCAAACGGCTGATGGGAAAATATATGGGCGTACTTGGACTGCGGGTTCTGTCCATAGTTTTTGCTCGTTGGTTCCAGAATGGAATTTTTTGAAGATGTCACGCGGAGGTGCGGAGAGCGCGGAGGGATGGGCATAACGGTTGCTCATTTTTCCATGATAGCGTGTTTAGCCTGAAATTTGCAAGAATTATTTATTAGTTTTTTGTAACCTTTGTGTGGCAGTTGTTTTTGGCGGCGAATTTAGTCTGAGATGGCAGGCTTCGTGAGTTTGTCGCCACTCTCAAAATCGCACCAAATTGGAACTCCCGGCAGGAGAGGCTTGTTTCCTGAACAGCCCAAGGATGAAAATTAGATCAATTGGAACTGGTTGGGGTCGCTGGTTGCTGGAGGCGGCGGTTGGACAAATTCGGCGAATTTTTTGATGAGGTCGTTAAGTTTGGCGGCGTAGTATTCCACATTTTCGTCGCGCTCCTGCTGGTTCCAGTCGGTGGCGAGCTTTGAATTTTCGTAGGCGGAGACGCTTTTTTTGACGCCGGTGATGTAGTAGCTGACCTGGTCGCCGGGCTGGTAGTCGTGACCGCTTTTGAGGGCGAGTTCGTAGGCAGCTGCGCGGTTGCGGGAGGAGGCTTCTATTTTTTTTGCGTATTGGGAGAGGGAATCCTGGAGGGTGTCGGTCTTCATGAAGAACTCGACGGGCCATTCGCGGTTGCGGATGCTGGTTTCATACTGCACGCGCAGACAGGCGATTTCTTCGAATTTGCCTCCCATCAGGAACTTGATCATCTCCTCGAGGAAGACGCGCTGGAATTTTTCGAGGCCGCGCGATTTGAGGGCGCCGCCCTTGATGATGAGCTCGTCTTCGTTGGTCAGCAGCGCGTAGTTTTTTGCCTTGTAGCTGAACATGGCGCGGTATTGGGCGTCGAAATCGACGTCGATGCCCCCGGGCAGGATGGTTTTCAAGCCTTCCTGCAATTCGGGGACTGGCTTCGCGGCTGACGGGACGAAATAGATACCATCGGTATCGATTTCGATGACCTGCGCCTGCTGGGCGCGGAGCCACTCAACCATTTTCTTAAGGAGGTCGCGGCCGATCTCGGTGACACGGCTGGCGGCGTCGAAATCCGCGAAATGGGCCTGACTGAATCCGAGGTAACCGTAGAAGCTGTTGATGAGGATCTTGAAGGTGGTCTGGAGCGCGTTGAAACCGGCCCGTTCGCCGGGCGTGGCGGCGGCGCGCATCTGCGCCTTTGCCTCGAGGCGGAAGTGGCGCAGGTCTTTCAGCAAGCCGCGGAAGATGCCGAGCTTGTCGGCGAAGGGGAAGCAGTCGAACTGCAACATGACCGACGGGTACAGCGAGGCGACGTCGCAGTGCCAGACATCGTGCGCGACGCCGGTGAAAAAGATATCGGTGTAGCCTCCCTCGAAGGGGCGGGAAAGCGGAAGATCGGGGATGGAGTGGCCTTCGCGATAGTATTCGCGGAGGAGGAGAGCATCGATCTTCGTCGCGTTGCCGCGCACCACGGCGTCCTGATAGCTGTAGGGGAAAATTTTTGCCTGGGTGAAGTAGCTGCCACTCAGGAGACCGGCGAGTTCACGGGTCTGGGTTGCGGTGTCGGGTGAAGTGATATGGAAGTGCTGCGCAACGTCGGCCAGCTCGTAGCTTTCCAGTTCCCGCGCGCTGATGTCCCAGAATTGCGCG
>Ga0302319_10014807_pt1 | contig 14498 bp, 14 predicted proteins | sample Bog_T0_2_FD_203319 | JGI IMG/M metagenome (GOLD analysis project Ga0302319, IMG submission 203319) | Peat permafrost microbial communities from Stordalen Mire near Abisko, Sweden - Bog_T0_2 | ecosystem: Environmental > Terrestrial > Soil > Wetlands > Peat | place: Sweden: Abisko, Stordalen Mire... | reverse complement strand
GCTGCTCGGCCCGCTAAAATCCGCCACCCCGCCGGCATTGTGGGTGATGGCACCAAACGTGGTTTTATTGAAGGAACTCGATCCGCGGCCGGGCACCTGGAAGAGCGAAACGCCCGGATTCAGGGTCAAACTGGTATAGGGCTGCGTGGCCGTGCCGGAGTTGTTCACCGACGTGGCGGAATAGGTGCTCCCGGCCACCGTCAGGGCCGTGTTTGCGCCCAAGTAACCCGAAGACGTGACCGACTGGCCGCCCACACTGATTTCTTGGGTGCAGGCCACGGTCACACCATTCAAAATGATGCCAGCCCCGGAGGAAGAGGTGGACATGGTGGTGGGCTCGTTGTTGTACTGTACATACACCGTGCCGCCGCCGCCGATGGTGACCGTGTTCGCGCCCAAGGCGATGCCGCCCACACCGTTGAGAGTGATGCTTTGGTTGCCCGTGTTCCACGTCTGGTTGGCCCCAATGGCCACGGGACAGGTGAGCGTGATGGCCTTGGTGGCACTGGCCAGATTGAGGCCGGAGGAACCCAAAGTCAGGGTGTTGCCGTTCACCGGACCGCTGACCGTCACCGCGGTGCCGGCCGAGGTCGGAGTGATGGCGCTGCCACCGGAAGTGGCGGAGAGGTTAAAGCTGGTCGAGGTGGCGCCGACTACATAGTAAGGGGTGCCCGCAGTGAAGCCTGTGGGCGCGGTGGTGCCCGCCAGAAAAACAATGTTACCGTTGACGAACGCCGTGCTTGGGGAATAAGTAAAATAAGGGCTGACAGTGGTGCTGACCGTGACCGTCAACGCGGAGGCGGTCAAACTGCTGGAAACCACCACGCCGGAGGCAGGGTTGACGACATTGATGCCGAGCCAGCTCAAACTGCCCCCCAGCGCCGCCGTGTCATTGGCACTCGTGGAGACGGTGTTATCCCATTGGGCGATCTGGCTGCTCGTGGGCACCGCGCCGCCCACCCAGTCACCGGTTGTGTTCAGGGCACCGGAAGTATTGGCACGGACCACCTGCGCCTGAATCGACGGCGCGGCGGCCAACAAGACCAGGGCGGCCAGCAGGGCGGCTGGCACGACGTTGTAGACGAACGGTTTACGTAACGAGACTTGAGCTTGCATAAATTTTTAAAGGTTGCGGTAACTTTTGGTTGCTTAAATACTAATGTGCCATTCTTATCCAAAACCCGACAAGTTAAATCGGAAAAATACCTATTCCCTTTAGGGTAGGGACGGTTTTCTAACCCGCCCGTCGCCTTAAGGACATGGCCGACAAATACTTAGATCTGATTTTTGGGTCCGACTAATTATGTTAATTAGTTTATATATAATTGATCACAAATGAGTTGCCGCCAAATCAGGGCGTCAAAACATGGCTTTTACACACAATTCGTTCTGCTTGATAACAACTGGCCACACAAACAGGGCCCCGACTGTGTTCGGACATTTCATTCATTGATCTGGAACGGCAAGGTCACCTCACCACCCGAAATAAACGTGGTTGTGATTCGGCCCGGCCGATGGTTTGTTTTCTGATTGAATTCAACATAGACCCGCTCAGTAGTTTTAACAACCCCACTTTGCGTATTATTTTAGCCAAATTGCGCATTTTTTGAACGGGCCGGGCGGGAAAACCTAAAAAGGTGAAATTTTTTAAAACTAAAATTGGCGCGCACCGGGCATCCGTCTTCGTCTGACTTCGGCGCAATGAAGGGGAGCGCAAAAAAATTCCATTGTCACGGGGCGGCAAAAATCTAGAATTGAGGTTCCTGATTCATGAACGAATATAAAATAGCGGCGTTGGCGGGCGATGGCATCGGCCCGGAAGTCCTGCGTGAAGCGCTGAAGGTGCTGCGCGTCACGGAAACGAAATACGGCTTCAAGCTGGCGGTGACGGAGGCGCCGGTGGGCTGGGCGGGCATTGACGCCGCAGGCAAGGCGCTGCCGGAGGCGACGCTGGCGCTGTGCCGGGCCGCAGACTCGATCTTGTTCGGCTCGGTGGGCTTGCCGGACCGGGATCCGACGATCCCAAAGGAGGAGCGCCCGGAGCGGGCGGCGCTGCTACGGTTGCGGAAGGAATTTGGATTATACGCCAACCTGCGGCCGGTGCGGCTGCCGAAGGCGCTGGCGCATGCGTGTCCGCTGACGCCGGAGCGCCAGGGCGCGGGGATCGACATCCTGGTGGTGCGGGAGCTGACGGGCGGCATGTATTTTGGCCAGCCGAAGAAGACGGAGGCGATTCCGGGCGGGCACCGGGCAATCGATACGATGGTGTACACGACGCCGGAGATCGAGCGGATCGCGCACGTGGCGTTCCAAGCGGCGCGGTTGCGCCGGAAGAAGCTGACGAGCATCGACAAGGCGAATGTGCTGGAGAACGGGATTTTGTGGCGCGAGGTGGTATCAGGCATCGGCAAGCAATACGCGGACGTGGCGCTGGAGCATATGTTCGTGGATAATGCGGCGATGCAGTTGATGCTGCGGCCGACGCAGTTCGATGTGCTGCTGTGCGAGAACATGTTCGGGGACATTTTGAGTGACGAGGCGGCGGCGCTGGCGGGGTCGCTGGGGATGTTGCCGAGCGCGAGCCTGGGGACGACGAGCGGGTCGACGACGTTCGGCTTTTATGAGCCGGCGGGCGGCACGGCGCCGGACATCGCGGGGAGGAATCTGGCGAACCCGATCGCGCAGATTTTATCCGGGGCGCTGTTGCTGCGGCACAGCTTTGGTTTGAATGAGGCGGCGGCGGCGATCGAGGCGGCGGTGCAGACGGCCATTCTGGCGGGGTACCGCACCGGGGATATTTTCAGCCCGACAGAGGCGAATGCCCGACGGGTGGGCACGCGGGAGATGGGGGATGCGATCGCGGCGGCGGTTTTAAAAAGCTGAAAGCTGACATTCTAAAAAGCTAATAGGGAGAGCTCAGCTCCACCCCTCCCCATCCCTCCCCCCCATTTATTCAAATGGCGGGCAGGGGGTTTCATGGGTTCATGGCCGGACGATTATAGGTGCTATTTTGGGCAGAGTGGCACCCCCGAATGGGGAATCAACCAAATAAACCATTGGCAAACGGGGCGGAAGTCTGTTATAACGACTTCCCGCTTTTTATTGGGCGGTGGAAACTTTAACCTTAAAAAACAATTATGTCACAGCATCGCAGCCTGCGCGCAGCGTCCACTCTGGGCGGCAAACGGAACGTTCTCAAGCGTTTTGAGCGCACCGAACTCCTGAAGAAACGCGGTCAGCGCAAGGATGGCGACCGGATCACCGGTCTCCGCAAAACGAAGCCCGAGGCGTAAGCCGGGGCCGGGTTGCGGCCACGGGCGAATTATTTAATTTGTCCGGATGAGGCGGCAATCTGTTCGCAGACATCACCGTGGTACGCCTTCAAAAATTTCTGGCGGATGCCGGAGTGGCTTCCCGCCGCGCCGGCGAACAAATCATTGTGTCCGGCCGGGCGGCGGTCAATGGCCGGCAGGTGACACAGTTGGGCAGCAAGGTGGATCCGGACCACGATCATGTGACGGTGGACGGCAAGACGGTGAAGGAGCGGCGGAAGTTGTATCTGGCGTTGCACAAGCCAATTGGGTGTGTTTGTTCCCACAACGATGAGCTGGGGCGGCCGACGGTTTATGCCTTGCTGCCGAAGGAGTGGCAGATGGTGAACACGGTGGGCCGGCTGGATTTCAACACGGAAGGATTGATTTTTCTCACCAATGATGGACAATTTGCCCTGCGCCTGACTCATCCGCGTTATGGCATCCGGAAGAAGTATGTGGTAACGGTGGAGGGGCCGGTGACGCATGAGACGCTGGCGTTGTTCACGCGCGGGGTGTTCACGGGCGGCGAGAAGCTGAAGGCGGAGAAGGCGCGCCTGATGGGCAGCAGCCGATCGAAGAGCGTGGTGGAGCTGGAATTGAGCGAGGGGAAAAACCGTGAGGTGCGGCGGCTCTTTGAATCGCAGAATTTGATGGTGCGCCGGTTGCAGCGGTTGCAGATCGGCAAAATCAAGCTGGGCGAGTTGAAACCCGGCAAATGGCGGACATTGACAGCGGCGGAAATAAAAACTTTACTCTCGGAATCATGAAAACGAACTGTTGGTTATTGATGGGTCTGATGGTTGCCACCAGCGCGGTGGGTCAGAGCAATACAAACTCCACGGTCGCGGCCACGCCGTCGCCAATCGTCATTGTGCCGGCGGCGAGCGCACCGCCAGCGCCAAACGTCGTCACGGCCGCGCCGGCCGGAACCGCGCCCATCAAGAAAAAAAAGCCGGCCGTCAAACATAAGAAGCCCGCCGCCGAAGCCGTGAAGAAAATCGCGCTGGTGGAACCGACGGTCACGCTGGTGCCCGGGCCGGCGGAAGTGGCCGCCGACAATGTCAACGTACGCGGCCAGGCGGGCCTGAAGGGCGAGTTCATCACGCATTTGAGCAAGGGGGACGCCGTGGTGGTGCTGGGCCAGATCAACTTGGACAAGCATCAGGTGGATGAGCCCGCGCAATGGGCCAAGATCTCCTTCCCGACGAACGCGCATGTGTGGGTGAATTCCACGTTCATTGACGCGACGAATAAAACGGTTTTGGTGAAGAAATTGAACCTGCGCGCCGGGCCCGGGGAAAATTACAGCGTGCTGGGCGTGGTGGAACGCGGCACGCCGTTGAACGCGATCACGGCGCGGGGCGCCTGGACGGAGATCGAACCGCCGGCGACGGCCTATGCGTTCATCGCAGCGATTTATGTGAAGCAGGAGGCGTCCGGCACGCTGGCGGTGAATCCGCCGCCTTCCTCGGAAACCGTGCCGCCGGAGCCCGCCCCCGCGCCGACCCCCACGCCGGTGCCGGATGCGCAGGCGATCGTGACGACACCGACGAATCCACCGGTGCAGGTGGTGGAAGCGCCGACGAATGCGCCCGTGGTGGCGGCGGTCACGGACACAAATATTCCGGCCATTGCGGATACGAATGTGACGGCGGAAGTGAGCACGAATCCGCCGCCGCCGCGCATCGTGACGCATCAGGGCGTGGTCCGGCATGTGACGAGCATCATTGAGCCGACGGCCTATGAGATTTACGATCCGAAGACAAAGGACGACATCGACTATCTTTACACGACCTCGACGAATGTTAATTTCAGCATCTACAAAGGTTTGACCATTGTGGTGACGGGCGAGGAAGACCTTTCGTACCGCTGGGGTCATACGCCGGTGCTGACGGTCACGGAAATCCACGTGCTCAAGTAATGACGGCGGGCAACCTCATTGACGGACGGGCCATTGCGGCCCAGATTCAGCGTGAGCTGGTGGACCGGGTGGCCGCCCTGAAAAGTCGTGGTCTCACCCCGGGCCTGGCGTTTGTCCGAGTGGGCGAAGATCCGGCCTCGAAAGTTTATGTGGGGCGGAAGGAAAAATGCAGCCAGGACCTGGGCATCTTTTCCGAAACGCATGTTTTACCGGCTGACACGGGCGAGGCGGCCCTGCTGGCGCTGCTGGCCAAATTGAACGCGGACGCCCGGCTGCACGGCATTTTGGTGCAGGCGCCGCTCCCCAAGCAAATCCGCGAATCGGTGGTTTTCTCCACGGTGCTGCCCACGAAGGATGTGGACGGGTTTCATCCGGTCAACGTGGGCAAGCTGATGCTGGGGGATCCAGATGGGTTCCGGCCCTGCACGCCGGCGGGGATCATGGAATTGCTCGCGCGATCGCAGGTGGTGACGAGCGGGGCGGAAGTGGTGGTGCTGGGGCGGGGCAACATTGTGGGCAAACCCATGACGGCGATGCTGTGCCAGAAGGGCGCGGGGGCCAATGCGACGGTGACCTTGTGCCATTCGGCGACGCGGGACATCGCGGCGCATTGCCGGCGGGCGGATATTTTGATCGCCGCGATGGGCGTGCCGGAATTTGTGAAGGCGGACATGGTCCGGCCCGGGGCCGTTGTCATCGATGTGGGCGTGAACCGGGTGCCGGATGCCTCAGCAAAAACGGGAACCAAGCTGGTCGGGGACGTGGATTTTGCGAATGTGCAGCCGGTCGCGGGCCGGATCACGCCGAATCCCGGCGGGGTGGGACCGATGACCATTGCCATGCTGATGCAGAACACCGTGCGGGCCGCCGAACTGGCGGGCCGTTAAGACCGCCGCCAACGACACACGTAGATTTTCAACCTCAACCATCATTGATTGACTGATTCCAAAACTTATGCAAGCCACCCGAATTCTCCCTGATCTGCAATGCTCGCTCATCTGCGAGGAAGTCCGGCAGGAAAGCAACGGCAACCTGTTCCTGATCGGCGTGATCAATTTCATCCGCGTACCGCAGCTGCCAATCACGGCGGGGCGGCTGTGCATCTTCAACCGCTGGACAGCGGGTGTGGGGCAGTTCACGGAGAGCGTCCGCCTGGTGGCACCGGATCAGACGACGGTCGTCAACAAAGGGGAGCTGAAATTTGAGTTGCGGGACCCGGCGCTGTCCGCCACGGGCGTGATGGTGTTTGCGCAGGTGGAATTCAAGACGGCGGGGACTTACTACATCGAGGTGCTGGTGGATGAGGTGATGAAGATCCGGTATCCGCTGCCGCTAGTGGTCACGCCGCTGCCCACGCAGAATCCGACCGCGACGGGCGAAGCGAAAAAGCCCTGAGCGGGATAATTTCGGTGGTTTTATTTTGGCGGAATTTCTGGCAGACTGTGGGTCGTGAGCGAACCGGACGCCAGCTTTGCCTCGGAGCCCATCACGCCCCGGGGGGTGGCGGCGTTTGCCCACGCCCACGTGGGGCGGTTATGGCTGGTGCAATTGGTGGCGGCCAGCCTGGTGGCGGTGGCGGTGCTGTGGTTTTTCAATGACAGTTGTGCGCCCACGATCGCCAAGGCCATCCGCAATCTGGAGGACAGCGGGGAGATTCACACCGGGGAGCTGAGCTGGACGGGCGCTTCCCCGCAGGTGTTGGCGGAGGAGCGGGTGCTGGCCTTCGACATCGATCTCAATCACTCAGGCCGGATTCATTGCATCTCAGATGTGCAGGTGGAGTTCGGGCGCGATTCAATCCGCATTTTTTTCACCCTGCCGGATTATTATGTGGATATCCCCTACCCTTACAATCCGGCGGACCAGGTCATCCCGATCTCGCGGGATGACCTGGAGCCGCTATGGGGGGCGTGGCTGGTGGAAATCCAGGCGATCCTGGTGTTGTCAGTGGTGGTGGTTTTGCTGGTGTGGTGGACGGTGCTGGCCACGGTTTACTGGCTGCCGGTGTGGCTGGTGGGCTGGCTGACGGACCGGGAACTGGGCCTGCTCCAGAGCTGGCGGCTGGCCGGGGCGTCGCTGCTGCCGGGGGCGCTGCTGCTGGCATTGGGGATTTTTCTGTATGATTTTGGGGTGCTGGATCTGGTGCAGTTCACTTTTGTGTTCACGGCGCATTTGCTGATGAGCTGGTTATATTTGTTTGTAAGCCTGCTTTTTCTGCCGCGCCGCGAGGTGAAAGCGGTGAAGAAGAATCCGTTTGAGACGGACGGAGAAAAAAAGTCTGAAGGGGGAAGATGAAGGATCCGGGACTGAATACATTTGCCAGTGCCGCCGGGGCGGATTAGCCTGCCCGCCATGTCGAAACTGCCGTTTGAACTGCTCCTGGCGCTGCGTTATTTGCGGCCCAAACGGTCGTTTGTTTCCATCATCACACTCATCTCCATCATCGGGGTCGCGCTCGGGGTGGCAGTACTGATCATTGTGATCAGCGTGATGAGCGGGTTTGACCATGACCTGCGCAATACGATTCTGGGGTTCAACCCGCACCTGAAGGTCTCCCGGGCGGGCGTGGCCATGGATGATTACCCGGTCGTGGCGAAGAGCATCGCGGCCGACCCGGATGTAGTCGGGGTTTCGCCATTTGTGTGCGGCCCGGTGGTGGTGCAGACGGGGGCGGACTCCGGCCATGAAGCCGTGGCGGACACGCCCACGTTGCTGGGGGTGGACCCGGCCTCCGAAGGCAAGATCAATGACCTGAAGGGCAAGATCATCGACGGAAAATTTGACCTGCATGGGCGCGGGCTGGTGGTGGGCTGCGATTTTGCCTACAACCTGCATTTACGCGTGGGGGACACGCTCTCCGTATATTCGCCGGGTGAAATCAAGAAGATGAAGACCGACTACGACAAGCATGAACAGTCGGCCGTCCTGCCGGACGACTATGTTGTCCGCGGGATATTTGATGCAGGGTATTACGAATACGACTCCCGCTATATCGTCTCCTCGCTGGACAACGCCCAGGATTTGTACGGACTCAATGACGCGGTGCATGGGCTGTTTGTGACCGTCAAGGACCCGGACCAAGCGACGGCGGTGAAACAACGGTTGGAGCAGCGGCTGGGGCCGGACTTCAACCTGGTGACCTGGCTGGACGAGAACTCAAATTTTCTGAACGCCATCAAGGTGGAAAAAACGATGATGTTCTTCATCATGTTTTTCATCGTGATCGTGGCGGCCTTCGGCATCACCTGCACATTGATCACGTTTGTGGTGATGAAGACGCGGGAGATCGGGCTGCTGAAAGCGGTGGGCGCGTCCAACCGCCAGGTAATGCTGGTGTTCGTGATCCAGAGCATCATCGTGAGCGTGTTCGGGGTGGCGTCCGGGACGACGTTGGGATTGTTTGCAATTTATATCCGGAATGACTTCCTGCATTTCATGAACCACCTGACGGGCTTTGAACTGTTTCCGGCCTCCATCTACGGGTTCAGCGAACTGCCGGCGCTGGTCAACCCCGGCGACATCGCCATCATCTGCGGCGGGTCGCTGCTGATCTGCCTGCTGGCGGCCATCCTGCCGGCGCGGCATGCGAGCAAAATGAACATCGTGGAGGCGCTGCACCATGAATGACCCCTTCATCTCGGTCCGCGGCCTGACAAAATCCTACGTGATGACGCGGCGGACCCTCCAGGTTTTGCGCGACGTGGACCTCGAGGTGGCGCGGGGTGAATTCCTGGCGCTGCGCGGGGCGTCGGGCGCGGGCAAGAGCACGCTGCTGCACCTGATGGGCGGGCTGGACCATCCCAACGGCGGGGATATCATCATCGACGGCCAGAACCTGGCGAAATTTTCCGAGGCCGAGCTGACGCATTTTCGCAACCGGCGGGCGGGCTTTGTTTTTCAATCCTATCATCTGCTGCCGGAGCTGGATGCGCTGGGCAATGTGTGCCTGCCAGCGCGGATCGCCCGGGTGCCCGCCGGGGAGGCCGCGGTCCGCGGCCGGGAACTGCTCACGCGCGTGGGGCTGGTGGACCGGATGGACCATCATCCCACCGAGCTCTCGGGCGGCGAACAGCAACGGGTGGCCATCGCCCGGGCACTGATCAACGGCCCCGAGCTGCTGCTGGCCGACGAACCAACCGGCAATCTGGATTCCAAAAGCGGCGGTGAAATCATTGAGCTATTGAAAAGCCTCGGGGCGGAGCGGGCGATGACGCTTATCATCGCCACGCATGACGCCCGGGTGGCCGCGCAAGCCCGGCGGGTGATTGAACTGATTGACGGCCGGATTGTCCAAGGTTAGCAACGGACAATGAAGCCCGTTGTTTTTCCGCCACAAGGCGTTATGCTGTAACCAGTATGCTTGAAGATCGTGATTATATGCGGCAGCCGGCCTACAATGATGGGCCGACGTTCTCGAACCTGTTCCGGTGGCCCAAAATCTCCTGGACCCTGGTGCTGGTGCTTGTCAACGTCGTGGTCTTCATCATTGAATGCGCGATGTCCAGCCATCCCTTGTCGCTGAAACCGGACAATGATTTCTTCTACAACTACCTGGCACTGAGCCTGGACGGCATCAAGCATGGCTATGTGTGGCAACTGGTCACCTACCAGTTCATGCACGGCGGTTTTCTGCACATCTTTTTCAACTGCTGGGCAATCTTCATGTTCGGCCGCATTGTAGAGGAGATGCTGGGGGCCCGGAATTTTCTCGTCATCACGCTGGGCAGCGGAGTCGTGGGTGGATTGTTCCAGGTGCTGTCCTCGCAGCTTTGGCCGCAATTATTCGGGGACGGCGCCACGGTAGGGGCCTCGGCGGGGGCGTTCGGACTGGTGGCGGCCTTTGCCACGCTGTTTCCGGAACGCGAACTTTACATGCTTTTGTTCCTGGTGATTCCCATCCGGATGCGGGCGAAGACCTTGCTGATTTTCTCGGCCATGCTGGCGGGAGGTGGTATCATATTTCCCGGATTGTTCGACAACCTGCTGGGGGCGCACGTCGCCAACTCTGCGCATCTCGGCGGCATACTGGCCGGGTTGCTGTATGTGCTGATCGTCATTCAAGGGCGATGGTTTCATGCTCCGGGAATTGTGCGCCCCGCCCCGCCCCGTCCGCCCGCCGCCCCAACGACTTCCACCCCGCCGAGGTTCTGGCGTTCCAAGCCCGGCGCGACCAAGGCCGAGCTGACTGCGGATGAACTGCTGCAGACGCAGGTGGACCCGATTCTGGACAAAATTTCTGCGCATGGCCTGCACAGCCTCAGCCCACACGAACGGGAGATTTTGGAGAAGGCCAGCGCCAGGATGGCGAAGCGGTGAGCGGCCCCCAGGCACAACCTGCATGAAATAATAGTTTGAGGACAGGCAAACGGATGTTAACCTGTGGGTTATCAGATTTCTCCTGACAAATAACTGCGGTGGGCACGTATGACGGTGCCAAGGGTACAGACGGATTCCGTCCAACGGGGAAAAGCGATGCGGCGGTTGTCGCTGTGCACACTGCTGTGGGCCCTGAGTTTTCCCGTCATGAAAGGGCTGGTGCTGGCGCAGCAACCTTTGCTGCCGGGCGCCGGGAGCTGGTTCCTCACCTCGCTGAGCGTGTTCTGCCGCTTTGGCATCGCCGGTGTGCTGCTGCTGTTCTTCACAGCGCGGCGCATGGAGACCCTCACCTGGCGAGAAGTGGAGCAGGGGCTGGTGCTGGCCGGCTTTGGCGGGCTGGGCATTTTGTTCCAGATGGACGGGCTTTCTTACACGGCGGCATCCACGTCCGCATTTCTCACACAGGGATACTGCATATTCATACCGATCTGGCTGGCGCTGGTGAACCACCATCGCCCCTCGGTGAAACAGGGCCTCTGCATCGCGCTGGTGGTGGGCGGAGTGGCGGTGCTGGCGGGTTGGCGGCCGGGATCGATGAAAATCGGCCGGGGTGAACTGGAGACGCTGGTGGCGGCACTGCTGTTCACGGGCCAGATCCTCACGCTGGAACATCCCCGCTATGCCCGGGGCCGGCCGCTGTTATTTACCACAGTTATGTTTGCAGCCATGGCAGCGCTGTGCGTGCCGGTGCTTTGGGCGACCGCGCCATCAGCGGCGGCCGGCCTGCAGGTGTTCAGCACACCGGCCACAGCAGGGATGCTGGCGGTGTTGGTGACGGCGTGCACGCTGGGGGCTTACACCATCATGAACCGCTGGCAGCCGTTCGTGAGCGCCACGGAGGCAGGGCTGATTTATTGCCTGGAACCGGTGCTGGCGAGCCTGCTGGCATTGTTTCTACCGTTCTATCTCTCCCACTGGGCGCGGATGGATTATCCCAACGAACACCTCACGACGCGCCTGCTGCTCGGGGGCGGCCTCATCACGGCGGCGAATATTCTGCTGCAATCACGCTGGCGGGAGGCGGAGGCGTCATGCGTCTTTCCCGCCAAAGCACCCCAAATCGGCAGTTGAATCCCGGCAGGGAAACGGGCAGCTTGTCCCCAACAATCCCTGAGTTGCCCGCCGGCGGACCGGACCGGGCACATCCGGGATAAACCATGAACCAGTCCGTAACCCGCATATGATGACGCCCAATTCCCCCGCCGAACTGGCCGACCTGTCGCGCCCTGAACTGGAACAACGGGCGGCCCAACTGGCCGACCGCAACGCGGAACTGGAACGGCTGATGGCCCGACCGGCCAACAGCCCGGGCATGAGCGCGGAATTTCTATTGCAGGCGATGTTGGACAGCTCGCCGGACCGGATTTATTTCAAGGACACCCGGTCCCGGTTCATCAAGTGCAGCCGGGCGGCGGCGCGACGGCTGGGGGTGGTTGACCCGGAGGAATTGGTCGGTAAGACGGATTTTGATTTTCTGCCGACGGAGCGGGCGGAACGGTTTTTTGAGCACGAGCAGAACATCCTGCGCACGGGTGAGCCGCTGGTCAATGTGCCGCAAAAGCAGACGCGGCCGGACGGCGAGGTGGTCTGGACCTCCGCCACCAAGGTACCGTTACGGGACGCGGCGGGCACAATCATCGGGCTGGTGGGCATCAACCGGGATATCACGGAACACAAGCAGGAGGCGGAGGCGCTGCGCCGGTCGCGGGATGAGCTCGAGGAGCTGGTGGCGGAGCGCACCGGCGAGCTGACGCGCGAGCGCCGGCTGCTGCGCACGCTGATCGACCATCTGCCGGACGCGGTGTATGTGAAGGACCTGCAGGGCCGCAAGCTGCTGGCCAATCCGGCGGACCTGAGAAATCTCCGGTGCGCCACGGAGGCGGAGGCGCTGGGCCGGAATGATTTCGACCTGTTCCCGCGCGAGGTGGCGGAGCAATACTGGGCGGATGACCAACAGGTGCTGGCAGGGCGGCCGGTGATCGACCGGGAGGAATATTTTGTGGACGAGACGGGCGTGAAGCAATGGCTGCTGACCACCAAACTACCGCTGCGGGACGCGGCCGGGCGCATCACGGGCCTGGTGGGCATCGGGCGGCTAATCACGCGGCGCAAGCAGGCGGAGGCCGCGCTGGACCGGGAACGCCGGCTGTTGCGCACGCTGATCGACCATCTGCCGGACTGCATCTACGCGAAGGACATGGAGGGGCGCAAGACGCTGGCGAACCCGGCGGACCTGAAAAATCTCCGGTGCGCCACCGAAGCGGAAGCGCTGGGCAAAAATGATTTCGATCTGTTCCCCCGCGAGCAGGCGGAAAAATTTTGGGCGGACGACCAGAAGGTGCTGCGGGGCGAGCCGGTCATCAACCGGGAGGAATTTTTCTACGCCGCGGATGGCGAGAAACGCTGGCTGCTGACGAGCAAGCTGCCGTTACCGGACGAACACGGCGCGATTGCAGGGCTCATCGGGATTGCGCGGGACATCACGGCGATCAAGAAGGCGGAAGAGAAGCTGGCCGAACATATGCGGGAGCTGGAGCAACGGGACCATCAGACGCGCGAGGAACTGAACATGGCGCGCGAGCTGCAACTGGCAATGTTGCCGCAGGTGTTCCCCTCGGTGCCCGGCCACCGGCCGGCGGCGGAAAGCCAGCTGGAATTTTTCAGCTTCTACCGGCCGTCCGGCGCGGTGAGCGGTGATTTCTTTGACGTGGTGCCGCTCTCGGACAGCGCAGTGGGGCTGTTCATCTGCGACGCGATGGGGCACGACGTGCGGGCGGCACTCGTGACGGCCATGATGCGCGCGCTGGTGGCGGACCTGAGCGTCACGCTAAATGAACCGGGCGAGCTGCTCACGCAGATGAACCGCGAGCTGGCGGGCATCTTCAAGCAAAGCGGCTCAATCATGTATGCGACGGCCTTTTACCTGATCGTGGATCTGGCGCGCGGGGAGTTCCGGTTTGCCAGCGCGGCGCATCCGGACCCGATCATCGTGCATCGCGCCACGAACAAAGTGGAGTGGCTAAAGGTGGATGCAGGCGGCAAGAAGGGGCCGGCGCTGGGGCTGTTCCTGGACGGCAAGTTCCCGACCTATCGCCGGCCAATGGCGGCGGGCGACCTGATCGCGCTGTTCACCGACGGGCTGGTGGAGGTGGAGGGCACGAACGAGACGCTGTTCACGGCCGAAAACCTGCTGGCCGCCGTGCAACGGCGGGTGGCGTTGCCGGCCAATGAACTGTTCACGGGCGTCATTGAGGAGATCAAACAGTTCGCCGCGCAGCCTAACTTTGACGACGACATCTGCCTGGCGAGCGTGGAGGTGAAACGGTTGGAGTCGCCGGCGGACCGGAAGGAGCTGGCAACGCCGGTGATGGGTGGAGCGTTGATTCGATGAATTTTGCACATGACAACTCGCTAATGGAGAACTAGATTTGCTCAATGAGCGCGTCCGACATCATTCGCGAACCACCCCGGCCAACCGAGGCTGACCGAAGATCCATTCGGGAGGTGTTGCTGGAAATCGCCAACAAAAAACCGGACGTGGCCCGCTGCAACCAAACGGCCTTGGATGGCGCCCGGATGCTGGACCGCATGGAGGACGATGATGCCAGCCGTCAACCTCGGTGAAATCCGGCTGGTGGATTTTGGGATGGCGGCCAAGGTAAGGCCGGCGCATATCCTCACCCCCTCCCCGACGGATGACGAACTTGATTTGGTCACCGTGTTGCTCCACACCACTGCATTACGCGGCAATCACTGGGAATTAAACCTAATGTCCGCAATTGGAATAGTGGTCAAAGCGTTTCAGAGCGAGTAAAATTGGGGGTGATGAGCACATTTACGTCGCTGGTTTCGGATCACCTGGCGGGTGAAGGGCGGGACGAAATTTC
>Ga0302319_10014805_pt1 | contig 14499 bp, 9 predicted proteins | sample Bog_T0_2_FD_203319 | JGI IMG/M metagenome (GOLD analysis project Ga0302319, IMG submission 203319) | Peat permafrost microbial communities from Stordalen Mire near Abisko, Sweden - Bog_T0_2 | ecosystem: Environmental > Terrestrial > Soil > Wetlands > Peat | place: Sweden: Abisko, Stordalen Mire... | reverse complement strand
ATCCGGCGGGCGCTGCAGTGATTGAAGACCTCGGCGCGTTGAATGGTACCGCAATTAACTCTGTCGGCAACAAGATCCGGCGGGCGCCCCTCTCCCCGCGGGATCGCGTCTACCTCGGTTCTTATCCGGTGTCCGCGGCGCGTCTTCTCGCGCCGAACGATACCTTGGGGGTCGGCACCCAACCACACCAGTTAATGGAGATTACCCGGGAACGGTCCGTCGCCGGACGTGACCCCGGGTGCGACTTCCCCCTGCCGTTTCCTTCCGTCTCGTGGCGTCACGCCGAATTGGTCAAGACCGAACGGGGCATAGAAGTACGTGACCTCAAGAGCCTGAACGGAACCTTCGTCAACGGCGAACGCATTACGGGAAGCCGGCTCCTGCAGCCCGGGGAGATCGTGAGCCTGGGCAGCATCACGCTCGAGTTGTCCGATGGCGGGACTCTCCACCGCCGCGACTACAAAGGCAACGTCACCATTGAGGTGGATGAGCTTTGCGTCAACGCCCGGGGGGCTCGGTCGGACCGCCTTCTCGAGCGGATCAATTTGACGGTCTTCCCCACCGAGATGGTGGCTTTGATGGGACCGAGCGGCGCAGGCAAGACGACGTTGCTCAAAGCTCTGAACGGGTACACGGTGCCGGCCGCGGGAACCGTCCTGTTCAACGGCAACAACCTTCATGCGAGCTTCGATACGTACCGACTGGAACTCGGTTACGTTCCGCAGGACGACATTATTCACCCCCTGCTGACCGTATCGGAGGCGCTCTATTTCACGGCGCGTCTGCGGACGGATCTCCGCGACTCGGAAATCCGGGACCGGATCAAGACGGTCCTCCAGACGCTGGAAATTGGCGGGATCGCCGACAAGCTGATCGGCTCGCCGGAACGCAAGGTGATTTCCGGTGGTCAACGGAAGCGGGTCAATATCGCGATGGAACTCATTTGCGATCCGACCGTGCTGTTTCTCGACGAGCCGACCAGCGGCCTTTCTTCGAGCGACTCCTTTAAAGTAGTTAAGCACCTGTACGACCTCGCGCGCGGAGGCAAGACCGTCATGATGACGATCCACCAGCCAAGCACCGCGATCTACCGTCTTTTCGACCAATTGGTCATGGTCTCCCGGGACGCGAAGGAGAAACTGCCCGCGGGCGTATCGCCGGGACCCGGCAAACTAGTCTATTTCGGCCCGGCCTACCCCGATTCACTGGAATTCTTTAACGGAGATGCCGTTGGCGAACTGCGGCGCCGCGCGCCCGGATGCGACCCGAGCCCCGAACTAGTCTTCGAAGGTCTGGAGGGGTCCCCGATGACCGTCGACGAATGGGAAAACAAATACAAGGAGTCTCCTCAAAAGCGAGAGTATTCGGACGAACGCAAAGGTACGGTTCACGGCACCGACCGGGCCTCGGACCGAAAAGGACAGCGTTTTCAGTTTGGCCAGCTTTGGAGCATGGTGCACCGGATCCTCATTCTCAAGATTCGGGATCGTCTCCAGACCGGAATTCTGCTGGCTCAAGCGCCTGGCTTCGCTCTGCTTGTTTATCTCGCCTTCTCCCGTCTGAACTTCGATTACGCAGCGGGCGGGGACTGGATCGGCTTCACTTCCAAGCTGGCCAGCGTTCATTTCCTGATGGTAATCGCGGCCATCTGGTTCGGCTGTAATAACGCCGTACGAGAAGTGGTCGGGGAATGGTCCGTCTTTGAACGCGAACAAATGGCGGGGCTCAAGATACCGCTTTACATCCTTTCCAAGTTCATCGTGCTCGGAACCCTGTGTGTGTTCCAGTGCCTGAGTCTGCTGGGAATTATTTACTACGCCTGCAATCTGCAGGGTTCGTTTTGGGCATTCTTCACGGTTCTGCTGATGAGTTCCCTTTGCGGTGTCGGCATTGGCCTCTGCATCAGCACGAAATTCAAGACCACGGATTCCGCTCTCGCATCGCTGCCCCTGGTGTTACTGCCGATGATCGTGCTCGCCGGCGGCATGCAGCCGCTCTTCACGATGAGCGGAACTACTCAGGCGCTCGCCTTTGCCATCCCGTCGCGGTGGGGATACGAGGCAAATCTCCTTGTGGAGAACGAGGCGCACGCGCCGTACGCCTACAATCCGTGCCAGGCACCAATGGCCAGGGCTCTGGCTGCCGCCGAGGACCAAACCAGGCAGGCGGTGCAGCGAACGAAACAGGCCTGCGAAGACCAGATGCGCGCGCAGGACCGGCAAATGCGCGCCAAATTCGGCCCGCTGGCTCAGGCCATCCTTCCACCTGCACCGGTGGCGCCGAAGAAAACCCTGGATGCGCCGTCCGCCAAGCCGGCTTCGGCGGTCAACCCCACCGATATCGCGGAAAATATATTTCCCGCGGCTCCCCAACGCCCCGATTTTTTGAAGTTCCTGCCCAACCGCTCTCCCTACGCGATGTGTCTGGGAATACTGGCAGGCATGACAACTTTGCTCATGGGACTCAGTTACTGGATGCTTCGACGGAGGGTGATCCGCTAAATGACGCCGGAACCGGCCACATACACGATCACGTACGGTTCCCGGCGGGACAAGGGACTGGTCCGCCAGGAGAATCAGGATCAGCTTGTCAGTTTCGATTCCAGCATTTTCGGCCAGGTGTTTCTGCTGGCGGACGGGATGGGTGGACATGAGGGCGGCGCCATTGCAGCCAACATGGCGATCACGGGTTTCAAGCGGCATTTCCAGTCGGTTTCGACCACACTTCCCCTTCGCGAGAGTCTGACCGAGGCCGCGCGGCTGACCAATCTCGATATTTTCGAAAAGGGGAACGAAACGGATGGCAGCCTTCACGGCCTCCGTATGGGGTCCACCCTCGTGCTCTGTGTCCTGTCCGGCGGAGGGTATGTCGTCGCTCACGTCGGCGATAGCCGCTGTTACGTATTTCGCAATGGCATTCTGACGAGGTTAACTAAAGATCACACCGCCGTCCAGAAGATGGTGGATGCCGGAATTCTCTCGCCGGAAGAGGCGAGCAATCATCCCGATGCGAGCGTTTTGACCCGTGCTTTCGGCCAGCGTCCTTCCGTCGATCTCGAAATTTCGGAGCCTCAGTCTCTCGCGGCGGACGAGGTCTTGCTGCTCTGTTCCGATGGTCTCTATGGCTACGTCGACGAGGCCGAAATTACGGACCGCCTGCGGCGGAATCCCGATCCCCAAGCTGCCGCCGATGCCTTGCTGCAACTGGCGCTCGATGCGGGCGGACACGACAACATTTCCATCTTCGTAATCCGGGCCGAGCCGTCATCTTCCAAGTCAATTACCGTGCCCGATCCCCCGGAACTTCCCGCTGCGGAAGCCGGTCCGGCGACAGCCGCCGTGCCTGCGGTGGTCGCCTCCTTGAAAGCGCCCGCGGTTTCGGCCCGGCAGGCCCCGGCCAGATCGCCGTCGGCGAGGCCCGTCGAGAGCGGTGGCGGGAGCCGCATGCGTCTCGCGTGGTGGCTGATCGGCATCGCAGCGCTGCTCGCAGCTTTCCCGGTAGCCGCATTTCTTCGGCCCCAACTCATCCCCGCAAGCCTGCGTTCACGGCTGATCGCCATGGGCGTGGCGCTGCCGGCGGAAGCGAATAATCCGGTTGCCGCCCCGCCGGTCGCGGTGACCGATACCCGTCTCGCTCCGCAACCGACGGCACCGCTCGAGACCGCGCCAACTCCCGATTCTGCCGGTGCGCCGGTTGGCCAGAAGCCTAAGGATCCGATGGAAACAGCCGCCGCGGAGGTCAAACCGCCGGCGGATCGGTTGCCTGCGCCGGTTGCGTCCGCATCGCTCTCACCGCCCGCGCCGTCTTCTGTCGGCGTTGCGCATCCACCTAACGCCGACCCAGTGTTAATGCAGGAGGTCGGGGACGACGTGAAAAAACTGACTGCCGCGGGCTTTGATGTGAAGCCGCTCGATGAACCTGAGGGTGCGTGGCGCGCTGTGGCTCCCGCCCCCAGGATGCTCACAGCTGATCACACGATTGTCCTTTACCGGCCTGAGTTCGAAAAGGTCGCCGAGCGCGTGTGCGACCAATTGCGCTGCAACGTAATCCGGGAGGTGAAACCGGCTGAACTCGCAATCAACTTCGGAACCGGCGGAGTCGTCCTGTTTGTGCAACCGGTAGCGATTAAATCAGGTTCACCGGTAACTTCCGACAAACCGTAAGATTATTTAAAGGAGCGATCGAACTATGAAAATGTGCGCGGCCTGTCAGGGCGCTAATCCACCGGAAGCAAATTTCTGTATCCTGTGCCGCGCTCCGTTTGAGCGTGCCAAAGGCGCCTATTGCGATAAGGGACATGCCATGCATCCGAGTTGGACCGAATGCCTCGAGTGCCGTGGGGAGCGCAGCCAGGTGCAGGATTTCGGTTCCGAGCCGGCACGTGCGCCCACCGTTCTTTCGGACGACCACTCGGTGCTGCCCTCTTCCCGACAATCTACCGTGATTGAGGTCTCGCCTCCGGTGATTCCGCAGGGTTCGTTGCAGACCACGGCTGCCGCAGTCTCTCCTTCCCGGGTGGCGAAACCTTCGGAACCATCGGTGTCCGCGGCCCCGCTCCGCGTTAAGACAGTTTTCGGTACGGCTCCCCAGGCGGCGGCTCCGGCTGCCCCCGGTCCTCCGGTCCGTGTCCCGGGTAACTATTCGGGTATACCCGTCGGCGCACCACCACCACCCTCAGAAACGGAGAAGCGCACGGAGCGCCGCATTGTTGGCATCCTGCTGACCTATACCTGGCGGCCCGAAGGGCAGATCTTTCCGATTCGCGAAGGCAGGAATCGGATCGGGCGGAGCAACGAATGTGAGATTTCACTGCCTGAGGATTCCCATCTTTCCGGGCTGAACTCGCACATCACCTACCGAAAGAACTTCACGATCGGAGATCTCGTCAGCATGGGCGGCACCGATCTTAACGGCGAACCGGTTGAAGAGAATTACGTCAAGTTACCGAACTACGCTCAGATTCGCGCCGGCTCCACGCACTTTACCTTCATCGCGGTGGACCCGGCAACTGGCGCCGTCTGAGAACCATGAGCGTATCCCGCCGCCATCCCGGGTTTGACCACGCGCCCTCAGGGAGCATGGGGAACCTGCGTATGCAGCGAGCCGGTGCCGTGTGGATTCGGGGAAAAGCGGCGCAGGGGGGCGGCAGGCTATGACTTCCGAACTTCGCCCGGGCACGCGCTGCGGCGATTATGAGCTTCTTGCCTTCATCGGCAAGGGTGGTATGGCGCAAGTCTGGAGCGCGCGAAACACCCGCAACGGGGAACTGGTCGCCGTCAAAACACTGCTTCCCGTCTATGCCGCGGATCCGGTTCTGCAGGAGCGTCTGGCGCGCGAAGGAGACAGCCAGAGCGCTCTGCGGCACCCGAACATTTTGCGCGCTTACGGTACCTTGCGGCTCAACGATTCCATCTTCATGGTGATGGATCTGGTGGATGGCGAGTCACTGGAACGTTACCTGCTGCGCCGGCACGGAATCCCGGTTCCGGAGATCCGCGGCATCGCGCAGGCAGTCCTCAGCGCACTCCAGCACGCTCACGATTCTCATATCGTCCATCGGGACGTAAAGCCCTCGAATGTTTTGCTGTCGCGCAGCGGACAGATCCTGCTCAGCGATTTTGGCATTGCGCTCCTGCGGAATGCGGTCCGGCTGACGCGAATCGGCGGCATTGGAACCCCGAGTTACATGAGTCCGGAGCAAATCGTGGGCCGCGATATCACCCACCAGAGCGACATTTATGCCGTGGGGTGCGTTCTGTACGAACTGCTGACCGGGCTGCCGCCGTTCTACGCGGAGGGCCCCTCCGCCAACGAAATTGTTCGGGAGGCCCATCAGTTCAAGACGCCCGAACCATTCCTGGCGAATCATCCGGAGATCCCGCCCGCGCTCGAAAGCGCCGTGCTCCGTGCGTTGGAGAAGAAGCCCGCCGATCGGTTCCTCTCCTGCGCCGAATTTGCAGCCGCCCTGGGAGTCTCGATTCAAAGGCAGACACCGGGCGGTCCTGCGAGATCCGCCGAGCCGGTTACGCAGCCGGTGCACGTACGGGGTTCTGCCTCCGATCAGTATGGCGCCATCGAAGTGCCGCAGGCGGGGACCCCCGGTGAATCCCGGGCGGTCCGACGTCCTTCAGGCCCCCGGGTAATGCCCACGCCTGGTGCCCGGGTGTCGTCACGGGTTGCCAAAGATTCCGGACAGATCGGCCCAGGCCGCGGTGCAGTGCACGGGCTTCCGGAAACCGGGCCTGGGGTTACAACCGCACGCCCTTCCCGCCCTTCAGGTCACGGAACAGCGGCGGGCCGTGCGCTAACTCCCGCAGTTGCTGTAATCACGCGGCATTCGGGGCTGACGGGGGCCATCGCCATTACCGGGGCCGTGATCCTGGCGGCCTCCGCCATCGCCCGTTGGCAGGTAACGCATCCCTCACAGCAATCGGCATCCACACACGCTGTGTCGCCTGCGAGTTCCACGGGCGCGCCTTCCGCCACCGGCAATGCGACGGCGTCCGCTTTGACCGCAGGCAAGACGCCAACTGCGGATCCGGCAACGGGAAAAGCCGATGCAGGCCTGGACGCGGCAAATCCGGCCGCAGTCGGGCGTCCTGTCGACTCGATCCAGGTTTCGAACGCGATCGAGCAGTTGAAGCATACCTATGACCGCCTTCAGAACGATTCGGCATCGACCGCTCCCGCTCCGGATGCGGCGACCGGAGGTTCCGCGCTTCCCAAACGCCCCGCACCACTCTCACCCCCTCCGGGTGCACTGGCGCATACGTCGGGCGTCCTGCAATGGACGGGTATCCGCGGCGACACCGTCGAAATCATGGGCGCCAGCGTTAACAAAGGCGCGGTGACCGGGGACGCCCTCCCCGGTGTCCCGGTTCGGATCACTGTGGAAAACGAAGACGGCACCGTTCTTCAACTCCCTTCGGATGCCGATGGCTTCCGGAAGCTCACTTTGCACATGGCCACCGGCCATGCCCGAATTCACTGGCAGGTAGTCGGAACAGGACCCACCAAATGAAAATCGTACTGTCTCTTCTCGCAACCATTTTCGTCTCCGCCCAGGTTTTGTGCGCTCAGGCGCCCCCCACCGAGGTGACTGCAAGATTGACGGCGCCGCTGACGACGAAACTGAACAAGACTGGCGACATGGTGGTCGCGAAGATCGTCCGGCCGGCGCAGTTTGCAGGTCAGTACCTCGAGGGGGAAATCAAGGAAATTCATCCCGGCGCCGGCTCCAGGCACGCCGAGATCTTCTTTGCGTTCAATACCCTGCATGCGGGGGCGAAGGATGCTCCGGTTGCCGCGTCAGTGCTGCGAATCGTCAACAGCAGACAACAGGCGGACACCGATGAAGACGGTACCGCGATCGAGCAGGAACACAACGGCGCGGTGGTCGGTCGCCTGTCCCAGATCACCGGCAGCCTGACTTCGCGCATCACCAAGAGTGCTAAGCAGCCGTCCGCTTCCGAACTCACAAAATTGTCAGTCAAGGCACCCAGTCTGTCTCTCGCCCCGGGAAGCGAGTTGACCGTTCAGTTCAGTTTCCCGGAGCCAAAATCCAAGTGAGGTAACACCAATGTTTCGCAAGTGCCAGTTGAAGTCCGCTCCTCTGCTCCTTCTCGCCGGTGCGTTCGGCATCCTTTTTTCGGCCACCTGCCCGGCACAAACCCGCACGGAGGCCGCACCCGCGGGGGAGGAAGTTCACGTTGACAAAATCGAACTCCTCGATCTCCAGACCGATCGGATCGGTTTCGCGGTAACGCCCTCGATCATCCCGTCGCAGCAGGTTCGCATCATGACGGTGACGTTCTATGGCATGCGAATCAATGGCATTCCGGTGTTTGTTCCCCCGGTCTCCGAAGAGATTGAATTGCACCCGGGAGTCCGCGCCTCGCTGCGCCGCCCGATGCAGTTCACCATTTACTTCCGCGATTTGACCTCGCTGCAGCCTTTGATCGATCTGGTGAAGGGCGGCCGGATCAAGGTGGAGGGTAACGCCATTCTCGAGGCTAAGCTCGATCTGCTGCCTTCTATCCTTCTGATGAAGAAGACCGCGCACGCGCCTATCCGGATCGATGCGGACCTGCCGCTCGATATCCCGGGTGGCTCTCTGGTGCGGGACCAAACCCTGAAAGCTCTCTCGGTAGCGGAGGCTGGCCGCAGCATACTCTCGAAGTCTCTGCTTTACCTGCTGGGCACGGACGAGACCCAAAAGCGGCTGCAGGACCGTTTCGGCCGCAGCGTATTCTTCGCCGTGGCCCGATATGAAATGACCGATTCGAATCATAATCGCTACCCCGTGGAGAAGATGGGCGTGGCCTTCCGGGCAACCGACCGGCAGGTGGTGACCACCCGTGAAATGGTGGAACCCTGGCGGTTCGATTCGGCCATCGCGCTGAAGCTGAAGCGCGGAGAACTCACCATGGTGAAGGACTCCTTCGATTTGTTGCTCTGGCCCGCCGGCTCCACTTACACACGCCTCAATGGGCAACCCATCGAGGGCAACGCCGTCAGCCTCAAGAAGCACGATTTTCGGCTCGCCCCGGGCGTCGCGGAGACGGAAAGAATGGTGGCAACCGAGAATGGCACACGGGCGACGCTGGTCAGCACGGCCCCGAGAGCTTCGGCATCCAATCTGGCGGTTCTGGAATTCGCAACCTCACCCAAAAGCGGCCCGCCCATGGTCGCCGTCGGGGATACCAAGATCGAAGCCGGGGGATATCGGGCTCTCGTCGCCTTCCGGTTCTCAGCTGGCTCGTACACCCAGGCCGTAGAACCGGAAATCGTCCGGCTCAGTGCTCGTGTCGTAGAAGGAAGACTGGTCTTCGACGACCCGATCGACTCGTCCGCGCTGGGTTCGCCGGTACTCTCAGACGACGGCCTGGTAGGCATCCTCCAGGACGAAACCTCGGCCATCTCATATGCGAATGCGGCCCCCAAACTGAAGCTGAACGCCAAATAGGGATTCGTAAATTTTGGGAATAAGGTTAGTCCGGCGTACTGCCGGCCTGGACCGAAAACAAGGTTTGGCCGACGACAATCTGGTCTCCGAGGTGTAACCGAATGCGAGTACCGGCGTCCACCCTGCGTCCGTTGACCACGGTGCCGTTGGTCGAACGATTATCCAGGAGGTAAAGGTCACCTCCCTGCCACTGAATGCAGGCATGAACACGGGAGACCGCCGCGTCCCATCGCACGCAGATTCGATTCGCCTCAGCCGTGCCGATCCAGATTTCGGAATGATCGATCGGATACGATACCTGCTCCGGATGCCCGCTCATCCTGAGCCATGCTGTCGGCTGTCCCGGCGCGGGAGCTTCGAAGATATACCGAAACTCGGTGGGCTTGACCACGGGCGCGGCGACCGGACCGGCAGCGCGCGGTACCGAAGCCTGGGCGGGCGGTACCGGCTTCTTCGGCATAGGCGCCTTCGCCGGCCGATCGGGAGGCGATGATCCCGGAACCTCATTGCGTTCGTAAACCGTGGCGACCCGGGCCTTTCGCGGTTGGTCGTCCGCCACGACCGGCGGAACCGGCACAGGAGTCTCCACGGGCGCGGGTTGCTTCTTTCGGCTGTGGAGCAGGAAAGTCACCCCGATCCCAAAGAGTGCAATCGCCGCGCCGATCGAAGCATAAAGAACCGCGTCCGACCCTGGCGGCGCAGGCAGCACCATAGAAACCAGGTCCGTGGCAGTTCCCGGTACCGTCACCTGAAACGTGTGGCTCGCGCCATCCGATCGGACCCGCGCCAGACGAAATGTGAGCACGGGAGAATTCAGTAATCCGTCGATCCCCTGTCGCATCGCCTGGCGCAGTTGCTCGTATCCCTTGGCCCTTATGTAAGCGCCTCCCGATGCCAGCGCGAGCGCCTGCATGGGCTCCAGATATTTGACAGCCAGCCTGGTGACACCGATACAATCCACGGGTATACCTAGCTTCCGGGCCGTATCCGACAATTCCGCAGGGGATGGACCCGGACCCTCGTTCTTACCATCGGTGATAACGAGTAAATGCTTGCGGGCATTCGACGTTTCAGCCGCCAGCATCGACAAACCGCGTCCGATCGCGGCATTCAGAAGGGTCTCCCGGCTACCGACGCGAAGCGCATCGATTGCCTGGATCAACTGGGTTTTATCGGCTGTAAACCCCTGCCGTATGTCCACCGAATCCGCAAAACTGACAATGGCAATCCTGTCCTGCGGCCGGGCTCCGGAGACGAACTCCTTCAGCGCGGTTCGCACGGAGTCGAGGGGCGCACCCTTCACGCTGCCGCTGGTATCTATCGCCAGGATAGCCGTGACCCCATAAGGTGAGGCGCGAAATTGTTTCGAAGAGGCCGGTGCGTTTCCCGGCCGCCCGTCCTCCGCCAGACGGGTCGCGGCGGGTGCCACCGCAGCTGAATCCAGCGCCGTTTCGACGGTACCCTGGCCAGCATTCGCCAGGTAGAAGGTGGCGTGCAGATAGGGGTTATCCGCACACGGAGCCAACTGCGAAGCCAGGAGCAAAGCCAGAACCCGGCGGTTGGCGGTGCCCAGACCCATCCTCAACGACCGCCTTGACCGGGTTTTGGAAGAATCCCCAAGCCCGCCTTCATCGCGCGAAAACTGAGACTGTTGTCGTCAAGGGAACCGGATAAGGCCATCGTCTTGATCTCGGCACTCACCGCCCGGCTTCGGTCCACCGGGTTTGGATGCACACTGAGCAAATCGGCCACAAGACCCTTGGATTGCCCTGTGTTCAGCGTCTGCAGACGGTCCAGTGCGCGAACCTCTCCGAGCGGACTCCAGCCAGCCCTTGTGAGATTATAGGCGGCCAGCAGGTCTGCCTCGTTCTCGTTGGCCCTGTCGAACTGCTGCGCAGCCAGCGTCGCGATCGGGATACCGATTTTCGCGAAACCATCCTGTACCTGCTTATCGTCCACCAGAGGAAGCATCCTCCGTACCTGGTCCAGGAGCGCTTTGGATCGCATTTCCAGGGAGATCCGGTTCAACAGGTGCTTTCCGGCGATGTGTCCCGCTTCGTGGGCCAGCACGCTGGCAAGTTCGCTTTCATCCTGCACGAATCCCAGCATTCCGGTGGTGATGTAGACGGCCCCCCCGGGGAACGAAAACGCATTGATTTCGTTTGAATTAATCACCCGGCATGTATAGGTAAGTTCGGGGCGGCGGGAAGCCTTTCCCACCCTTTTGATTACATCGTCCAGGTATCGGTCGAGCAGTGGATTGGCAATGATTTCCTTGCCGGATTCGAAGTCACGGGTCAGCGCGGCGCCGATCTTCACCTCGTCTTCCGGGGTGAACTGATTGTAGGCCGGAGTCTGGATCTTTGGTTCCGCGGCCGTGCAGATCGACACCAGAAAAGCGATCGCAAGCCCGCCTGCGAGAAGTCCCCGGCCGCGTCCGGGCCGCCCCGGAATGGATTGTTCTGCAAGTGACATCACTGAGAAAAGATGTTACCATCAATCTCTCGCGGAATGTTGCAAATCTTTGTTTTCGACCAGTAAATTGCCGGAGAAAGCCCATTGGAGCAGTCGGACTACAAACTAATTCGCCAGGTAGGCGCCGGAATTTCGGGTGCGGTATGGATGGCGGACGGACCCGCGGGCCAGGTGGCCATGCGGCAATTCGCCTCGCCTGCGCAACCCGGCTCCGAGGAATGGCTGGCCGATCGCGCCCATTTCCTGCAGGCGGCCAGGCAGGGCCTCACGTTCCGCAGCCCGAGGGTAGTTCCGGTTCTCGACGTCATCGACGACAGCGACGACGCCTGGGTCGCCTCCGAATTCGTCGAAGATGACACGGTGGAATCCCTCCTCAGCCACGAACGTTTGTCGGTTGCTCAGGCGAACCGGATTCTCCGCGGCGCCGCGCTCGCCCTCGACCAGGCCCATAAGAGTGGCATCGTTCACGGAGACCTGCGACCGTCGAACATTTTCGTCGGGAAGAAATCGGTACGCGTTTCAGATTTCGCCTTTTCACCACGGGCGCGGCGAAGCCCTCGGACGGAATGGAGTCCCGACTGGATTCATCCGTTTATCGCTCCGGAACACCTCATTGCGCCCGGCACGATCGGGCCGCGCTCGGACGTGTACGCGCTGGCTGCGATCGGCTACTACATGTATACGGGCAAACTGCCTTTTTCCTCCAGCGGCGACGTAAGGGCCGCGATTCTCCGGGGGCAACTGGATTCGCCCGCAACGGTCAGCCGCGTGCTCCAGGGCGGTCTGGAAGTGCCTTTGCGCAAAGCAATGTCCCGCGACCCCGGCCTGCGTTTCGCGAACTGCTCCGAGATGATTGGCGCACTCGAAGCGGGTGCAGGTTCGGTCGGCAGCGTTTCCGAAGAAGAAGAAAAGGGTGGCGCCGCGAACAAATTGATCTACGTGGGTATCGGGAGCCTGATTCTCGCTATGGCAGTTGCGACTTTCCTGCTCTTTCATCACCCTGCCGCAAATACAGAAACCGCAGCTAAGGTTGTGCCGGCCGCAGCCAGCGGACCGATTGCCCCAACAGGACAGGCGCCCGTGGCGGCGGATTTGAAATCGGCGAAGAAGACGAAAGCCCCGGTGGCCAAAGTGCTGGATTCGGACCAACCGCTTGCCCGTAGCCAGTCCCAGGCTGAAACTTCGAACGGATCGAGACACGATCCTTTCCCAAAGCCGGAGCCCAAAACAGTTGCGCCTCCACAGAAGCAGACGATACCTTCCGCCTCATCGGTCTTTCAGCAGGCAGGTAACCTTCTTCAACCCAAACCCACCAGAGAGGAAACACCCGTCTCGCCGGAGGTATATGCCAAGCAGCAGAAGGGCTACAGCCTGTTGGTCTATTCCCGCAAGGTTAACGATCCGAAGCATTTGATCGGCAAAGGTATTTCGTTTAAGTTTCTGGATCCGGAACTCGGTGAAATGGCGTCCGGAGACTTGAAGGCGATGGTGTTGCTGAACGGTGTTCCGCCTCCGGGCAAGAACCAGCACCTGTCGGTCGTCTGGAAGGTTGACGGCACACCGATGGATGCACATTTTGTCAGTCCGAATACTGTGACGGAGTTCGGCAGCGAACCGATCGCCGGCACCTACGATGTGATGCTGATGCTGGATAAGGACCTCGTAGCGGAGTATACTTTCCGCATCACGCGCTAATCGAAACTGAAGGGGAAATGATGAGACGAATCTGGTTTGGCACTTCTTTAGCTTTGGCAATGACCGTCGCAACGCTTCCGCAGTTGCCTGCGCAATCCGGAGCGGCGACGGCGCCACGGCAACCCGCAACCGCCTCAACCACACCGTCTGCGAGCGCCGCCCAACAACCCGCCTCCGCCTGCGTTGGCGAAGACCGGTTTGGATCGCTGCGCTGCGTCGCCGATCAGTTGAATACGAACTATCACAAGATAGACGACGACAGCCTCGCGGAGATCGATACGCTGATGAAGCAGAAGCGCTGCAATATCACTCGTGTCGAAGGTCTGCTGGGCCGGGTCACCGACGCACTCAACCTCTGGTTCGACGCCGAGATGAAGTACTGGGATGCCTGGGAACTGGCGGAAAACGATCGCGTGGCGGGGCAGCAGAAGACTCTCGCCAGCATTAAAGAGGATCAGGCTTCGTCGCAGGCCATTCTCGATTCCGCCGTCGCCGACCGCGAGAGAATGCAGCGGGAAAAGGCCGATCTCGAAAAGACCCCACGTCAGACGGTCGAAATCCGGAAGGCCATCGACGCTCTTGTTCAGGATCTGCAAAGTACCGAAGCGCAGATCGCCGACGCTCAGAAGAATTTCGACGACGCCTCCATCAAGCTCAAGAATGCGCAGACGGCACTCGACGCCCGCCTGATCGAAATCCGACAAAATGCGCGGCGTATCCGGGCATGGAAGGAAGATCAGGTGTCGTATTACGACACCATCCACGCCTCCGCCGATTCGATGTGCGCGGTAACCCGCCCGCAGAACAACAAACCGTTGCCGCCGGTGAAAGGTAAGCCACAATGAGGTTTCTCGTGAGATCCGCATGTCTGGTACTGATCTCGGGACTTTGCTTCTGCCTGCCGGCGTTGCCCCAAGGCAAGATCAGGCTCGAGCCCTCGAACCTGGGCGAAGCGGAGGAGGATTACCGAAGCGCTCAGCTGGATTGGCTGAACGCGGATCCGAACCTCGCCGCCGACTTGTTTAAGGGCAATCCTCAGGAAATGCATAAGCGGATCCAGCGAACTGCGGACCTTCGGGATCAGATGATGGAGAAGAAGTCCGTCTATCTGGACCTCATCGTTAAACATTTCAACGAAACCCGCGCGCGGGTGGCGATTCCCGATGCGCAGATTCCGATTCCCGAGTTACGCAGGGATCTCGAAGACGAGCAGTCGCGCCTGCTGGGCGAGCAGGAACGGCTGGATGCCCTCATTCATGACCTTCCCCAGGACGACCTCTATACCTTGGTTGCCCATGAACTGAATGTGGAGCGAACGCAGTTGGTAAACCTCCAGAATTCCGTCGCGTTGCGCATACGCGGAC
>Ga0302319_10014804_pt1 | contig 14500 bp, 15 predicted proteins | sample Bog_T0_2_FD_203319 | JGI IMG/M metagenome (GOLD analysis project Ga0302319, IMG submission 203319) | Peat permafrost microbial communities from Stordalen Mire near Abisko, Sweden - Bog_T0_2 | ecosystem: Environmental > Terrestrial > Soil > Wetlands > Peat | place: Sweden: Abisko, Stordalen Mire... | reverse complement strand
AGCCTTCGACGAGGACGGGTGGTACCACACCGGCGACATCGGAGTCCTGGACGAGGACGGCTACCTCACCCTCACCGATCGCAAGTCGGACATCATCATTCGTGGCGGGGAGAACATCAGCGCGCTGGCCGTCGAGGAAATACTGCTGTCCCTGCCGGCGGTCGCAGAGGCGGTGGTGGTGGCGGCGCCCGATGCGCGCCTCGGCGAACGGGTGGCCGCGGTGCTGCGCATCAAGCCCGGCCACGCGATGCCAACCCTCGATGAGGTCCGTGACGGCTTCGAGCGCGCCGGCGTGGCCCGGCAGAAGTGGCCTGAGGAACTGCATCAGGTTGAGGATTTTTCCCGCACCGCGAGCGGAAAAATTCAGAAATATCTTGTGCGCGAACGTATTAAGGAATCGAAGCAGTAATGCAAGCTAAACGATTTAGGCGGGGGGCCCGCCGACGGTCACGCCGGCAGCCTTTTCGAACGGCTTGATCACCGCCTTGAAATCGGAGTCAGTGCCTTCGTCGCGCGCGGCAGCCTCCCAGAGCCGCCCGATTACTGCGGCGACGTCGACCGGCACGCCGAGCGCTTTGGCCTCGTCGAGGTAAAGCCGCACATCCTTGACCATCAGGCCGGTGGCGAAGCCGTAGTCGAAGGTGCGCGGCAGGATCGCGCGGGGGAATTTGTCGCGGCTTGCGCTGGTTGCGCCCGAGCCCGCGTTGAGTACGTCGATCATGACGGCGGGATCTAGACCGGCTTTGACACCCATGACGACGACTTCTGCGGTTGCAACCAGGACGTTGGCCGCCAGAATGTTGTTGGCGAGTTTCATCGTTTGCGCCGACCCGGGCTTTTCGCCGATGTAGAACGGCCGTCCGATGGCTTCGAGTGCCGTTCGGACTAAGTCGAATTCGTTGCGTGGGCCGGAGACCATGAGGGCAAGTGCCCCCTTTTCCGCTCCGCTGACACCGCCGCTGACCGGGCTGTCGAGTGCGGCGATGTTCCGTTCGGCCAGTAGGTCATGGATTTGCGCTGACGTTCGGCTGCCGACGGTGGACAGGTCGATGTAGCGCTTGACCCGCGAGCCCTCGATCACGCCCCCGGCCCCGGTGGCCACTTCCAGCGACGCCGATGGCGACGGCAGGCTGGCCATGACCGTCTCGGCCTGATCGGCGACCTCTCTGGACGATGCCGCGGCTTTTGCCCCGAAGGCCACGGCGCGCTGCAGTGCCGCGCTTTGCGTGTCGAAGACGATCACGTCGTGGTGCGTTTCGATAAGGCGTCGCGCAATGGGAAAGCCCATGTTTCCCAACCCGATAAACCCGATTTCCATCACCCGGCACTACCCCCCGTCCGGGGTTAGGTCGAGTTCGGCGAATGCCTCGCCGGCGATGCGAAAGCTGTCCACCGCGGCCGGCACGCCCGCGTAGATGGCGACCTGCAGAAAGACCTCGCGAATCTCATCCCGGGTCGCGCCGTTGGTCAGTGCCGCCTTGACGTGCGTGCGCAATTCGTTCGGCCGGTTGAGGGCGGAGATCATGGCCAGGTTCAGCATGCTGCGTGTCTTTCGTGGCAGTTCCTCGCGGCCCCACACCGCGCCCCAGCAGTACTCGGTGATGAGATCCTGTAGGGGCCTGGTGAAGTCATCGGCGTTGGCCAGTGCCTGCTTGACATACTCCTCGCCCAGCACTGCGGAACGGACTTCAAGTCCCCGTTGGTAGGTGTCGCGGTCCACTGTCTTCTCCTTCGCGATCAGGGTCATTTCCGCCCAGCTAAGCTCCCAGGATGGCACTGCCAGGTTTGGTGCTCATACACGGTGGCGCGCACGCCGCCGATTGCTGGGATCCCACGGTCGTCGAATTGGCGCGACAGGCACCGGAACTGCGTGTCCTCGCGGTGGACCTCCCCGGCCGCGCCACCAAGCCGGCGGATCTGACTAATGTCGGCATCGCGGACTTCGTGAATTCCGTGGTCGCCGACGTCGACGACGCGGGATTGCGTGACGTTGTCGTCGTCGGGCATTCGATGGCCGGATTGGTGGTGCCCGGTGTCGTCGCAAAGCTCGGGGCGGCGCGGGTACGCGAGTTGATGCTGATCGCAGCGTTCGTCCCACCGCAGGGGCTGTCTGTGGTGGACACCCTTGGTGGGCCGCTGGCCCCGCTGGCACGCTCGGCGCGTCGTTTCCATCTGTCATCGATACCCAAGCCGTTGGCGCGATTCGCCTTCTGTAACGGCATGACGCGCGCCCAGCGCCAGTTCGCGCTCGCGCGGCTGTACGGCGAGGCGATCAACGTCATCGTCGAGCCGGTCGATCGCAGTGACCTTCCGCGCGACGTGCCGCGGACATGGATCATGACGCTGCGTGATCGGGCGTTGTCCGTGCGGCAGCAGCGGTTCGCGATCGAATCACTCGGTGGCGTCGACACCATGATCTGCGTCGACAGTTGTCACAACGTAATGATCTCCGAGCCGAACTGGCTGGCTAAAACACTGGCCGAACGATGCCGGCTGCGTGCCCGTGGCTAGCCTGCCGGTCGGCTACAGTGAACTCCTCAACGCCCCAACGGTTTCCAGGTCGTCGAGCGCAGCGACACTGCGCCGCAGGCCTTCCATGGCGATGTCTTCGACCTGCATTCCCCCCATCCCTGCCGTGATCAGCGTGGCGGTGTAGGCGTACAGCGCGCCTTGCCGGAACCGCAGCCAGAGATCGTCGCGGTCCAGGTCGGGTCCGCCGGCGGCCGCCAACGCCCGTCGATATTCATCAAGTAGGTCGCGTTGAGCGGTACGGCGGTCCTCCGGCGTCAAACTGGTGATCAGGGTGTACGCCAATTCGCGGCTGGGGTGCCCACGCCGTACCGCCTGCCAATCCAGCAGGCCCGCGTCGCCGTCGCGGAAGTAGACGTTGCCCGGATGGGCGTCGCCGTGCATGACGGTGTGTGGGGGGGTGTCGATTACCGCGGCCACCGCGCGGTAGTTGTCGGCGATGAATCGACCGTTCTCCACTGGGACGGTGCTGCGTTCGGATAGTCGCTTGATCGAGCTCTTCATCAGTGAGCCGGTCAGCAGCGACGTGACATCGCCCGAAGGGGTATAGAGCCATCCCAGCGTCCCTCGCCCGTCCTGGGGAAGCCGGCTCCAGAAGGTGGCATGCAGGGCGGCGAGCAATTCGACGATAAGGCTGGCTTGGTCGATAGAAAGCGGGTGCAAAGTGTCGGGAAATTCGCACGCGTCGGCAGGCAGGTCTTCCAAAACCAGCAAGTACCGGCCCGTCCAGGAATCGAATTCGGCCCCATAGGCTTTCGGCACCCCGTTGAGCTCCGGGGCGAGTTGGCTGTAGAAGCGCACCTCGGTGTCCCCGAGCCTGCCGAGTTCACCCATCAATCGGGTGGCAGCCGTCTGGGCGGCAATCTTGACGAACACCGTCTCGGGTACATCGTCTCCTGTCAATGCCAGTCGTGCGCGCGACGACGTCCCGGCATCGCTGTCCAGGACGCTGACCGAACGCACGGCGCCGCCCAAGACATTGGACAGGAGGGCGGCGTCGATACCGTCGACCGTGCGCGGCAGGCCCGCCCGGCCCCCCACCACCGCCTCGGTGGTCACCCGGCCGATGCCCCGGCCCAGATGACCGGCCAGGCCGACGACGTTGCGAGCCTGCCCTAGGGGATTTTTCATCGGATGATCTGCTCTTCCAGGGGTTCAGCGGATATCTAGGGCGCCCACGCGGTTACGACAAAGCTAGCGCAAGGCCTGGACATCAGACAATGCTCAGCTATTGTCTGATTGGTGGCACTAGTGCGCGAACCAGAAATTGTTCGACGAACGTGCGTTTGTCGGTTGCGGCGCGGTTCCGCCATGACGGCGCGAGCAGGAACAGCGCCGTCGTGTGCAACCACTGCACGATCGATCGGAGATCGAGGTCCGTATAGAGGCGGCCCGCGACCTTCCACCGCTGCAGGATGGGCTCGTAGTGCCGCAACAGCAGATCCACGATGGGTTGCGAACCCATTTCAAGAGCGGCGGCCACCGCTGTGCTCTCGGCAGCGAATAGCGATTCGTTCAGCGGATCACCCTCCACGGACCCCACTGGCGCCAGCACCATCTGGGGCAACGAGGAGACGGGGTCGTCGGGATTGGGCAGGGTGCGCACCAGTTCACCGACGGCCGCGTCGATACGCATTAGCAAAAGCTCCAGCAGGACGTCGTCGCGGCCGGGGAAATAGCGGTAAACGGTCGAGCGCGACACACCGGCCTCGTCGGCGACTTCCGCCATCCGGATCTGGGCGTTGCCCCGGCGCACGATGCAATGGCCCGCGGCGTCCAGGAGCCGCCTGCGGGCCTCCTCGTCGTCGAGGATCGCGCGGTCATCGCCCCACCGCCTGCTCGGTTGCATGTCGTCGATGTTACGGGATACGTTGTGCCACGCAATATCTGACAAGCATCCGAGTTTCCTGCGGGCGATTGAATCAGTAGCCGGAAAGGGCAATCATGGTTTACTCCGCGGCTGACGAGTCGTTCACTCACCAGCTTCCGACGACGTTCGATCAGGTACACGACCCCGACCCCACGTGGTCGGACCGCTGTTACTTCTTCGCCGCGTCGCCGGACGGCACGATGCTCCTGGCCAGCGGCTACGGCAACAATCCGAACACCCGGACCGCCATGGGCTATGTCAAGGTCAGTCTCGCCGACGGCCGGCACTGGGATCTGCTGGCCGGGCGGCCGGTCACCGGCGACGACCGCGGCGAGGTAGGCGCTGGGCCGATGCGCTGGACCTGTGTCGAGCCGCTGAAGAAGTGGCGGCTCGACGTCGAACCCAACGACTCCGGCATCGCCTGGGAGCTCTACTACGAACCCACCGCCCCGAGGTGGGAGTTATTGCCGATGAAGGTGCGCGACAAAGACGGCCGGCAGCTGGCGGACATGTATCACATGAAGGAACCGGGCCGATGGACCGGTTGGGTGGAGATCGACGGTCAACGCATCAGCGTCGACGGGTTTCACGGTGGCCGGGACCGAACCTTCGGCGTCCGCGTCGCCGACAAAATCGACTTCTGGCTGTGGCTGGACGCGGGCTTCGAAGACCGGGCCATCGAGGCCTGGATCATCGAATCATCGGACGGCACGGTAAATTACGTCGACGGCGGGATCACGCATACGGATGGCACGCTGTCCAAGCGGTTCGTCAAAATCGAGCATGACGTGGAATTCGACGGCGACCGCAAACGGCCCGCACGCGCAGTGCTGGTCTTTACCGACGAGGACGGGACAACCTACCGTGTCACCGCCGATACGCCACACCGGGACGTCAATGCCTACTACGGGATGCCGATGTCGCACCGCGAGTACCAGGATTTGGGCAATGGTGCCTACTTCATCCACTTCCTATGGGACAGCAATGATCCCGGGCAGCTCAGCGAGACCGAAGGCAAGTCGATGGCGATTGACCAGCTGATGCGCTTCCAGCTCGACGGTGACGCCGGTTGGGGCATCTTCGAAATTCTGATGGGTGGACAGTGCTACCCGCGCTACCCGAACTGGACGACGATGGATATGTCGGCCTTTAAGCAGGACAAGACACCGGCCGGTCGCCGGCGCGCGGACAGCTAGGATCGTCTGGTCGAAGGAGTTCGTCAATGACGTTGGACACCAACATAGCTGAGCGGTTGACCGGGTGGCTGCGCACGCAGCTGCCCGACGCCGAGGATGTCGGCATCGAAGACCTTGACCGGGTGAACTTCGGGCATTCCGCTGAGATGATGGTCCTGACCATCACGACGCGCGACTCGCGCCAAGAAGTGGTGCTTCGGCTGCGGCCCAAACCGCCCGCGCTGCTGGAACCCTACGACCTGGCACGCCAGTTCACGATTCTGCGCGCACTGGAGCCCACCGCGGTCCGCGTCCCCCGGGCACTATGGCTTGAGGACGCTGGCGATGTGCTTGGACGGCCGTTCTTCGTCATGGAACGCGTCGGCGGGGACGTGTACGAGATGGAATCACCCGATGTGGCAGACGACACCGCTGTGCGGATGTGTCAGAGCCTGGTCGAACAACTCGCGGCGATCCACTCGGTCGACCTCAAGCAGACGGGGCTCGATGCGCTCGACGACGGAAGCGACCACCTTGAGCGCGAACTCAACCACTGGGCCGCGGAAATGGATCGGGTGAAACATGATTCGCTGCCCGCCCTGGAACGGCTCCTTGCGGCGCTGCGCCAGACCATGCCCAAGCCCTGTCCCAGAGTCACTTTGGTGCATGGCGACGCCAAGCCGGGAAATTTCGCCTTTATCGGCGGCGAGGTCAGCGCCGTCTTTGACTGGGAGATGACGACTGTCGGCGACCCGCTGACCGACATCGGATGGCTCGAACTGCTCTGGATGCAGGCTGTCGGTATCACCAGCCATCCTGCCGCGTTGTCCGTAGACGCCCTGCTCGCGCGTTACCAGGCGGTCAGTGGGATCGAGGTCGCGAACCGCTCGTGGTACCGCGCATTCAACGCCTACAAGATGGCGGTCATCTGCTTGATCGGGGGCATGCTCATCGACGGCGGTCACAGCGACGATCAAAAGCTCGCGCTCGCCGCGTACGGCACCTCGATGCTGACCAAAGTTGGTCTGGGCGAACTCGGCATAGACGAACCCCTCGCCGACGGCCCCGTCATGCCCCGCGTGGAGCGGATCCGGCAAGTCAGGTCGCTGGCTACGTGATCTGGCCGACTCCGCCGACATCGCGGAGCTTTACAAAACATGCCGAAAGTGTCACGCTCGCTAGCGTGTCAATGTCAACTACCTGGACCGCCGGCGCGACCGGCGCCGTCTGCATCCGCGGCGCTTAGGGTCCGCTGCGATGCCGAGGTTCTCCTACGATCCCTTCGACCCGGTGGTGATGGCCGATCCGCGGCCCTACTACCGGGTGCTGCGCGACGACCACCCCGTGTACTACATCGACAAGTGGGATACCTTCGCGTTGTCGCGTTTCGCTGATATCTGGCATGTGCTGGAAAGCAACGATGGCACGTTTGTGGCGTCGGAGGGAACGTTGCCGGCTGCGACGGTGTTGGCGGTGCACAACAACGGACCGGTCGCGGACCCACCGCTACATCCGATGCCGTTTCACGCCAACTTCGACACGCCGATCTACGACGATGTCCGGCGTTGTACCTCGGCGCCGTTTCGGCCCAGGTCTGTCGCGAAGTTGGAGGAGCGGATCCGGGGGCTGGCCAACGAGTGCCTCGACGAGTTGCTGCCGCGCGGGGCATTCGATCTGACCCAAGACTACGGTGGCGTCGTCGCGGCTTCTGTGGTGTGCGAATTGCTGGGTTTACCGGTCGATCTCGCCCCCGAGGTGCTGGCCACCGTCAACGCCGGCAGCCTGGCCCAGCCGGGAAGTGGCGTGGAGGTGGCTAACGCCCGACCCGGCTATCTCGAGTATCTGGTGCCCGTCGTCCAGCGACGCCGGGCAGAAGCGGCCGACGGCACATCGCCGATCGTAGACAGCCTCATCGGCTACCGACAGCCGGACGGCTCCGAGCTCAGCGACACCGAAGCCGCTATCCAGATGCTTGGCGTCTTCATCGGCGGGACCGAGACGGTGCCGAAGATCGTCGCGCACGGGTTGTGGGAACTGACCCGCCGACCAGAACAGCTGTCGGCGGTGCGTGCCGATCTCGACGCCAACGTGCGGGTCGCACGCGACGAGATGATCCGTTATTGCGCACCGGCGCAGTGGTTTGCGCGCACCCTCCGCAAGCCATACCCAATCCACGGAACGACGATCAACCCGGGCCAGCGCATCATCACCCTGCTGGCCTCGGCCAACCGTGATGAGCGCGAGTATCCCGACCCCGATGAGTTCATCTGGAACCGGCGCATTGACCGCTCTCTGGCCTTCGGCCGCGGCCAGCACTTCTGCTTAGGGTTTCACCTGGCTCGCCTGGAGATCGCCGTGCTAGTGCAGGAGTGGCTCAAACGTGTGCCCGCCTACCACGTCGACGCCGAGGCCGCGTCCAGGCCGCCGTCGAGTTTCCAGTGGGGCTGGAACAACATCCCGGTCGAGGTCTGACCGTGTGGTCCTACCGGCTTGTCGCGCCATACACGTTCGAGAGAAACGATCTGCCGGACAAGTCCGCTGAGTGTCTCGGCGAAAGTCAGTTGCTGCTGCGCTTTTTGGGCGCCGGGATCTGTGGCAGCGATATTCCCGGTTTCCGCGGCACCCAGGGTCGACTGCCCGGTGACACCGGCGCCAGCGTCGCTGGAATGGACGGGTTCCCGATTCACGAGATCGTGGGCGAGGTGCTCGCCAGCCGGCATCCCCAGCATAAACCGGGCGACTTGGTCGTCGGGTGGGCCTCTGGATTCGACGGTCTGATGCAACGGGTGGTGTCCCACGGCGACGGGCTCGCACCGTATGACCCCGCGCTGAGTCCCGAACGCGCGGTCGGCCTTCAGCCGCTGGCCTGCGTGTTGTACGCCGTCGAACAACTGCCCGATCTTCGCGGCCGCCACGTCGCGGTCATCGGTCAGGGCTCGATCGGACTGCTGTTCTCCTATGTTGCCAAAGCCTTTGGGGCGCGCCGTGTCACCGGCGTAGACCCGGTTGACCGTGCCGGGATCGGCGGGGCGTTCGGTGTCGACACGATCGTGCGGGCCACCAGCGATCGCTGGGTCAATCACCTGGGCTCTGATCGGCCCGATATTGTCATCGAGGCCGTCGGCCATCAAGTGGCGACGCTTGGCCACGCGATACAAGCGGCCGCATTCGGTGGGACAGTCTTTTATTTCGGTGTCCCGGACGACGACAGCTATCCGATCAGCATGCGCACCGTGCTGCGGAACAACCTCACACTGAAATCCGGTGTGACACTCGATCGGCGACGGGTACTCGGCCGCGCCGACGATTTCGCGCGCCAGCACCCCGAGCTGTTGGAGCGCTACATCACGCACGCACTGAGCGTGCACGATGTGCAATCGGCCTTCGAATTGGCCTGCAGGCCGACGCCCGAACGTGTCAAGATCGCCCTCGTCGAATGATCCCGGGATCGCTGTAATCGATGAGTGACGACAAGGAAATTCGCGAGTTGCTCGCCAGATACGCGCTGACCCTTGATGTCGACGATTTCGACGGCTGCCTCGAGCTGTTCACTGACGATGGAGAGTTTCTGGTGTACGGGAAGACGTGGGCCGGCGAGGGGATCCGGGATATGTTTACCCGCGCCCCCCGGGGCATGCACTTGTGCGGCGCGACCCTCGTCGATCTGCACGGCGAGACCGCGACGGCACGGACCCAGATGTTGTTCATCGAGTCATCAACCCATGAGCTCAGGCCGGCGCTGTATGACGACGACTTGGTCAGATCTCAAGGTCGTTGGCGATTCCGCCGACGCCGGTGCCAATTTCTCACCACCAAAGGGCTTTCCGACAGACCACAGGAGCATTCGTGACATCAGATAACCGTGTCGCCCTGGTGACGGGTGCGGCTCGCGGGCAGGGGGCGGCGATCGTCAAGCGGTTGCGCCAAGACGGCTTCCTTGTCGCCGCATGCGATCTCCTTGCCGACGAACTGAAAGCCAGCACTGCGGAGCTCGATGACGCCGGGGTGATCGCGGTCCCGCTCGATGTGACTTCGGCAGAGCAGTGGGCCGCAGCGGTTGGCCAGGTGGTAGACCGGTTCGGGGGACTGACGACGCTGTGCAACAACGCCGGAATGCTGCACCGCGCGTCGCTGGCCGACGAAACTCCAGAGGGCTTCGAGCGCCTCTGGCGGATGAACTGCCTCGGGCCATTTCTCGGTATGCGGGCCGCGCTCGACGCACTCAAACGGGCCGATGGCGCCGCGGTCGTCAACACCTGCAGCACCGGTGCCGTGCGGGCGTTTCCTAACCACGCCGCCTACGGTTCGTCGAAGTGGGCGCTGCGCGGGCTGACCCAGATCGCGGCCGCAGAGGTTGGGCAGTTCGGCATCAGGGTCAACGCGGTGTTCCCCGGACCTGTCGAGACGTCGATGCTTGACGACGCCACTCAGCAGCGGCTGGCGGCAACGGCAATGTTCGGCCGGATCGGCAAGCCAATGGAGATCGCCGATGCCGTGGCGTTTCTGGTGTCCGAGCACGCGTCGTTCATCACGGGAGCCGAACTTGTCATCGACGGCGGACAAACCTTGCGGATCGGTTAGTCGCCGAGCCGCTCCTCGAGCAGCCCGACGGCGTCGAGGTCGTCGATCGCCTCGGTGGTGCGGATCATGGCCGGCCGCGCTATTTCGATTGGTTGCCACGTGGATCCCATTGCGGCGGTGGAGGTGGCGGCAATCCATGAGTAGACCGAGAAAAGCCGGTACTGCTCGCGGGCAGTAGCGGCGTCGAGGGTTGCACCGTGCGACTCGAGGGTGCGTCGATACAGGCTGAGCAAGGCTTCTTCGTTGGCGCGCCGCACGTCGGTGGGCACCGAGTTGCACATGAAGTAGGCGACGTCGCGCATCCCCGGACCCCGGCCGACGACGGCCCAGTCGTAGAACCCGGTGCGCCCGTTGTCGACGAACAGATTGCCGATGTGGCTGTCCCCGTGGATCAGCGTGTGCTCGCCTTGGTTGAAAAGGCTGATCACGTCGAGGGTTCGTTCCATATACAACTCGGCCAATCGCCGGAAGGCGGGCGGCATCTCGGCGCCGAACTGATCCAGCGCGAGCTTGATGAACATCGAGCGGCGAGCCGTCGTCTCGGGATTCTCTGGCTTGCTGCGCATGCCGTCGGGAGTGCGTAGCCATGGCAGCTGCTGGCCGCGGAAGGCGGCATGCAGCTTGGCAAGTTCCTCCACGGTGGACTCGGCCACCTGCAGGATGTCACCGTCGGAGGTGGCCGGGAACCGGCATCCAGACGCTCCTAAGTCCTCCAGCACCATTACGAACGAGCCATCGTCGGGATCGTAAGCGCTGTGCCACACGCGGGGAGCTCTTACTGGTAGCTGGTTTCCGAGATTTGTGTAGAGGCGTGCTTCTGCCACGCCGAGCCCGACCTGCCGGATCAACTTGCGCTGCTCTGGAACAAAGGGCTGCAGCTTGACGAACAGCGTGTCGGGTACTGCACTGTCCCCGGTGAGCCGGACAACCGCGCGGCCCGTCGTGCCCGAATGGGCGTCGATGATCTCAACAGCGCTTACGTGGGCGCTCAATACCTGACTGAACCAATCCGCGGTGAGGTCTGCGACCTGGTCTGGGATCGGCGGAACGCTCGTTGCTGAAGTTTCCGACATCAGGTCACTGTAGGAACGTATCAATCAAAGGGTGAAATCGCCTGGGAAAAGCCTGGTCTCGTCCCGCGGTCCGCGGTGCAGCAGAATGGGTCGCATTCAGGCTGGCGGTAGGTGCAGAGAGGGGCTCGGCATGACGGAAGCGAGCGGTGACGTCTGGGAGGTGATGTCGACCGCGCGGACCATCCGGCGCTTCACCGACGAGCCCGTCGACGACATCGCCCTGGCGCGGTGCATGGAGGCGGCCAGCTGGGCTCCCTCGGGCGCCAACGCGCAGGGCTGGCGCTTCGTTGTGCTGCGATCGGCCGAGCAACGGGCCGTCGTGGCCAAGGCCGCGGCGCACGCGTTAGAAGTGATCGAGCCGGTCTACGGCATGACTCGCCCCGCAGCCGACGACAACAGTCGCCGCGCCCGCACCTACCGCGCGACCTACGAACTGCATGATCGCGCGGGCGAGTTCACCTCCGTCTTGTTCGCGCAAAAACACTTCCCGACGGCGTCCGAACTTCTGCTCGGCGGGTCGATCTTCCCCGCCATGCAGAACTTTGTGCTGGCCGCCCGCGCCCAGGGTCTGGGGGCGTGTCTGACCAGCTGGGCCTCGTACGGCGGCGAGCCGCTGCTGCGGGCGGCCGTCGGGGTGCCCGAGGACTGGCTGATTGCCGGCCACGTCGTGGTCGGATGGCCCAAGGGCAAGCACGGGCCGGTTCGTCGCCGCCCGCTCGCCGAGGCGGTCAACCTCGACCGCTGGGACGAGCCGGCCGACGACCTGCTGGCTGCTAGGCAACGCCGGTTGGGGCACTGAGCCAGAACGCGCGTCGATATGTCATACGCCGATTCCGAGATTATTACTTCCGCAAGGGAGAATGTTATTCTCGCCATGGCGGTGACGGAGGGTGACCAGAGGAGGCGGGCCCCGAATGCTGTTGGAGTTCGATGCTGATCAGCGACTGTGGCAGAGCACGGTCCGTGACGTCGTCAGTAAGCAGTGTCCGCCCTCCCTGGTGCGCAGCGTGGCCGAGGACGGTGTCGACCCGAGCCCGCTATGGAAGTCCTATGTGGACCTTGGCTGGACCGAGCTGAACGATCCGGACAGCGCCGTGGAGCTGGCCATCGTGCTCGAAGGGTTGGGTCACGCCACCGACCCCACGCCTTTCCTGGCGACGATGAGCCAGTTTGCGCCGTTGGTCGCCGATCGGTTCGACCCGCACGAGTCGGGCACCGCGGTGTACAACGGCGTTTCGGCGCACCGCGATGCGGAGGGCTGGGTGCTGGACGGAACGGCACGCCATGTCCTGGACGGTGATCGGGTGGACCGGCTGGCCGTGGTGACCGATGCCGGCGTCTTCATCGTCGCCGCCAATCAGGTGCAGACCCGACGCTCCTCGGTATTCGACCCGGTTCTGCATGTCGCGGACCTTTCCTTCGGCGAGGTTCACGTCCCCGACAGTGACCGGTTGAACGCCGACAGGGAGCGCGCACATCACATTGCGCTGACGGGCATGGCAATCACGATGGTTGGCGCCTGCCAACGCATCCTCGATCTGGTGCTCGAACATGTCCGCAGCCGCCAACAGTTCGGCGTCGCAATCGGATCCTTCCAGGCCGTCCAGCACAAAGCCGCCGACATGCACGTGGCGATTGAGCGGGCCCGGGCGCTGTCCTATTTCGCGGCGTTGACGATCGCCGCCGACGACCCACGGCGCCGGCTGGCGGCGGCGATGGCCAAAGCCTCGGCGGGGGAGTGCCAGTCGCTGGTATTCCGGCACGGGTTGCAGCTGCACGGCGCAATGGGTTTCACGTGGGAGAACGATCTGCAGTTTGCGCTCAAGCGGGCCAAAGCCGGGGAGCTCATGCTTGGTGGCGCCGCCGAGCATCGGGCGCGGATCGCCGAGGAATACCGTGCAGCTGACTTTTGATCCTGACGTCGAGGCATTCCGGGCGGAGTTTTCGGCCTTCCTCGACGAGAACACGCCGCCGGCAAGCGAAACGCTGGAGCGTCCCCGGTCGGTATCCCACATGCCGCAGTGGGCGCGTCGTTGGCAGCGGCTGCTGTTCGACAACGGCTGGCTGCTGCCCAGCCAGCCCCCGGAATTCGGCGGACGCAATGCCACGGTTCTGCAGCAGTTCGTCTACATGGACGAGTTGTCCCGTCGGCGGATCTACCACAGCTTCAACCCGCAAGGCGTCAATATCATTGCGGCGTCGTTGTTGTCGTTCGGAAGTGAGGAACAGAAACGCCGCTGGGCGGTGCCGATCCTGCGCGCCGAGATCACCGCATCGCTGGGGATGAGCGAGCCCAGCGCCGGCTCCGATCTGGCATCGTTGCGTACCCGCGCCGTACTGGACGGCGATCACTTCGTGGTCAATGGGCAGAAGGTGTGGACGTCCGGCGCCCACGACGCTGATGTGTTGTTGACGTTCGTGCGCACCGATCCGGATGCGCCGAAGCACAAGGGAATCAGCGTGTTGGTGATTCCTACCGATACTCCCGGCGTGGTGCGGCGGCCGTTCCCGACGATCTGCGCAATCGACGACCGCGACTTCAACGAGGTGTTCTTCACCGATGTGCGGGTGCCCGCGGAAAACCTGGTTGGTGAGCTGAACCAGGGCTGGCATGTGGCCAACGGATCGCTCGGGCACGAGCGCACCATGATGTGGCTGGGTTTTGCCGACCGGATGGACAACATGGTCGGCGACTTTCATCCCACCAGCGAGCTCGATCGCGACAACTACGCCACCACCATCATGGACAAACAAGCGCTGCGCCTGCTGGGTTCGGTGGCGCTGGCCCGCGCCGCTCGCGGCGAAGACGACGTGGCCGCGATCTCGGTGCTCAAACTGCTGGGATCCGAAGCAGAGCGGCGGGGATTCGAATACGCGCTGGAGTCCGCCGGACCCGAGGGCCTCATCCACCCGGCGCAGACCGGCCCGTACGAGCACATGAACCTCGACCACTATTTCGCCAGCTGGTTCGACCGGTACGCCCGCAGCTTTTCGGGCACCATCGCCGGCGGGACGTCGGAGATCCAGCGCAACATCATTGCCCAGCGAGTACTGGGCCTACCCCGCGCCTAAGTCTCGCGAGCAGACGCAAAAGCCCCCGCACGCACGGCGTGTCGGGGGCTTTTGCGTCTGCTCGCCGTCAAGCCCACCTAGTCGATGACGGCGGCTTCTTTGCGTTCGGTGACCGGCAGGGCGAGCTTCTGCTCTTCGCAGATGCGCTGTAGCTTGTCGAGGGTCTCGTCCAGGCCGGCACCGACCTTGCGCCCGGGTGT
>Ga0302319_10014802_pt1 | contig 14501 bp, 13 predicted proteins | sample Bog_T0_2_FD_203319 | JGI IMG/M metagenome (GOLD analysis project Ga0302319, IMG submission 203319) | Peat permafrost microbial communities from Stordalen Mire near Abisko, Sweden - Bog_T0_2 | ecosystem: Environmental > Terrestrial > Soil > Wetlands > Peat | place: Sweden: Abisko, Stordalen Mire... | reverse complement strand
GCGGACGGCATAAGCGCATGAAGCCGGCCGACGCCGACGCCGAGCTGAGCGCCTATGGCACAGCCAACATCGTGGGCGGGCTCTTCGGCGCACCGCCCAGCATCGGCATTCCGGCCCGCAGTCTGGCGGTGGTCCGCTGCGGCGGCACCACGCGGGTTTCGAACCTCATGCACGCCCTGTTTCTGGTGGCGATTCTATGGCTCGGCGCCGGTGTAGTGCAGCACATCCCGATTCCCGCGCTGGCCGGGGTGACCGCGTGGATGGGTTTGTGCCTGTTGGATTGGAGCGCCTGGCGCCGGCTGCCGAAGATGAGCCGCATCGATGGCGCGGCCTTCCTGGTGACGGCGGTTGCGGTGATGTCGGTGAACGCCGTTCTGGCGGTAGCCATCGGTTGCTCGCTCTACGGCTGCCATTGGCTATACCGCCGGTGGATGAGCCCCTCGAACCTCGCCGCCGGCGAACTCCCCACCGTTTCCGATTGATCAGCTTCCCGCTTCGGCCCGTTTCTTGAGCGCCGCGGCGAATTCATCGAAGGCAGGCTGCAGGTTGGGGATGGAACGCTCGATCAGCGGCGAGAGCAGGCCGCTAAACACCTCTTTCATGTAGAATTCCACCGAGCCTTCGCCGCACGGGGTCAAGCTAAACGTGCGTTCGCCGCGGAAAAGTCCAAGGGGCATTCCGCCGGTCCAGATCATCTTCCTGGGGGGATCGAACTGGGTCACCTTGACCGGGAAAGCGCGGCCGGGGCTCAGCTTGGCGTGTACGGTCACCTTTTCTCCGGGGGCGATGCGGCCCTCCACCTTATCCACGGTGGTGTTCCACGAGGTGTAACGCGAGGCGTCGGTGAGAATCTCCCAGATTGCGTCAGGGGTGGCGCGAATGGCAGTCGAGACCTGGAAGATTTTCATCGGCCGATAGTAACACAACAGGTACGTCCCAGGACGGCGTCCGCGAGATAGAATGAAGCCTCGCGTGCGAATTCTCGAACTCCCCGAAATCCGGCGGACCCTGGTATATTCCAGCGTCGTAGCTCTCATGCGCGACGCCCTGATCGCGCAATCGCGCGGGGAATGCGAAACCCCTATGCCCATGCATCTGGATATCGCCTCGCGACACGCGGAAGTTCATATGAAATCCAGCTATCGGCAGGGTGGCCGCTTCTTCGCACTGAAGGTGGCCTCCACTTTTCCTGGCAACATCGAGCGTGGGCTGCCCTCGGGCAACGGAATGGTGCTGCTGGCGTCGGCGGAAACCGGCGAGCCGGTGGCGTTCCTGGCCGATGCCGGCCATCTCACCGACGTTCGCACAGCCGCCGTGGCGGCCATGGTGGCCCGCGAACTGGGCCGTCAAGATCGCGTGTTGGGAATTCTGGGAACCGGCGCCCAAGCCCGGCTGCAAGCCCAAGTCCACGGCGAGATCCTCAAACTGGAGCAGATTTGGATCTGGGGCCGCGACCCCGACAGGACCCTCGACTGCTGCCGCGAAATGCAAACGCAGATGCCGGGCGCCAAGGTCCAGATCGCTTCTTCCCCCGCCGAACTTGCCCGCCGAACCCGTCTGCTTGTTACCGCGACGGCCTCCCGGCAGCCGTTGCTTCATGTTCACGACATCGAGCCCGGCACGCACATTTCCGCCGTAGGCTCGGATGCCCCCGGCAAGCAGGAGTTGGACGCCGAAATCCTCCACCGCGCCGATCTGCTGCTGGCCGATTCCCGGCGTCAGTGCCAGCGGTTCGGAGAGTTGCAGCACGCGCCCGCGGAGTGGGAGCGCGTCCGCGAAATCGGCGCGTTCTGCCAGTCACCCGACACCTCTAGCCCTGACGCCATCACGGTCTGCGACTTCACCGGCCTGGGCGTGGAAGATCTGTATATCGCCGAATACTGTTATCAGAGGTCATTGTGAAAATCGAACCCTTCGAGATGGAACGTATGCAGTCGACTTGGGAAAACCTGGTCGAAATGGATCTCAGCGAGAGCGGGGTTCGCCCCGTCTCTTTGCGCGAACTGGCGGAGATGGGACTGGATCTCGATTCCATTCTGGATATGCCCCTGGGCTATAGCCAGTCGAATGGCACCATCCCGCTGCGCGAGAATCTCGCCGCTCTCTACCCAGGCGCCACGCCGGACCACATCGAAGTCACTAATGGCACCTCCGAAGCCAACTACCTGCTGGCTCTCGCTTTGCTGCGCGAGGGCGACGAGGTGGCTTTTGAAGTTCCCAATTACATGCAGTTCGGCGGGCTGCCCAAGAGTTGCGGCGCGCAACTGCGCACCTTCCACTTACGCATCGACCAGGATTGGGAGCCGGATTGGGAGGAGTTCGATCGCGCGGTGAATGAGAAGACGCGCCTGGTCTATCTTTCCAATCCCAACAACCCCACCGGCTCGGTGCTATCGGAGCAGGCGATGCGCCGCATCGTGACGCGCTGCGAGGCCGTGGGAGCATACCTGTTGGCCGACGAAGTCTACCTCGGTGCGGAAATTCATTGCCCTCGAACGCCCAGTTTCTGGGGCATGAGTGACCGCGTGATCGTCGCGAGCGGCCTGTCGAAAGCGTATGGCATTCCCGGCGTGCGCATCGGTTGGATCGTGGGCCCGGTGGACGTGGTGGCGCAATGCTGGTCCCAGCACGACTACATCACCATCGGCCCGAATAAGATCTCCGACGCCGTGGCGCGCGTGGCCGTGCAGGCGGAAGCCCGCGAGAAACTCTACGCGCGAACCCGCGCCATTCTGCAACATAACCTGCCCATCATGCGGGAGTGGGTGGAGAGCTTCGTTGGGTTCCTGACTTTTCGCGAGCCCAAGGCGGGGGCGCTCTGCCTCGTACGCTACGGTTCGGGCACGCCGAGCTATCCGTTGTGCGAGAGAATCCGGGTGAACCAGAGCGTGCTGATCGTGCCCGGAGTGCATCTGGGATTAGAAGGATTCCTGCGCCTGTGGCTGGGTGGGAAACCGGAGTTTCTTAGCGAAGGGCTGCGAAGGGTAGGGCTGGAGTTGCGGCGGGAGATGGTGGATTAGCGGATCAAATAGACGTAGGCATCATCTACCCAGCGGCCGCCGATCAACTGGCCTCCGAGGCGCATTCCTTCCACGTTCTTGGCCTTGGCGAACTTCTTGCGCAGTTCCTTGATGAATGGATCGGTCATGGAGAGGATCAATGTCACCGGGACCTTTTCCAGGCCGAAGCCAGCGGCGGAGAGTGAGTCGAAAAGCAGCCCGTATGCCTGCCTGATCTTGAGTTCATCGAAAGCGCGCGCCGCCAAGACCAGCCGCCAGTCGCCGTACTCCGACAGGTTCGCGTAGAGTGCGACACTGATTCTTAGCTGAGCCTGTTCGAGAAGCGCCAGAAGCTCCGCGCCCCTGTCGATTTCCAGATTCACCAATATCGCTTGATCCATGAGATTACTCCGTGGCGCCGGCCAGGTAGTACGCTCCATCCGTTAGCCCTAGAGTGCCGTGACGTGAAGTTAAGTTCCTTTCATTGAACTCCACTCCCTCACGGTTGTGGCTTCCATCTCTGTTCCGAGCCGCGCGCGTCAGCGAGCGGAGTCTTGACGGCACCGAATCTTTCGCCTCCTTGGCCCGGATCTTCGATAATTGCTGGAAATCTCGTCGATCCAAAACCCATCATAACCGCTGGCACGGTTCTACAAACCGAGCGCCGCCAACCGCGTGCGCACCGACGCCTTGAACCCTTCGTCGTTGATGGAATCGAGATTGATTTGCACGTTCTCCAGCACCCCGGTTTTGGCTGCCGCTGTCAGCGCTTTGGCCACCGCAAGGTCGGAACCGAACTTGGCGGGAATTTGCAGCGCCTCCAGACGCGCTTGCATCGCGGTGGCGCGTTCCAGCACCTGCAGCGGCACTTCGGCGGCGCCGTGCAGCGCTTCTTCCACAAACGGCCCCCGTTCGTCTTTGGGACGCTTATAGGCCAGCATGACGCGCTGAAATGCTTCGGCGTCGCGGTCCACGGCCTCGGTGAAGAAGCGGCGGTCCAGTTCGAACGGCTCCGGATCCTGCTTCGCCAGGCGAGTCACCATCGATCCCAACGCCGCCGCCATGGCTGCCGCCGCCGCGCTGGCGCTGCCGCCGCCGGGCGTTGCCGTGGGCGCGGCCAGGGCGTCCAGGAACTCGGGCAGGCCGCTGCGCGCGCCCACCGCCTCGGCAATGCGGTTCTCGAGCACCAGTTCCGGCCGGAAATTCTCATAGCGCAGAAAATACTCGGCCGACATTTCGATGGCCTTCTGGGGAATCAGTCCCACGATTTCGCTGCCCACCACCGGTACGCCATACCGCTCGGCCTCACGCCGCACGGTCTCGAAAACCAGGTGCATGGGAGTCTGCTCGAAATCGGTGAGGTTGATGGAGACCTGGGCCTGGTTGCGCGTGGTCAGCATCACCCCCATCGACTTCACGAACCGGAAGCCGCCCGTGGAGAAGCGAATGGTTTTGGCGATCTTCTTGGCGATGCCCACGTCCGGCGTGCCGAGATTGACGTTGTAAGCGATGAGAAACTTGCGCGCGCCCACCACCGTCGCGCCGGCGGTGGGATGGCAGACCGCGTCGCCGACGTCGGGATTGCGTTCCGCAACCGTACCCATTTCACGGACCAGCGCTTCGAACTGGCCGCGGCGGATGTTCTCCAGATTGATGCGGTCAGGCCGCCGGGCAGCGGCTTCATAGAGATACACCGGCACGCGCAGCTTGCTCCAGATTTCGCCCGCCACGCGCTCCGCCAGGCGAACGCATTCCTCCAGGGTGACGCCCTCGATGGGGATGAAGGGAATCACGTCTGCTGCGCCGATGCGCGGATGCGCGCCCTGGTGCTTTGTCAGGTCGATCAGTTCCACCGCCTTCTCCACGCCGCGCAGAGCGGCATCGGCGACCGCCGCGGGAGGCCCCACGAACGTCAGCACGCAGCGGTTATGATCGGCGTCCGATTCGCGGTCCAGCAGGACTACCTCGGGAACGGTGAGGATGGCATCCACGATGGCATCCATTCTGGCGGCATCGCGCCCTTCGGAGAAATTGGGAACACACTCCACCAGTTGTCGCGGCATGAATTCCATAGTTTACTAGTTCGAGCGAGATGTGTCGCGGCGCCGTCGCTGCCCGGCGCGGTAGATTAACACGCCCGCGCCATTGGCCAGCAGCACCACGCCGGCGATCTTGGTGGCGTAGGCTTCTTTGCTGACCACATCCACGATGGGATAGACCGTGATCAGCAGAGCCACCACGCTGGAGAGCAGCCCCGCGGCTGCGGCCAGCTTCAGCCAGGCCGGCACGCGCAGGCGCAGCGTGCCTACCAGGGGCAAGGCAAAGAGCCCCATGTAGGCCAGCGCGTAGTGCGCTACGGAGGCGGTGGACAACAACTGGCTGGCCTCCTGTTCGCGGACGCCCATCATGCTGAGCAGGATCAGCAGCATTACCACCGCGGCTACGAAGAGAATGGAATTGACGGGCGTGCGGCGCCGCGCATCGAGACGCGCGAACCACCCGGGCACCAGGTGATCCCACCCCGCCGTCATGGGCAAGCGGGTCAAGCCGGTGAAAATCAGACTGGACGAGGCAATGGCGCGGGCGATCAGCAGAAATATGGCGAAGGGCGCCACCCAGGAAGCGCCGCCGGTATTTCCAAAGGCCAGCCGGAAAGTCTGCGGGATGGGACCGATCACATTGATTGGCTGATTGCCCACAAACGCCAGCACGGAACTGGTGCCCAGGATGAACATGAGGCAGATCACGGGCGCCGAGAAAAGCACAGACTGGCCGATGGTGCGCGCGGCGCTGCGGCATTCCCCCGCCAGGATGGCCACATACTCGAAGCCGCTGAGCGCGCCCACGGTCATCTGGCCGAAGATCGCCACACTGAACCAGTCGAACCGGGGCAACTGCCATGGCAGGGGTTGGTAGGAGTGGATGGAGCCGCGCCACAGCGCCCACAGCGGCAAGGGCAGCAGAATCACGTAGGCCAGCACAATCAGCACGCTGCCCGCATTGTGCAGCCACTTGCCTATATCCAGGCCGTGGATGGCCACCAGGGTGATGGCTGTCACCACGCCGCCGGTGATCAGCAGCGTGGCCATTTTACTGGATGCCAGCCATGCCGCCGAGGGCCCCAACATGTATCCCAGATCCGTGGGAACGACGAAGACGATGGCGCCCACTACGATCACGGCATAGACCCAGAGATTCCAGGCCGTGAGGAAACCTGCCATCTCGCCGAAGCCGGCTTTGGCCCACTGATACAGCCCGCCCTCCAGCGGCAGCAGACGGTTCAGGTAGATCACCACGGCGGCTAAAGGAAGATAAAACAGGAGCATCGACCCCAGCCAGAAGGTGACATGAGCGCGTCCCAGTTTGGCGGCAATGCCGACCCAACTGGATCCCACAACGCAAAGGATCTGCGCCAGGATCAAGTCTCCCAGGCCAAGCTGCTTGCGGAGTTGCGTTTCCCCGGCTGGGGCGGCGGCGTTGGGCGGGGCGGGCACGATTCCATCAATCATGCCACAGGAGGGGGAGAGGCAGGCTGATCCCTTTACTGCGGGGGTTGTTTGCCTTCGAGCTTGGTTACGCGGTTGGGCAGCGGCTACAACACCGCATCAATGGCGCGGAGGACTGCTGCGTGGGTGCGGGCACGCATTTCCATGGGGCTAGCACCCTTGTGGAACTCAGTGAGCAGGGTGGTTTCCACATGCTCGATGCGGGCATTGGTGCGCTCCTCGGCGGCTTTGATTTCGGCGCGCAGTGACGCGGCGGTGGCGTCCACTAATGCGGTGGTGGCGTCCACAATGCGGCGTTCAGCGACATTGAGCACCGCGGCTATCTGTTCGAGGTCTTCAGGCGTCATTTGGAGGTTGATTGTCTCTTGCTCGATTGTCGCACGCTGGATCCATGCCGGTGTTCATGCCCGCACTTCCATCAATGATATACTTTCAACATGTCCACGGCCGTCGTGAAGATGGAGCCGAAATCCGAGGGGATCGCCACTCCTCGTAAGAAACGGCCCAAGGAACTTGCTGTCATCACCGAATGCTGCACGGGTTGCGCCGGTTCGCCGGCGTGCCTCCCGTATTGCCCCGTCGCCGACTGCATGTATTGGGTTCCGGACGAAGACCATCAGCCCTTCGGCCATATCGAGGTCGACCCGGTGCTTTGCATCGGGTGCAAGAAATGTACCAGTAAGGGTCCCGACGGCGCTTTCCTGGATGGCTGTCCCTGGGATGCCATCGAGATGGTGGCGATCGAGGAAGTGGAAGTTCAGCTTGGCATCAAAATGCCGAACTGAGATCCGCTCCTAACCGACTATGGCTCTGGAGATTCATCAGAAGGAACATGAGGGCGTTACCGTCCTCGATATGAAAGGCCGCGTCACGGTAGGCCCTGAGGCTACCGCCTTGCGCGAAGCGGTGGCTCGCGTAGTGAGCGCCGGGCTGCTCAACCTGGTGCTCAATCTGGCACAGGTGGATTTCATAGACAGTACCGGGTTGGGCGCGCTGGTCATGAGCTCTACCAGCATGCGCAAGGCCGGCGGCTCGGTCAAGTTGCTCAACCTCAATCGCCGCAACATCGAGCTATTGGTGATGACCAAACTGGCCACCGTTTTCGAAATCTTTACCGACGAGCAGGACGCCGTCAACAGTTTTTTTCCCGACCGCAAGCTCAAGCAGTTCGATATTCTGAGTTTCGTGCAACAGATGAAGAAAGAGGAGTAGCCGCCCGTGGCTCTGGTGGTCATAGGAGGCGTGGCCGCCGGCCTGAGCGCAGCGGCGCGGGCGCGGCGCGTGGACCCGCACCTCGAAATCATCGTCCTGGAAAAAGGCCCGGTCATCTCTTACGGCGCGTGCGGGCTGCCGTATTTCGTCGAAGGACGCGTACGCGACGCCGGCCAATTGATCGCCCACACGCCGGAATACTTCCGTAAGGAACGCAATATCGAGGTCCGCACCGGCGCGCGCGTCGTATCCATCTCCCACCCCCGGCGCGAAGTCACCTTGGAAAACGGCGCGCGCGTGCGTTACGAACACCTCGTCATCGCCACCGGCGCGCGCTGCGACACCTCCGGCCTGGCCGGAGTTCCGCAGCCGCACGTATTCACCCTGCAAACCCTGGATGACGCCACCCGCCTGCGCGCCTTTCTGCGCGAAAAGCAACCGCGGAATGCCGTCGTGGTGGGCGCCGGTTATATCGGATTAGAAGCCGCCGATGCCTTACGCCGCAATGGCCTGCGCGTCACCATATTGGATCGCTCTGGTCATCTCCTTTTGCGCGACGATGCCTGGTGGACGGGACTGGTCCACAAGCAACTGGCGGAGAACGGCGTGGATTGGCATGGCGGCGTCGACGTCAAAGCCATCGAGCCGGACCGCGTGGGCGACTTTCCCGCCGACTTGGTGGTGGTTGCCGCGGGCTTCAAACCCAACGTGGAATTGGCCGCCGAGGCCGGTGTGGAATTGGGCCGTAGCGGCGCCATCCGCAGCGACGACCGCATGGAAACCAGCTTGCGCGGTGTTTTTGCCGCCGGCGATTGCGCCGAAGTCAATCACCTGGTCACCGGACGTCCCACCTGGATTCCCTTGGGCACGACTGCCAACAAGGCCGGCCGAATCGCCGGCGCCAATGCCGCCGGAAGCCGCGAGCGATTCCCGGGGATTGTGGGCACTTCGATTGTTTCGGTCTTCGGCATGGGGTTCGCCACGACAGGTCTCTCTTCCAGCCAGGCCCGGGCCGAGGGCTTCTCGCCGGTCGCCGCGGAAATTGCGGCCGCTTCCAAGCCGGGTTATTTTCAAGGCGTCAAGACCAACGTCGAACTGGTGGCGGACCGCGCTACGCGGCGGCTCCTCGGGGGCTCGGTGGTGGGTGAGGATGGCGCCGCGGGACGAATCAACGTGATCGCCACTGCTCTGCACGCGCGCCTGCGCGTGGATGAATTCGCACAGCTCGACCTGGCCTATGCCCCGCCCTTTTCGCCTGTGTGGGACCCCTTGCTGATCGCCGCGCAACAACTGATGAAACAATGGTGACGGATCGTCCCCGTTTGGGGTATCGCACACCTGCATCACAACTTCTTGCAGACTGGCGGTGGCAGTGTTGAGGGGTGCTGAAAGCGCGAACTGTATACCATAGATAACATTCAAATTCGTGCAACCAATGGCGCGACAGTGGGTTTGCTTGAGGAGGAGAGTTACCATGAGATTGCTCAGAACGAAAAAGTACTTGACCTTGCAGGTGCTGGGATTGTTGCTCTTGACCGTGGCTTTGGCTCTGGCTCAAAAGCCGAAAACCAATGTGTCCAGCGCCAAACACCCGAACCTCGCGGCGGCTCAGCAATTGAGTCTACAGGCTTTCAACAAAGTCACCGCGGCGCAAGAGGCTAACGAGTGGGATATGCAAGGACACGCCGCGAAGGCTAAGGACCTGTTAAACCAAGCCAACAGCGAGCTGAAACTGGCCGCCGGCGCGGCCAACAAGAACGCCAAGTAGTAGCCCAGGCGACGAACCAGGCAGGCGATCACCCTGCTACAAGGTAGGGAGGATGGCTGAATATTAGGCGCAGAGACGATCGCCTGCCTGGCTGATTTGAGGCTCTAAGTCAGGCGTGGTTGGTTTTTCCGTCGTTCTCCAAGACTTCGCGAACCTTGGCGGTGAGTTCCGCGGGAGTGAACGGCTTGGGCAGGAAGGCAACTTCCTTACGGCGGATACCGCGCTTGGAAATGGCGCGATCGGTGTGGCCGGACATGTACAGCACCTTCATGCCGGGAAAGAGCGGCAGGAGTTCCTTGGCCAACTCCGGTCCGCTGGCCTTTGGCATGATTACGTCGGTAATCAAGAGCTGGATGGTGCCTGCATGCTTGTCCGCGATTTCGCGCGCCTGCAGCGGATCGCAAGCCTCCAGGATGTGATATCCGGCGCCCTCCATGGTTTCCCGCACCAAGGCTCGCAGCATGTCCTCGTCTTCCACCAGGAGGATGGTCTCCGCGCCGCCCACCGCCGCCCTCAGGGGCGCATTCATTGGAACCGCTACGGCCGCCCGGTCCGCGCGCGGCAGGTAGATCTGGAAACAGGTTCCCCGCCCCGGCGTGCTGGAAAGCTGAACGGCTCCGCCACTCTGCTTCACAATGCCGGCCACGGTATAGAGGCCCAGCCCGGTTCCCTGGCCGGCGCCTTTGGTAGTGAAGAATGGCTCGAAAGCTTGTGCCTGCGTAGCCGCATCCATCCCTGCGCCGGTATCCGTCACGGAAAGCAGAATGTAGGCGCCCGGTTTCACAAGTTCACCCGCTTGATCCACCACCACGTTATTCGTCTGCACGGTCAGGGTTCCGCCGTGGCCCATGGCATCGCGGCTATTGGCCGCCAGGTTCAGCAGCACCTGCTCGATCCGGCCGGCATCGGCGTGCACGCTGCCCAGATCGGCCGCGAGATCCAATTTCAGTTCTATATCCTCGCCCACCAGCCGCTGCATCATGGTACCCAGGTTGGTCACCACCTGGTTGAGGTCCAGCACTTTCGCCTGCGGTACGCGCCGCCGGCTGAACATCAAGAGCCGGCTGGTGAGTTCTCCGGCGCGCTCGGCAGCCTTCACAATCTGTTCGGCGGAATGGCGGTTCGGATCGGTGGGACTCAGTTTGGCGAGAATCAACTGACTATATCCGGTGATGATGGTGAGCAAGTTATTAAAATCGTGCGCCACGCCGCCGGTGAGCAAACCCAGCGCTTCCATTTTTTGCGCCTGGCGAAGTTGGTCTTCCAGATTGCGGCGGCCGGTGATATCCATGACGACCGCCAATAGGGCAGTTGTCCCGCCATATTGGATCTGGTGCAGTGCGATTTCCACCTCGAACCCGCGGCCGTTCTGGGCGCGGTGCCGCCACTCGCTGGCCGCGGGGCGGGTAGGGCTGTGCAGTTCGGCCAGGAAGCGATGGGCGTCTTCTTCGCTCTGCACATCGGCCAGCGTCAAATTGCAAAACTGGTCGCGCGAATAGCCATAGAGGGTGCAGGCAGCGGTATTGACCTCCAGAAAATGCCGGCCATCGGCATCGAGAATCCACATCGGCTGCGGATGCTCCGCGAACAGGAGGCGGAACTTCTGGTCCCGGCTTTTCAAAAGACGCTTAGAGGACATGATGGAAGATCACCCTAATGTCAGATTAAAATTATTGGCGCTGCAAAACAGAGTAATGTTATCCAAATCTTCACAAACTTGCGAGATTCCCCTTGAGCAACGTACGAATCCTCCCATGGTTAAGGGAGTACTAGTATTTGGGAGTACGGTGACAGGAGGCGGACGACGTGAACCGAGGTGAGCCAAGACGCGGAACCGGGGATAAGTGCGAGGGCAAATCGAACGGTAAACTCGGGTCGCGGCTCGGCGGATGCATACCGAGCCGCGGACCAAAGGAGCGGTTATTTCTACTGAAATACTTTGGCGGCTTTAAAATCCCCCGCTTTGACGATGGAAATGGCGGCGGGATCGATATGCTTGCGGAAGGCGGCGTTGATTTGCGCCGGCGTAAGCGCCGCGATCCTGGCTTCCAGATCGGCATTCCACTTCAGCGGGCGGTCCAACTGTTCGTCGGTAGCGATGAGGCTGAGCAGGGCGCCGTCGGTGGTGCGGCCTGCCAGCAGCGAATCGAGGACGGATTTCTTGGCGTCGGCCACCTCTTCGGCGGTGAAGCCGTCTTTCAGAGCCCGCTGCAGTTCCTCCATGAAGCAGGATTCCACTTTGGGGCCGACATTCGGGTTGAGACTGACAGTGGCCGAGAGTTGCGCGGAATCGCCTTCCGTGGGGATGGTGATACGCGCGTTGGCGCCGTAGCTGAGTCCCTCTTTGTTGCGAATGCGGTTGGAAACGCGCGAGGTGATGGGCTCTCCGAACATATAGCTGGCCAGCCTCATGGCCGGATAGTCGGGATCGTTCTGCGACATCTGGAACCGCTCACCAGCCAGGAATTCGGCGTTGGCCTTGTCGGGAGTTTCGATCTTCTGGTTAATGGCCGAAGCCTTCTTGTAAGGCGTGACCAGTTGCTTGTAAGTCTTAGACGTGTTCCAGGCGCCCAACAGTTCGGCGGCAGCCTTCTGGATATCGGGCGGGTTTACCGGTCCTACCACGGCGAAAACGCCGTAGTTGGCGCCGTAGAACGAATCGTGAAACTTCTTGGCCTGATCCAGGGTGACCGCCTGGAGCTCCGGCTTTTGTTCCTCGCGCGTGGGAGAGTATTGCAAATCGCCCTTGGCGAAGGGCGACAGGTGCCGGCTAAGGAGCTCGGTGGCCAGTTGCGTTGGTTCGGTTTGCGGGTTATCGAGCGCCTGAAGCCGTTGCGTTTTGGAGCGGTCGAATTCATCCTGCGGATAAACCGGCTCCTTCAAAATTTCCACCGCCAATTTCACGGCCGCCAGGAAGTTCTCCGCCGGAGCCGAAATGCTGGCATTGGCGCTGGACATTCCCCCGCCGCCGCCGCCGCCGCGGCCTCCGCGCCCGCCGCCACGGCCGCCGCCACCACCGCCGCCTCCGCCGCTGACATTGACTTGCGCGTTCAGCTTGCGGAACTCATCCTGAAGCTGCGAGCGGGTGTGGGTCTTGGTGCCCGACATCAGCAGGCTGCCGGCGAAGGCCGCGGCTTCCCGCTGCCCTACCAGGCTGGTGGCATCGCCGAAGCGCAGTTCGATGGTGCCGGTCACGATGTTGTTCTCGGTTTTCTTGGGCAGGATATCCACCTTCATCCCGTTCGCCAGTTTGCTGCGCACCACGCGCGCTTCAATATTGGCGATGGTTGGGTCGAAAGTTTCGCCGTGCGCCACGGTGACGGTGCTCTTGTAGTTCTTGAGCGTGGAATCCAGGTCGGGCGTTGCAGGCACTACCGTGCGGTCGGGATTCATGTCGGGGATGTAATAACCCACAGTGCGGTTGGAGGCTTTGAAATACAAGCTGGCGACGCGCACCACGTCGGACGGCTGAATATCTTTCAGGCGATCGTGTTGCAGGAACATCAGGCGCCAGTCGCCTTGCGAGATGGCGGTGTTCAACGCGCCCGTAGCGATGGATTGCGGATTGGCCAGGCTATTTTCCAGGCCGCGCAAAAGTTGCTGGCGGACGCGCTCCACGTCGGCGGCGGTCGGCGGATTCTTGATGACGTCTTCCAGCGCTTTGTAGATGGCATCGCGCGCGGCATCCGGCGATTGATCCTTGGTAAGCGTAGCGGAGATTTCCACCAGGCCCGGATCGTGACGTCCCTGAAAGCGCATGTTGGCCGATTGCGCCAGTTCGGGATCCACCACGAATTTGGCCAGGCGGCCCTCATTCGGGTCGGGAGTGCCTCCACGGCCTCCGCGTCCGCCGCCGCCGCGTCCACCGCGTCCGCCACCGCCGCTGCCATTGAGGATGCTGGACAGCACTTGCAGGGCGGCCGAATCCGGGTGACCGGCCGATACCGCATGGTAAGCGACAAGCACATTCTGCCCCGTGCCCACGCGGCGCAGCGCCACAAAGCGCTCACCATCCTGGGCAGGCTCCACCGTATAGGCCGCTTCCAGCTTGCGAGTGGGCCGGGGGATCTTGCCCATGGAATCGGCTACCATCTGCAAGGTCTTGGATTCATCCAGGCGCCCGGTGATTACCAGCACCGCGTTATCGGGCTGGTAATACTTGTGATAGAACGCCTCCGGGCGGGTATAGGGGACGTTCTCCAGGTCCTCTTTCGAGCCGATGGTGGACTTGCCGTAGTTGTGCCAGAGATACGCCGTGGCCGCCACGCGTTCTCCCAGGATGGAACTGGGGTTGTTCTCGCCGCGCTCCAACTCATTGCGGACCACCGTCATTTCCGTGTCGAGAATCTGCTTGGTGAACTTCACGTTCACCATGCGATCGGCTTCCAGCCCGAGGGCCCATTTCAGATTTTCGTCGGTAGCATTGACGGTCTCGTAATAGTTCGTCCGGTCTTCGGAAGTGGTGCCATTCCAGTTCGAGGCGTGGGCCGTGATCTCATCCTTGATCTGCCGCCCGTTGGTGGTTTCGATGAAATCCAGGTGTTCCAGCAAGTGCGCCATGCCGGTCTCGCCATAGCCTTCGAGCCGCGAGCCCACCAGATAGGTCACGTTGACGGTGATCTTGGGTTCGGCGGCGTCGGGGTATAGCAGCACCTTCAGCCCATTGGGGAAATCGTATTCGGTGATGCCTCCCATGGAGGTCATTTTCTGAACGCCCGGCGGCAGCGTCTGGGCCGGCAGGAACGCCGCAAACGCCAGGAGAAACACTACGGCAGTGAGGACAAATCTTCGGTTCATAAATTTAGGAGCCTTTGGGACCGAATTATAGCAGGTATGGAGGGTAGGTTGGGGCGCCCTGGACATGTCACAAACCGGGGTGCAGCGGCGTTTATCCGGTATCGGCAACTAAATAATTCGTAGATTTACAAATTTTGTCTGCAAGTTCTGGCAACAATCGGCGTCTATATGTAAAACGTTAACGGGGCTGAAGTCACGGTGCGATGCCCGGGAGGGATT
>Ga0302319_10014798_pt1 | contig 14502 bp, 14 predicted proteins | sample Bog_T0_2_FD_203319 | JGI IMG/M metagenome (GOLD analysis project Ga0302319, IMG submission 203319) | Peat permafrost microbial communities from Stordalen Mire near Abisko, Sweden - Bog_T0_2 | ecosystem: Environmental > Terrestrial > Soil > Wetlands > Peat | place: Sweden: Abisko, Stordalen Mire... | reverse complement strand
GGGTCGGGCCGCTTGCTAGTGTCGCAGGGATGACTCCCGAGCGTTCCGACGGGTATCCGCGCGTGCCGTTCCTGGCGGAGGACGTGGATCACGCCGCCTATGCCGCCCACAGGGAGGTCTGCCTGCGCCACGGATTCCTGCCGACCTTCAGCCACGGCATGCTTCTGGATGTCGCGATGCTGTCGCCGGCGGATGAATCGTCGGTGCGCGCCCTGCGGCATGCCACGCGCCGCGAAGTGCGCCGCTTCGGCATAGCGGAGGAGGATTTTGACAGGGCGGTTGCGGCCCTGGAGGGGCGGCCTGGCGCTCCGGACGGCCCGTCGGAGGCGCCCCCGGAGGGCCTCCCCCCGCGTTGGCCCGAGTCATGGGACTTCCACGCCCGGGGCGCCCGCGAGATTGCCGCCGGGATCGTGAGCCTTGCCTTCGAGGTGCGCGCCTCGGACATCCTCCTCGACGAACAGGAAGATTGGATGGAGGCGGCCCTGAAGGTCGCCGGACGCAAGGAGATGCTTCCGCCGGTGGAAAGGGCGGCCGCCCCGGCACTCCTCAAGGCCTTCAAGGAGATCGCGGGACTGCCCACAGGCGCAGCGATGACATGGCAGTCCGGCGCAGCGAGCCTGCGCACTGCGGGAGGCCATTGGGCCGACCTGCGGATTGAGATCTCGCCCACCGTCCACGGCGAAAGCATGGTGGCCAGGGTCCAGGATCGGGAATTGCAGCTGAGGAGAATGCGGAGGCTCCCGTTCCCGGATCCCCGCCAGATTCAAACGGCAACGGCGTGCCTCAGGCAGGCGCAGGGAGTCATCGTTGCGACGGGCCCCACCGGATCCGGCAAGACAACGACCCTGTATGCCTGCCTTGGCCAGCTGGACTCCTCCGAGCTCAATATTCGAACCCTCGAGGACCCCGTGGAATTCGTCGTGCCGGGCATCGCGCAGATTCCGGTGGGCGCCGGCACGGGGCGCAGCTTCGAGTCCGGCCTGAAGAGTCTCCTCCGCCAGGCCCCCGACGTGATCCTGCTCGGCGAGATCCGGGACAGGGCCGCGGCCCAGATATGCATCGAGGCCGTCGACACGGGGCACCTGATCCTCACGACGCTTCACACCCGGGACGCCATCGGGGTCGTGGCCCGCCTGATGGATCTGGGCCTCTCGGGGCGGCCGATCGCCTCCTCGCTGCTCCTGGTGATCGCACAGCGGCTTGTCGGACGTCTCTGCCCCGCATGCAGGCGCGCCGCCCCCGTCACAGCCGCTCAGGCGGCGCACTTCGAGCACCATCGACTGCCGCGTCCCGCCGAGCTTTTCGAGCCCGTCGGATGCGCCCTTTGCGGCGAGACCGGAAGGCGCGGCTCCGCCGCGCTTTTCGAGTTCTTCCAGCCTTCGGCATTTGAGGACATCGACGGAATGATCCGCCGCTCCGACAACGCCAGCCTGGACGAGCGCGCCCTCCGGGACCGGTGGATCGAGCTCGGCGGGTCGCCGCTCGCCAGGGAGGGTCTCAAGCTGGCGGCCTCCGGCGGAGCCTCCTACTCGGACATCCTTCGGCTTGAGCCAAACGCGGCGGGAGGGCCTGGCTGACACTTGCTACTATCCGGGAAATGTCCGGATTTGAGCAAGCATCCCCGGAGGCGCCCACGGGCGGCTCGCCGGCCGCCGACGCCTCGCACGAGGCGCAGGCGGCATCGTTTTGGAGGCGGTGGAGGGCCCGTCCGCGGCCGCCCCTTCAGGAGAGTCCGGAGGAAGGCGTGCCCGACCGGGTGTCCATGCCCCGGGCCATGCTGCGCCATCGCCGCGCGTTTTCATGGGTGGCCTGCGAGCAGCGGCTGTTCCTCCTTGTACTCGGCTCGCTGGTCGCGGCCTCCGTCATGGTCTGGGCGCTCGCACTCAGGCTCCGGCACAAGGAGCCCCTGTTTGTCCGCGCCACGGAGTCGCTCAGGGAGGCTGCTGCCGCCTACTACAACGGCGCCGACTTCGCCTATGACCAGCTCGCGCTTTTCCTGGCCGCCTGCCTGCCGCTGCTCCACGCAGTCGACGAGGATGGCCACCCTCTGCTTCCTCTTGTCCAGGGCCTGGTGTCCCCCGAAATCTACGGGGAGTCCGAGCGCCGGCTTCTGGCGGCAGGGAAGGACATCTCGGCCCACGAGATGACCCAGGCCCTGACCATCGAGGGGATCACGGATATTGTGACGGACCGGAACACCCGGCGCGCCGCGGCCTACGTCCGGGGCTACCTCACGGTGACGGTCCAGCGCACGGAGGCCCAGATCTTCCCATGGCGTGCGGAGGTTCTGGTCGAGGCGTCCCCCGCCAGCCGGATCGACCGGTACCCCTTCCATCTCCTGCGCTGCGAGCAGAGGATCGGGCCCCAGGCACTCGCATGGGACGGATCCTCCCATAACGGGATGCCCGGGGAATGACGACCATGGCGCAGGAGCCCGACGACACCACCGCCCATTCGCGCTGGTCCCGCACCCAGGAAAGCGACGACTTCTTCATCGATGAGGAGCGTCTTCGGGCCATCTTCCACGTTCTCGTCGCCGGCAGCCTTGTCGTCCTCACCGTCCTGGCCGCCGGGTTGTGGCGCCTGGCATCTGTGGCAGAGGCGCCCCCGGAGATCTGGGGAATGGCCGACGGCCTGATCTTCCGCGGGCGGCCGGCGGCCGCATCCGACCTGGGCCAGGCGGATCTCGACCGCCAGTTTACCGACACGATCGAGGTGCTCTACGGGAGGACCGAGAAGGGACTGCCGCCCGAAATCGCCGATTTCTGCACGCCCGAGGTGGTGGCGAAGGTCAATCTCGCTGACCAGGAATCCGACGGCAGGCATCGCGACGGATTTGTGCGGACCCTCGCCGTGCTCGGCACCAGGACTGTCGCCGAGGCCCCGGGCTACCGGCAGGCGTACTACCGCGGGCTTCTTGCCTCCAGGAGCCGGGACTCGGCGCAGAGCGATTCGATCTACCTGGAGTGCACCTTCGCGCTCCGGAAACCCTCCGGCCTGAATGCCACCGGCTGGCGCCTCATCCGCGCGACCCCAATTTCGCGGAATGACTATTATCGCGCCGAACGCGAGAGGGCCGCGAGCAAGCTTCTCAACCCCTCCCAGGAGGCCCCCAATGACTGAAGGCCGGCCGTTCCGGCGCGTGACCCTTCCCCTGCTGCTCGCCCTCCTGCCGGCGTCCGCCCAGGCGGGGCCCGGATCAGGGGAGGTCTCGCTGCGTTCCGGATCGCCGACCGTGCTCTACGTGGCTCCGGGCCATGTGACGACTCTGATCTTCCATACCGGCCGGAAGCTCTCCGCAATCTCCCTGGCGTCGCCGGTGGTGAGTTACAGGTACGACAAGGCCCTCAACCAGCTTGAGATCACTCCCTCCGTCCGCACTCCGGGCTTTGCGACAAACCTCAACCTCAGGATCGGCGCGAACGAGTATGTGCTGGACGTTCGCGTCGTCGACGATGTGCGCGCCCAGTTTGCCGAGAACGTGACCCTCGGGGACGATCCGGGCGGGGCGGACGAGGAGGACCTCTCGGCCGCGGGCCCCCTGAGACCCGAGCGTGTCGATGTCGTCGCGGCGGCCCGGATGTTCGAGCGGGCCGAAACCGACCCGGTTTTTCGGAGCTCCCAGCCGGGACTGAGGATCGAGCCCATAGGGCGTTCCTACCTGTGGAACGACTGCCTTGTGACACTCGACCGTCTGGCGCAATTCACGGACTCCGACATGCTTGTATTCCGGGTCAAATGGCTCAATGGGAGCGGAAGGGCCCTCTATCTCGACGCCACGCAATACGGGCTGTTTGTCTCGGGCCGGAGAATCCCCATCACCGCCAGGTACAAGTTGGGCTGCGGACCCGTTGTCTATCCGGGGCAATTCGAGACCGTGTACCTTGCGGTGCAGGGGTATCGCCTGAGCCGTCACAATGACTGGCAGCTTGGCCTGCCGCCCGACAGCGGAACCGTCGGCCGGCTCCTCGGGCTCTAACAGGGTGTTGATCATGGGCCTCTTTCTCCGGGAAAAAAGGGACGGGAGGCGGGCCGCCGGCTACCTCCTTTATCTCCTCGGCGGTCTCGGTATCTTTGCCGTCTTCGCCCTGATCGAGCACCGGGTCGGTGGATCCGGACAAAATCTTGCGCGGGCGCCCGGTGCGCCGCGCCCGGGCGCCTCCCCCTCGCCTCCGACCGTCGCCGAGTTCCCAGGGGAGGCGAACGGCGGGCATCGCGGATCCGGCGCCGGCAGGCGGGTTCCATCGGAGCAGCCAGACTCCCCACAGGGAGGGTCCTTCGACGCGATCGCCGCCGCGCTCGAAAGGCCCGCCGCTGAAGGGATTCCCGCGCAGCCGGGTTCGCCCTCCTTCGCAGCGCTTCCGCCGGCATTACCTCCCGAGGGTGCCTCGCCCCGGCAGGGGCCGCGGCGCGGGGAGACAGCGGCGCACCCCTCCGCCCCCGCCGAGGCCGCCCCAACGCCGCTTTTGGGATACCGCGATGCCTCGGCCGACGGGCGCACTGCCTCCGGGCCCGGCGTCCCCGGGACGCATTCCCGAAGGCCCGAGGAGCACCGCGTCCCCACGGGGACCCTGATAAGCGTCTATCTCCTGACCGACGTCGACACCGGCAACGGATCCGAAGCGGTCGAGTTCGGCGCCGCGAGGGCCCTGTATTTCAATCACCGGGAACAGATCCCCTTCGGGACCCGATTCCTTGGGCGCTTTTCCGGCCAGGTCGTGCGAGACAGGGTTTCGCTGACGGCGGACACGGTACTCTACCCGGACGGACTTGAGCTGCCGGTGAGCGCCAGCGCCGTCGAGGCAAACGACGACGGTACGGGGATCTATCCGGGCATCGCCGCCTATTTCTTCCCGCCTCCCGCATGGGCCCAGATCGCTCCCTACGTCTCGGAAGCGGTGACCGGCTACCTGGGGTTGCTCGCGTCCCGCAGCCAGCCTCCGATCACGATCACCGCCGGGAGCCTGGGAATCCAATCGGCCGGCGCGGCCGATCCGCGGACTCCCCTCTATCAGGCGTCGGCCCAGGCCATTGGCGATTTCACGGGCAACCGGCTGAAGGAAATCGAGCAGCGCTACGCCGGCCACTATCTCGTTCCCGCGGGCACGGCCCTCTGGCTGGAATTGACCTCCGATCTCGAATTGGGCGCCGCCGAATCGGGCTCGGATCCGTCGCCCCCACCCCCGCAGCCCACCGGCCCGGGAGTTCCCGAACCACGTCCGTCCCCTCCAAACCCATGAAGACATGCCAATCCGACATTCGCCGCGCGGCGTTCGCCGCGGCCGCCGTCCTGATCCAGGCGGCCTGCTCGCTTGCGCCTTCCATCCGACCGGCGGAGATTCCCGTCGTCTCCGCCACAACGCTGCCAGTCCCGGAAGCCCCTCCCGGGGCCGCCCATGTCCTTTCCGTTCCAGGGCAGGGCGAGTCGATCTACCGGAGCCCGAAGATAGGTGTTGTCTATCTTGCGGCGCACCAGGATGCCTCCGGCCACTTGCTCGGCCCCCAGGTCATGTACCAGGTCGTCGATCCCGGAGGATGGAACCTTGGCGCGGCCGAACAGGCCAACGGGTATATTCCCATCGAGAACCTCGTGACTCCGCCAAATCTGGGACCTCCCCTGATCGTGCCCGCTGCGGAAGTCCCTCCCCTGCCCCGCTCCGCGCCCCTCTTTGATGCGGCTTCCGCGGCCCGAGTCACGATCACCGGACTCATGAAGGCGGAAGACAGGATTCAGGCCGAGGCGATGGCGGCGCGGGAGGGTCCCGGCGTTTCAGCGATCTTCGACGATCAGGCCGGATGGCTTCTGGTTCCAGCGAACTAGCCGGGTGCGGGGGATCGGCCCGGTCTGTCTATTTTCTCAAGGCCAACCCGATTCCAGACGACGGGACCGGCCCGCAGGCGATCCCCTTCGCCTTCGCCGAAACGGTAAGACGTTTCGAAGGCAGACTTCAGGCGGTGAATATCCAGGTCCCCATCTGCGCCGGCGGGAGGGACGGGCTGAAAACCGAGGGTTTCGGCCTGAACGACAGGGGCTTCGCCGGCTATGCCTACCGGGTCCGCGCTCCCGGCTGGTTCAAGTTCGGGCGGAAGGATGATCCCGATCGCATCGACGGGGGCGATCGCGCCAGGGCGGTCGCGAGGATACTGCACACGACGCCGCTCGGCGTGATGTGCCGCCATCCCGAAATCCGGATGGCTCTCGCCCAGGACCGGCTTGCCGAGACCCTCAATCCCCTGCTCGCCGCCCCGGATCTCATCGCCGGGGAGGACCGCCTGCTGAGGGATTGGGAGGTCGAGAGACCGGGACCGGCCGCCCACGCCGCCGCATCGGCAAAGGGGCTGGCGGCAGCCAGCCCAGGGCTTCCTCCCCCCACTCTCCGGATGCGGCTCGCGATCCGCCTTGCGGCCCTCCGTCGAATCGACGCGGCAGCGGTCGGTCGCGAGGTGTTCTCGCCTTGTCCGGCTTTCTTTGGGGAGCCCCACATCGCCTTCGACCTAGGCTGCTCCTTGAATTTCAAGGCCGGCATGGTGCGCATCTCAAATTCCTGGCCCAATCCCGGGACGGAGACCCGAAGCCTCGCCTGGCGCTCCGATCCCCTGTTGGTCGAAGCGGTGGAGAACAGGCTTTTCCCGCCCCTGGCATCAAGCGGCCAATCCGCGGCGGAACTTGCCGGGGTCATCGCGGAATGGAAGGCCCTCGGTCCACTCAGGGAATTCGAGATGTCCTCCCCCCTTCCGCTCTTTCCCCGCACCACGATCTACCCGAACGGTCATCTGCCCCGCGGCTTCAGGATCCGCATCGGCCCCGAGACCATGATCGCCTGCGGAGGAAGCTACCTGACGCTTGCCGCGGCCGGCCTCTCGCCCTACATCGCCGAGCCTTTCGCCGAATACTGCCGCAGCCGCGTCGGGCTGCTCGAGGAATGGTCCGGCGACGTGGCGGCGCTGGTGTCGTCGAAATGGGGATGAAGGAGACGTCAGGGCGCCGCGCCCCGTGCGATCTCCACCGACGACACCCTGAAGTTCACATTGAGGAGCGCCGGATTGGCGCGGTCCACCGTGGTTTGGAATTGCTCGATGCCTATGTAGGGCGAACGCCTCTGGAGGGCCACGTAGAACGCCTTGAGGGAACCCCAGTCCGCCTTCAGGATGTTGAACTCGAGGGTGTGGATGGTGAACTGCCCGCTTCCGACATCCTGGGACTCGCCGCCCGAGGTGTTGAGCAGCCCTGCCTCCCTGGCCATGGCGCTCATCTCCGCGAGGAGCCGGGTTCCGTCGAGGGTGCGGGAGGGGTCCAGCCGGCTTGCCGCCTTGCGGGCCGAATCCTCGATGGCCTGGCGGTTTGCAAGCCACTGTGCCTGGTCGGCGAGGTCCGCGTCCAGGTTTCGGCGGGTGGTCAGGAAGGCGCCGGCGCGGCCGCTGAAACTCGAAAGCCAGAACGCAGCCAGCATCGCGACCAGGCCGGTCAGCATGATCTTTTCCCGGAGAAGGCGGGCGAGAAAAAGGGAGCGGAGCGTGCGGATCATGTCGGCGGGACCGCAGGTTTGACGGCGTCCGGCTTGAAGGTCACCGCGAGCGTGAAGGACGCCACATTGTTGCGCGTTCGCTGCTCCCGGATCTCAACCTTGGAGCATTCCCGGGTGGCGTTGAGCTGGTTTTGGAAGACGCTGATGTCCCCGGGATTGGTCGTCTGCGCCTCCACGGTCAGCACCGCCCGGTCGCTCGTGTAGGCCCGCAGAAACTGGACCGAAGCCGGCTTTCCCCGGCTGATGATGGAAACCATCTCGAGCGGCAGGAGCCTCTTCGTGGACAGTTCATCGATCCTGTGGGCAAGATTCTGGGCGGTGTTGATCCGGGCCACCATGGGGGCCTGCGCCTCGGTCTTCAGCTTGAGGGCCTGCTGCCAGAATCCTCCGGCAAAAAGGAAAACCTCGCCGACTCCCAGCAGCAGGAAGAGAAGCACGCTGCAGGCCGCGATCCTCCAAAGCACCGTGTCGCGCGAGTTCGCCCGGCGAAGGGCCGCAAGGTCTCCCTTGTCCCGCACATCGAGCGAGGCGACCGAGGCCGCGGGCAGACGCGACTCCACCCCTCCCGAACGGAAGACCATCTCGCCTCCTCCACCCGCCGGCTGTGCCACGGGAACCTCGGCGAGATCCAAGACCGCAAGGCTCCCTCCGATTCCCCTCAGGAGATCGTCCCTGACACGCAGCCGATCGGCCTCTCCGGTCCCCGGGGGGACCGGCTGGTGCCTGACCTGCTCCGGCACACGCCCCTTGCCCCAGTGGATGGCCGTCATCCCATCCGGCGCCGCAAGGATGACGGTGGTGCCGGGATCGACGGTTGCACCCAAAAGCGCTGCGAAGGCGGGAATCACCACCTGGGCCCCCTGCCAGGTCGCCGTCTGCTCCGGGGTGAAGCGCCGCCGATAGGCGGCGAAGACCAGCGCCTGGCCGGAACCCGGCACCCAAAAGTGGCCGTAGTAGAGCTGCGTGAGCAGGAAGGGCGAGAGAGCCTCCAGGGCGAGCTCGGCCTGCTGGGCGACATCCCCCGACGGCGCTCCCTCCTCGCCGGCGGATACTTGAATCCCCTGGGTGAAGAACAGGGCATCGGGAAGGAGCACCACCTTGGGAGGCGGCGGTCCGTCGCGAAAAACCGTGAGAAAGGAGGCGGGCACGGGGTGCGTTGGGTTCAACTCGGAGGGGCCGGCGGTGACGGCGGCTCCACAGGAATCGCATCATTTTCCAGGATTTCCAAGACTGTATCGGGATATTGAAGGTTCACTGTTGCCGCAGCGGAGGTCTGGGCCGACGTCGGCGCCGCCGAGGGTTGTGTGTTGGTTGTTGTTGTTCCAGGGGTTGCCGTTGTTCCAGCCCCGCTGGTTGACGTACCGGACTTCATATCGGTTGCGGTCGTTTGCACAAGTGTGGCGCCGCCCTGCGGGGCGATGACCGCCGAAAGCCGGAACTGCGACCGGCCCTCATGGACGGTTATATTGATCCTCAGGGCCGAGATCGTCACGCCGAAGCCGGCCGGGTTCCCGAGTCCGCCCATGACCGCCCCGACCGCCTGGGTGCTCTGAAACCACTGCTGCCCCAGATTCTGGTACTTGCCCGTGCCGGCGAGGTAGTCGGCCAGGATTTGCTGCTGGTCGCCATCGAACTGGCCGACCGCTGAGAGCACGTCGGAGTTCGCCCCATGGATATTGATCTGCCGGAAGTCGAAGATCGAAAAGTCGTTGTAGAAGCGCCACCAGAGGGCGTTGGGGCGCCCGTCGGGGTTGAACAGCAGGTCCCTGGCGACATCGATGGCGGCAAGCTCGCTCAACGAGCGCATCGACCTGAGAGGCGGGTCGTACGGAATGGCGCTTTGCTCGTAGTCGGTGCCGGTGAGGCTTGTCGGGACGTACCCCTGCTGCATCCAGCCTAGAACGGCGTCGGTGAGACGCTGGGAGTCGTCCTTCGATATCTGCCACGACTGGAAGAGATTCATCAGCACCGTGGAGGTCGCATGGATCAGCGGAATTTTGCCGCTTTCGTCCTGGAATGAAACGTCCACCGTCCGGCCATCGGCGGGTGACCAACCCGCCCAGCTGAGGGGATCTGCCCATCCCTCCGCCGGGGTTCTGAGCCCGTTGCCAGCCTGGCGGAAATCCTCAAGCACAGCGAGCGTAACCTCGAGGGCTGAATAGGCCTGCATGCGAAGGCGGTTCGATTCCGCGACGTGGGCCTCAACCAGGAGATCGTCCCCCGCCCTGTCGAGAAATGCGATCAGCGCGGCCGCGGTGAAGAGGAGCGTCACCATCACGATGACGAGGATCGATCCCGACCGCGGCGTTTGAGGGCGTGCCATGCGTCAGAAATTCGGCAGCGCCGGCAGGGTCGCCGGCACGGTGATGAGGGTCTCCCGGACGAGCTTCTTATAGGCGAATTTGAGGCGGAGACGCTGGGGAGCCTCGGGCTGGCCCCCCGAGTCGATGCGCAATGTCGTCTCGGTGGACCACCTCTTGAAGTTGTCGTCGTAATAGTCGTAGCTGAGCTGCGTGACCAGCGGCGTGACCAGGGTCTCCCGGGGTGGGTCATCCGAAAACCTCGTCTCGAGCCGCGAATGCCAGAGGAGGAAGAGGCCCTCCCCGTCCCTTGCCTGGAGCGAGCAGACGACCTCGGGGAGGGGCCGGTCGGGCCAGTTCAGGAGGCGGCTTCCCGCGGGGAGCTCAAAGGTGACGAGGTTGCCGGCAATCCCGTTTTCCGGGGTGATCGAAGCTGGCGCCACGGGCGTCGAGTTGGGTGCCGCCGCCGGCGGAAAAGTGGCGTCCCTAAGCTCGTTCGACAGGAAGCGCGTGACGGCGTTCACGTGCCTGTCGAACAGGCGCACATCCGCGTTCCTTCCCCAGAGCTCGGCCATGGAAAAGACGAAGGTGTTGAGCGCGACGAGGATCAGCGCGACGAGAGCCAGCGACAGGAGCACCTCCAGGAGCGAGAATCCGCGACGGCCCCGACCTGTCATCCCCCGGCTCATTGTTTTTTCCCCTGCAGCTTGGCGATGCGGTCGGCCGCCGCCTGCCTGAGGTTGCTGCGGTCCGTCGGATCGGACCATGTGGGGCGGAGGAGCATGAAGGTCTGCCCGGTCTTCCTTGGCTCCTTCGCGGACGGATCCGTCGCCTCGCAGGTGAACACGACCGTGAACAGGTCCGTGGTGTCCGCCTGGGTGATCTCTGCGCTCCAGCTCACGTGCCTTCCGTCCGGCGTGTCAAACTCGTCGCCTTTTTCAGCAGTGGGAAGATCGCTCTGGGCGAGAAGTTCCTGACGCGCAAAGGCAACGTCCGGATCGCTCTCCGCGGCCCGCCCGGCGATTTGATAGCTCTGAAGGACATTCACGTAGGCGGCACCCAACACGACGGCGGCCATCGCAAATATGACCAGTGCGGCGAGCACCTCGGGCAGACTGAAGCCGGAGCCGGACCGGGGGCGCGGGATCATGGGCTGCCCTCCTGGGGACCAAGCGCCTGGGCGCAGGTCCATGGGTCGATCGAGACGACGTGCGCCGAGCCCTTCGAGCGGAACTGCACCCGGAACGGCGAGCAGGTGCCGTCGGCGTAGAATGACACCCGGGGAAGGGCCCCCGTCTCGAGCAGCGTTCCGCCCACAAGTACCGAGGAACTGGCGCCGCCCTTGGGACCCAGGAAGTCGACGCCCAGGCTCAGGTCGGCGCCCGGCACGGGAAAGGTCTTCCTCGCCGTTCCGTCGTCGAGGACAAAGGCCTTCTGCCTGTCGTCAAAGGAGAGTTCGGACTCCCGTCCCGACTTCAGGGAGGCCCGTCGCGCCGCTTCCGCGGCCTTCCAGAAGACATCCTCGGGCGCCGCCGCCCGACCGGCGAGCAGGTTGCTCGACAGGCCGATCATCACCGCCGAAATCATGGCGATCATGCCAATGGCGAGCAGTATCTCGAGCAGCGTGAAGCCCGCCCGGGACCGGTCACCAGTTGCCGATGTCGTCATCCGTGCCGTCGGTCTTGTCGGGGCCCTTGGACCAAAGGTCGTAGCCGTCCTTGTTGTGGATTCCGGGATAACGGTACTGATAGGGCTCTCCCCACGGATCGAGGGGAAGCTTGCCGCCGGGCACGTCGACATAGGGCCCTTTCCACCGGTCCGCCTTGTTTTCCGGCGCGGTGACCAGCGCCTGCAGCCCCTCCTCCGTGGAGGGGTAGTCGCCCACGCTGATGCGGTAGGCCGTCAGCGGAGTCTTCATGCTTTCCCTTACGAAGGTCTTCGCGACCGAGTCCTGCGCGCCGCCAAGGATCTTGCCCACGTTGGTCACGGCGAGCGCGACCAGCATGGCGAGGATCCCGAGCGCCAGGAGGATCTCAAGCAGCGTGAATCCGGAATCGGCCCGTGCACGCCGGCCCACTCCGGAGTCCCCGCGAAAGGGCCGCATTGAAAATGGAGTCTCACGGGAGACGATCGGGGGGACCTGGATCGGGGAGGTAACGGCATCCATGGCAATGTTTCGTAGGCGCCAAAGGCACCAATGTCGAGACGCCTGCGAGGGGGGAAGGTTGCGGCAAAACGGAGCCCGCACTTTTTGCTTACAGCCATGGCGTTATCGATTACACCTTCGCGATGCCCCGCCCCATGCCCCCGCCGGCCCGGCTCGGCCGGTTTCGCTGGTTCATCTGCCTTCTCCTGTTCCTGGCCACCACGATCAATTACGCGGACCGGCAGATCCTTTCCCTCATCAAACCCATCCTGGACCAGCGCATGCACTGGACCAACGAGGATTTTGGCTGGGTCAATTCGGCCTTCCAGGGGGCCTATGCGTTCAGCCAGATGGCCTTCGGCTGGTTCATCGACGCCTTCGGGACGAAGCTGGGCTATGCCCTTTCGGTGGGCGCCTGGAGCATCGCCGCCGCCAGCCACGGATTCGCCACCAACCTGCGCGGATTCTTCATCGCCCGGGCGGGGCTCGGTGCCGCCGAGGGGGGCAATTTCCCAGCGGCGATCAAATCGATCTCCCTCTGGTTCCCCCAGAGGGAGCGCGCCTTTGCCACCACCCTTCTGAACTGCGGCTCGAATTTCGGAGCCATGCTTGCGCCCGTCGTGGTCCCGTGGATTGCGCTCAACTGGGGTTGGCAGGCCACCTTCATTGTCGCCGGCATCGCCGGCATTCTCTGGCTCGCACTCTGGCTGCCGCTTTATCAGGTGCCGGAAAAATCGAGGTTCCTCAGCCAGGGTGAGCTGGCCCACATCGACGACGGCGCGTCCACTTCGCCTCCCGAGGAAAAGATGCCCTGGTCGAGCCTGCTCCGCTATCCCCAAACCTGGTCCTTCATCGCCGGGAAGTTCATCACCGACCCCACCTGGTGGTTCTTCCTGATCTGGCTGCCGGACTACTTCAACAAGTCCCGCGGCCTCGACATCGGGCACAACTGGCCCCTGCTGGCCTCCATCTACGCGCTCGTCTCGGTGCTGAGCGTCTTCGGCGGCTGGCTCACGGGGCGGCTGGCGAGGCTGGGCTGGAGCATCACCCGGGCGCGCAAGACCGTGATGCTCGTCTCGGCCCTGCTGACCCTCCCGATCCTCCTCGTCGGCAGCGTGGGCAACTGGACGGCCGTGCTGCTGCTTGGGCTCGCCTGTGGAGCCCATCAGACGTGGTCGGCCAACCTGTTCACGTCGGTCTCGGACATGTTTCCAAAAAACGCGGTGGCCTCGGTGCTCGGGATCGGCGGGCTGGCGGGGGCCCTGGGCGGCGTGATCTTCCCGGTGTTCTGCGGCCGGCTGCTCGATTTCTTCAAGGCCTCGAACAACATCTCCGGCGGCTATGCGGTGCTGTTCGCCATCTGCACGCTCGGTTACCTCGCGGCCTTCGGGCTCAACCAGCTCTTCGCGCCGAAGTTCGAGAAGATCCGGGTGAGGTAAGGGGGAAAAAAAGCGCCCCCGGATCGCTCCGGGGGCGCTCGCTCGGGAAGGACTGAACGCGGTCAGAACTTGTACTCGCAGTCGACGTAGTACATGCGCCCGATCGCACCGTTGTAATTGCCGTCGTCGGCATATGTGTCCGGGAACGCGCCGGCCGCGAGCGGAACGTTCTCATTGAACGCATTGTCAATGCCCACGGTCACGCTGAACCCATCAAGCCAGGGGAGGGGCCCGGACCTGTGGAAATGGTAGCCAAGGGCGAAGTCCTCCTGGATGTACCGGTTCACTGGAATCGGAGCCGAAGCGGTTGAACCGCCTGTGCCAACATCGACGACGGACGGGATATAGGTGTTGTTGGTCACGAATTCCCATCCCTTGTGCTTCCAATCCAGGGTCGTGTAGATCCGGTACCGGGACACCGTTCCATTGTTCTGCGATGCCGTGCCGGCGTACTGGTAGTAATTCTCCGTGGGTATCGCCTGGAACATGTAGCTGTTGTAGAAGGTGATATCCGACTGGAGGTCGAAGGTTCCGAACGACTCGGTCGGCTTCTTGTACTCCACGGTGGAATCCCAGCCCTTGATTGCGGTGGCTCCCACGTTGATTTCTCCGTCAAATATCCAGACCGAATGGGACGGATGAGTGCTGATCTGCCCCGGCGCCGTCGGGTTCGGCCCGCTGATGTTGCCGAAATGGATCAGGCTGTTGAATGGAGACGCAGGTCCCAGGTCCTCGACGCTTTGGATGATGGTCTGCTCCGGGATGATCCCGAAGAAGTTCTTGGTCACCGAGTCGAAGTAGTCCCACGACACGCTCAACCCCGGCACCGCCTTGGGATCGAGGACGAAGCCCAGTGTCCAGTCTGTTCCCTTGGCCGGTTGCAGGTTGGGATTCGATCCGCCCGCCGCCTGGAATTGCACATTCGTGAACTGGGTGGACGACCCATAGGGCGTGTAATTGATCGAATCCGATGCCCCCTGGTTGGTCGGGCCGTAGAGCTGGTAAAGCGGAGGCGCCAGGAACGACTTGCTCGCCGTCGCACGGATTGCGAAATCGTCCGAGAGCGGCTCGTACTTCACCGAAACCTTCGG
>Ga0302319_10014795_pt1 | contig 14503 bp, 4 predicted proteins | sample Bog_T0_2_FD_203319 | JGI IMG/M metagenome (GOLD analysis project Ga0302319, IMG submission 203319) | Peat permafrost microbial communities from Stordalen Mire near Abisko, Sweden - Bog_T0_2 | ecosystem: Environmental > Terrestrial > Soil > Wetlands > Peat | place: Sweden: Abisko, Stordalen Mire... | reverse complement strand
CTCGGATGCTGCAATAATTGCGGCGGCCGTGGCATTGGTATAGGTTTTGGTTGCGTTTCCATATTCCGGCCCGGCGAGAATTGGCAACCTGTTCTCAGCCAGGCTCCAGCACGTACTTGCAGCATTGTTGCAGATCAAGGCCATTTCGGATCCGCGTCCGTTTCGCAATAATTCGACCAGTTCCGCGCTTTCCCCCGACGTCGTCACCAAGACGGACAGGGCCGGATCGTCCCATACGGGCGTGCCATAGTGCAGCCACTCGCCCGCATCCACTGCAAACGAGGCGCGACCATGGGTCTGCAGCATCACAGATCCGCTGATCGACGAACAGAATGAAGCTCCCATTCCAATGAACAGCACCGGGCCCCGCCCCGAGCCGCTATGCTGAAGCCGACGCATCGCGGCACCGATATCTAGATCCGCAGCATAGGCGCAAAGCAGCTCCTGTAGCCTTGTGGGCTGCTCGCGGCACTCAATCTCGAGGATCTCGGTTCCCGTGGCAGATAGCAGTTTCGGCGGCGGCTCCACGCCGGAGATCCAACGTCTTTCTCGATTGCCGCGTACTTCCATCGCGTCTTCCATCCTTGGAAATTAGTTTGCGCTTATTTTGTAATGATTGCTTAAAAAGTGGTTTAATTGTAGCAGAGACCGACGAGAGCGCAGCTGTTTGAGGGAGGGGCCTTGACCGACGTGATTGCGACCGCGCGACCCAACGTAGACAGGGCGTTCATTTGGAAAGTGTCTTCGATTGCTGGTCTGGGCGGCGTCCTTTACGGCTTCGACATGGGAATCATCGCCGCCGCGTTGATCTTTGTCCGCTCCGCTTTTTCTCTTTCGACGCAGATGGAAGAGGTGGTTGTCAGTGTGGTGCTGGTGGGTTCAATGGTGGGCGCAGTCGGCGGGGGCGTGCTCGCGGACCGCGCCGGCCGGCGCACTGTATTGGCATGGGGCGGTGCTCTATTCATTGCCGGATCGATCCTCGCGCCAATTTCACCCAACGTAGCCACGTTGATTGTCTCTCGCATCTTGCTCGGGATTGCCATCGGCTTTACGTCCGTTACTGCCCCGGTCTACGTTTCTGAACTCGCACCCCGGCAGTCGCGCGGCATGCTCATCGGACTTTATCAATTCGCTTTGACGGTAGGCATTGCTCTGGCGGACCTTGCCGGTTACTGGCTGGCGGGTGGACACGCGTGGCGATGGATGTTTGGGCTGGGAGCGATTCCCGCAGTTTTCTTTCTCGTCCTGGTTCTCACAGTTCCAGAAAGCCCACGTTGGCTGGTTGCCCACGGCAAATTAGTTCAGGCCCAGGCCGTGCTCCGGTCTTACGCCGACGAAGCCACGGCGCATTCAATGCTTGAAGAGATTCGCGCCAGCCTGATGGTCGCCACGGAGAAACGCTGGCGTGCGTTGTGGACGCCAACCGTGCGCAAAGCGCTCCTTATTGCCGTCGGATTCACCGTGCTGCAGCAGGTGACGGGCATCAACACCATCATCTATTACGGTCCGCAGATCTTCGCCCTTGCTGGGATCGGCTCCGATAAAAATGCTATTTTCGCTACGCTACTGGTCGCTGTTGTAAACGTGCTGGCCACTGTCATTGCCCTCGTGCTGGTGGATCGCGTCGGAAGGAAGCCTCTTCTATACTGGGGAGTCTCCGGCATGACCATCGCCTTATTGGTGCTTGCCTTTGCCTTCCATAACGAGAGTGCTCTGAGTTCGTCGCTTGGCATAATCGCAACCGCATGTTTGATGGTCTACATTGCCTGCTTCGCTTTCAGCATGGGCCCCATAGCCTGGATCATCGTGGCTGAAGTGTTTCCATTGCGCTTGCGCGGCCGCGGCGTAGCCGCAGCAACACTTGGTTCCGGCGCTTCAAACACTCTTGTCTCGCTCACCTTTCTGTCGCTTATCAAGACTGCGGGAAACACTGCCACCTTCTGCATCTATGCCGCTTTCTGCATCCTGACGTTGTTGTTCGTGCGTTTCGTAATGCCAGAGACCAAGGGGTGCGAATTGGAAAGCATCAGCATAGAGGTGCCCGCAGATGCAAGATAAGCCGCACGTGTTGAATGACACACAAGAACTGATAGTTGACGAGGCACAACCAGCAATGTCACAAGAAAAATCGGCATCATTGGTTTCGCCACCCGACGTAATAGTGCACGATACATCGCGGTACGTCATTGGTGCGGATATTGGGGGTACCAGCCTGCGCCTCGCTCTTGCTGATCGCGAGGGCCATATTCTTGGTCGCTGGTCGGCATCAACCGCAGGAACGGGAGACGCAGTCACGGTGTTGCGTTTGATGCGAAATGGTGTGGATGCGCTCTTGCGCGAGGCCTCGTTGCCTTCACACTCTCTGAGCGCAATCGCTGCCGGCGCACCGGGTGTCACTAATGCAGACGAAGGAATTGTGATTGCGACGTCTTACCTGATGGGCTGGCGTGACGTTCCCTTTCGTCATATGCTCGAAACGGAATTTGGAATACCCGCATTCGTCGATAACGATGTAAACGTTGCCGCGATTGGCGAACTCAAGGCTGGCTTGGCCCAGGGCACAAACGACTTCGTCTTCCTAGCCATCGGAACTGGAATCGGCGCGGGCATCGTGCTCAACAACGAGGTCCACCGTGGTGGCATTTGGACAGCCGGAGAGATCGGCTACATGCTGGTACCGGGCACGTCAGATGCGCCCGTGGAACGCGGACAACCGGGTGCACTCGAATCACTTGTCGGCGGGGAAGGAATTCGGCAGCAGTGGCGAAATTGTTGGGGCGAGGAGTCCACCACGCTCCCGAGAGACGCAACTGCTACACAAATATTCGATCAGGCACTGCAAGGTGACCTACTAGCAAAGGGTGTACTTGAACGGACGGCGCGGGCTCTCTCCTATGCCATCCACAACATCGCGCTGGTTCTCAATTCTCCCTTGTTCGTACTCGGCGGCAGCGTAGGTATCCATCCCGCCCTGGGTAACGCGACACGGGTGGTCCTGCTCGAACGCGGCACGCGGGCGCAGCCCAGGCTTGTCTCGAGCGCACTTGGCGCCGACGCACAACTGATAGGCGCAGTCTTCCTCGCTATCGATACTGCGGATCGAGATTTAGCAAACAAGGGGATAGCTGCGGCGCAGTCGACACTCGCCTGAAATCAGGATTTCAGCTACTCAACTCGTCTGAAGGAATCGAAGCAGCGCTCTATTTGATCAAGGATCGAATCTGGCGAATTGGGAGACTTATCTTCAGTTCCCCTTCCAGTATTCGTTGAATCCCACGTACTCTGAGGCCACGTTCGCCAATATTGTTCGACGAAGTTCCAGAATATCGACAGATCCCATTTGCTTATAAAGAACCTTCCCGTCGGCTGAGAGCAGCACTGTATACGGGACCGCCGAGTCCCAGGATGGGTCAAACGCCCGTTGCATCTCAGCGGTGTCTGTCGACGAGAACAAAAGGTTGCGGCTTGTTGCGTGCTTCTTCTGTAAAAAACGCAGAACGCCCGCCTGCTCATCCGGCATGTTCACCGAAATCGTCACCAGCGAGAGATCGCGATCGCTGTACATGCGCAGCGTGTCCTCGATATCCGCAAACTCCGCGACACAGGACCCGCACCACGTTGCCCAGAAATCGACCAGCATCATCTGATGGGACGGGTTCGTACGCAGCTTGGCAAGATCCATCTTCGAAACCAGGTCCACGGTGACTGGTTGTTCTTCAATCTTCTTCATTGCCGCAAGTCGATCCGCCGACTTCTCACTCCATTTGGTCGAGCAACCCATGGCTCCTGTATGTTTGACCGGGACCTCGTGGTGGGCCAGCAACGCGTCGATGGCATTGCGTGCGTCCTGCGTTTTCACCAGTTCAATGCGATAGCTATTATCGATTCGACCCTCATAGCGCAGTTTCCGCTGCTCATCAAAGATAAAAATGTGCGGTGTCGCCTGCGGCCCGTAAGCGCGGGTCACCTGCTGCGTGTCGCCGTCGTAAAGATAGGTGTAGGTCAAGTGTTTGTAGGCGACCCTAATCTTCATTTCATCGAGCGTATCGCTCGTATCCGATGAGTCGAGTTCGTCGATCCGAAGTGCGTTAGGATCGTTTGGCTCAATCGCGACCAGGGCCACGCCTCGGTGCTTGTAGTCGGATGCCAGCTTCTCAATTCGCTGCTCATACATCTGTGCAATGGGACAATGGTTGCACGTAAAGACAACGGCAAGAATCGGGCTTGCAGCGTAATCGCTCAGGCGATGAACTTTTCCGTCTGTTCCCGTCAATGCGAAGTCCGGAGCCCCGGAACCGATAGGGAGAATTGGATGGGTCTCTGCGGCAATTGAAACGGCGGCGATAAATACGAGCCCGACGGCCTTGATGATATGTCTCATTCTCTTCGCCCTCCATCTCAGTGAGTTCGAAAACTCTGCCAAAGTGCTAACCGATTTGTGACGCGATACTTCCTAAATAATATTAATAATGAACCCCATGTGATGATTTCGCAACCCGAAAAAATAGCGCCACCGAAAAGGGATGTCGCGATCCCTTTAACTATTAGAATCCCCCCTTTTATTATGAGAGTGTGCCAAGTTGTGGGGTCGTCATGCTGAGTGGAACCGTGGGGTTTGATCGGCGACAGGCCTGAAACCCTTGTGCCAACCTCGGAATGCGTCTTCCGAAGTCCCGGTGAGCACATGGACGCGAACGTCCAGAAACTTTTGGACGGTGTACCGGTTCCACCGCATCTGTTGCTTGCTCACCATCCGTTTCGCGATGATTTCATTGACTGCGGACTCTACGAACCCAGTTGAGATCCCTCGGCCGGCGCGATATCGCTTCCCATGATCGAGCATCGAGTCTGCGTTCAATTTCGGATAGCGGATCGTATCCGAAAGCATATGCCCTGGTTTGTTCAATGAAGGAAAGTGCTCGAGGCGCGGCGGGTCGCACCTTATCGGGAATGAAGGAGAAATTTGGGTGGTTTGCGCCGCCTGGAATGCTGTGTTTTTAGTGACCCAGCTTCGCTGACTCGGCTTTCGCAGCTTTAAGCACCGGAAGATCGGGATCGGCGTCCTTCCATTCGGTGAGGAAGTTCTGGTACGCCGCGCTGCTGGCCGCGACATCCCCAGCCTCCGCCCGCGCAAGTCCCAAAAGCGCCATCGGGTAGTCCGCCCCGAAATTGCTCCCGGGGGTCGCCACCATATTCTTGTAGACCTCCGCTGCCTTCCCGGACTGGCCCATCCTCGTATAGATCTCGGCACGGAGCATTCGTGTAGTGAACCCTGCCATCTCATACGGCCGCGAAGGTTCAAGGTCCGCCAGCGCCTCTGCCAGTTTGCCCTCGTGCATCGCCACCAGGGCGCGCAGGCGCGGCATCACCAGAACCGCCTGATCCGTGGGGGCGTGTGGATCGTGTTCATGAGCGGCTATATAGCGCTTCGCCAGTGCGAGATCGCCGTTCATCGCGAATTCGTATGCGACGTCGTCACCGTCCAGGTAGCCCTTGGAGATGCGCGCCAGCGCCGCGCGGGCCTCCTCCGGATAGCCAAACAAGCGCGCCTCAAAAGCCAGCTCCACCAGCACGCCATCCACAATCTCCCCTTTGTTCAGGCGGCGGTCTTCGTCGATCTCCGCCTCGAGAGCTTTTTTCGCCTCCGCATACTTCCCTTGCATGGAGCGCGCCTGGCCGAGATGGTAGTTACGCAGACTCAATTGGGCTTCCTCGGCATCCTTGGTATACCGGTCGAACTCCGCCTGGTCATGCTCGTAAACCGAAATCAGGAAGATCGTATCGTCCAAACGCGGCCCGCCCAGGCGTTTGGTGGCATCGGCCAACACTGCCTTGGCCTCCCCGAACCGGCTCGCATTCTTGTAGGCACGCGCCAACACCGCGTAAGATCCGCCGTTGGGGTCCAATTGCACTGCCTGCTGGCCCGCGGCAATCGCAGCCGGAAACAGCCCAAGCTGGTTGTCCAGGTTCGCCATATTCAGCCACGGCCGCGAGTCGCGCGGATACAGCGAAGCCCACGCCTGATACGCACTCAAGCCGGCCAGCGCGTCTCCCTGTCCCAGGGCATAGTGGCTCGCCTCGATTTGCAGACGGTAGAGTTCGCCCACGCGGTCGCGCAGATCGAACGCCTTCTTGAAGTAAATTGCGGCTTGCCGGCCCTCCTGAAGGTTGTAGTAGGTGGCTCCCATCGACAGATACGCCAGAGTGAACTGCGGATCGAGTTCGATCGCCTTCTGGTAAAGGGGCAAGAGTTTTTCGTTGGAGGTTCCGTGGGCGCCGAGGTAGCGCGCCGTCGAGTACGCCCTCAACGCCTCCAGCGAACCGGTCGCAGCCTGGCTCAACGGCACATCGTAGCGCTGGACCGATTTGCGGGATTCACCGAGTTTGGCGCGCATGCGGGCGGCCAGAGTATCCAGCGCCTCCAGCACCATCGCCTTGTCCGCCGCCTCCGCCTTGACCGCGGCAACACGCTTGCCGGTCACACAGTTGGTGGCGTCCATGGTCAACAGATACACGGGTCCCACGCTGGCGATGCCCCCGGTGAGCAGCACCTGCTGATTGCTGCGCTCGCACACCTCGCGCGCAATCGTTGGGATCATTGGCGTATCCGGCTTCAACCCCATTAGACCAAGGGAATTCACCGCCTCCCGATCGCTGAGCACGCCCAGAAACGGCGACTGGCTGAGTTCGATCTCGATCGCCCGCTTCAGGGTTTGGTCGAACGTCGCATCTCCCGTGGTGTTGGTAAAGTCCGCGACCACTGTTCCCAGGTATTCCTCCGGCGGCACGGGGCGGGGCCAAAAGCGCACGCCCGCAATCCCCGCTGCCGCCAGAACGACCGCCGCTATTGCGTAGCGCCACGCCCGCCGTGGCTTCGCACCAATCTCCGGCCGGACCGATTCTTCGATGACGACGTGGGTACGCTTGCGCAGCGCGTGAATGACAGCTTGCGCGCCCTCTTCCGGTATTGGATTTGCAATCGGAATCGTCCGCACAGGTGCGGTAAACTGATAGCCCCGTCCCGGAATCGTCGCAATGTAATCCGATTTGTCCGACAGTGCCTTGCGCAGAGACATAATCTGTTGCGCGAGATTTGTCTCTTCTACATAAGACCCCGGCCAGACAGCCTTTAACAGCTCTTCTTTTGTTACCACCTCCCCGGGATGCGTCGCCAAATAGGCAAGCAGTTCGAATGCTTTCGAACCCAGGGGTACACGGATGCCCTTGCTCTCCAGAATGCGCGACTCAGGTTTCAGTTGAAACTCGCCGAAGTGGTACTCGCGCATATTCCTAAGAGACATAAGGGCCTCAAGAACGATTCATGTCACGGCTGCACTGATGCGTTTGGTTCCGGTCCGATATCATTTCTGATCATTGATCGAAACAAAGTTGGGTCCCCAATCGAAAGTTTTCCAGACGGCCATCCCGCAATGTCTCAGCCAGGGAACCTTCGAAAGCGTTTGAGTCCCTCCAGTGTATCGCCAGAATTTCATTCATAGTGAAAACAGACTGGTTCCTGCTGGCATCCCGCCCCCAAAGTACGAGTACAAAATCGTGCGACTGATGCCAGGATTTGGTCGGCGGCTTTGTGCCATTTGAATGGCATCGTTCGCTAAGTATTCGGCAAGCATAACGGCTTGTTCGTCACTTATCCGAGGCCGACTTCACGTCCAGGTGTTTTGTTGACTCTGCAGGTGCAGTCTTACCGTTGCAGGCTTTTCAATGACTTACAAACTCGTGAGCACGTCTAAGGTCACTGGAGTTGTGGAAGACCGCAGATCTTGTGGAGCGAGATTTCCGGTAATCCAGACGCTACTCCTTGTGTCATGGCGATAACTTGAAAATCGATCGCTTCAGCACCAGGTCTGTAGGTCATGCGCCAATCGCGTGCGCCGATGGAGTGCTCACAAGGTACATGAATTAGCTCCACTGCCCGCAACGATTGGGTATGTCGCCGGACCAGCACCGGTTTGTGCATTCCAAACTTTGATGTAGAGCTGATCGCCAGGACTTATGCACCAGTTATTTGTTCCGTATGCGCCAGGAAGGCCAGTGATCACAATCTGCGTATCGGACCATGAAGAGACAGACAGACCAACCATGTTCCCAGGTTGACCTGCGAACCATGTGCCGGTGCTGTCGACCAACTCGATGTAATCCGAGTCGCCGGAGTAGGCGGCTTGGGTGCCGAATCCTGCCCCGGTGATGGTGAAGGTTTGTGTCTGCTGAGGAAGGATCGGGCTGACGGAGGTGATTTCCGTTGCGCACATATCGGTACCACCGCTCGCGACGATGGGGAACCTCGCTGGACCGGCTCCGGTTTGGGCGTTCCAGACGCTGAGAGTGAGTTGGTCGCCAGGCCGGATGCAATGGCCGCTCGGATTATAGTTGCCATCGAGGCCGGCAATCACGATTTGGGTATCGGTCCACGAGGAGACAGCGAGGGTGACCGTGTTTCCAATCTGGCCTGCGTACCAGGTTCCGGTGTTGTCTGCGAGTTCGATGTAGTTCGAGTCGCCGGTGTAGGCAGTCTGCGTGCCGAAGCCCGCACCGGTTATGGTGATGGTCTGCGTCTGCTGCGAAATGATTGGGCTGACGGAGGTGATTTCCGTTGGACAATTATCCGTACCGCTGCTTGCAACCAGCTTGTAAACAGCGGGGCCCGTCGATGTCTGGGCGTTCCAGACACTAATAGACAGATGATCGCCGGGCCGGACGCAATGATTCGCTCCATAAGGGCCCGAGAACCCACCGAGCACAATCTGTTTATCCGTCCATGACGATACAACGAGCGCGACCCCGTTCCCGGTTTCGCCCGCATACCAGGGGCTTCCGCTTTCGTCGGCGAACTCGATGTAATTTGAGTTGCCTGTATAGGCAGCCTGCGTGCCGAAGCCCGCACCGGTTATGGTGATGGTCTGCGTCTGTTGCGAAACGATGGAGCTGACAGAGGTGATTGTCGTGGGACAGTGATCAGTTCCGCCACCGGCGACAATCGGATAAACCGCCGGTCCATTTCCGGTCTGAGCGTTCCAGATACTGATGGAAAGCTGATCACCCGGCCGAATGCAATGACTTGTTCCGTAAGAACCTGAAAGACCGCTGAGCACAATCTGTGCGTCGGTCCACGAAGAAACGGCGAGAGTAACACCATTGCCGGTGTGCCCTGCGGCCCAGGGAGTTCCGGAGTTGTCGGTCAGCTCGATGTAGCTGGAGGTGCCCGTAAAGGGAGCCTGCGAGCCGAAACCCGATCCGGCAATGGTGATTGTCTGCGTCTGCAGCGGCAGGATCTGACTGACAGAAGTAATTGCCGGCGACCCGCTTTCGACGTTCACTCCAGCGCTCGCCGGCGAGACCAGATTCAGTGCAGGAGAGAGATTCGGATTCAGGCTGAGTGAGGCAGTCAGAGTGTCCCCGCTTGTTGCGCCAGAGATAACAAGATTGCTGAATGTCGCCGAGCCTGAAGAGAGACTGGCTGTCGTTGTGCCTCCCAGTAAGGTCGCGCTGTCAGACACGGTTACACCGTTAGTCGCGGGCGCAAACACCGTGCCGCTCTCCGTCAAAGTCACGACAGGCGCTGGAGAAAGCGCTGTCCCAATAAAGCCGCTCAACGGCGGTTCCGTGGTGAACGCCAAAGCGTAGTTTGCTTGCACTGCGCCAGAGTCAACTGAACCGGAAGGACAGGCGGAATCGAATGGCAACCCGCGCTCGTCTGCAGTCACATTGGCTGTGACCGCGTTTGTCAAAGTTCCGCCGCACAATGCTGAACTTCCAGGTAATGGCAGCTCGGTATTCGTCGGTCCGCCGTAGCTTCCCAGGGGGCCTAAGTTGATGCTTGCCAGCGTCGCGCTGTTCACTCCTGGAATGAAATTCCCACCGTTGTCGGTGTACGCCCCATTCACATCGGGATTGGTGGTGGCGCTATTGCCGGCCACAATGCTGTTGGCCAAAGTGAGGGTGCCACTGCTGTTGGTGATGCCGCCACCGCTGTAGGCGCCGGTGTTCCCGGAAATCGTGCTTCCCTCTATCGTCACGCTGGTCCCAATACTTGAAATGCCAGGGCCGGTGTTGCCCGCAATGGTGCTCGAAATCATTGTCACCACGCCGCTGGATTCGTTGACAATGCCCCCGTAGGAGCCGGTGTTCCCAGCAATCGTACTGCCAATGACAGTAAGCGTTGCGTTGTAGTCGTTAAATATGCCGCCTGTCCCTGAAGCCGCGGTGTTGCCGGAGATGGTGCTGTTGATCACGGTCAGTCCAGCCCCGTATCCGTTGACAATGCCGCCGCCATTTCCGCTGCTGTTCCCATTCGAAATAGCCAGGCCGGAGATGATGGAGTTGGTAGCTGATGAATTGACGGTGAAAACGGGGAAGTCACTGCTTGCACCGCCGCCGGCAACTGTGACCAGGTTGGCCAGGGTATAAGCGCTACCGCTCGTTGGTCCAGTTATTGTGGTATTCGATGGAATCGTCAAGGTGCTATTCGAGAGGTTAATGGTGTTGGCGAGCCTTGTGTTGCTGGACGCAAAGACTGAGGAGTCGAAGGTGATTCCGCCCGCTCCCGCCCCCGCCGCATTCAGAAGCGCGTCCCGCAAGCTGCAGGTATCGGCGTTGGACGTTGTTCCCGGTGTGGGTTGCACTGAGCAATTGGTTGCCGCTCCCGCATCGTCCGCATTGGTATTCACGACAAGGTTCGGCGCGAATTGCGCAGTGACGCTTTCCGTTCCATTCACGGTGATCGTGGTGCTGGCTGAAGTCGCGCTTGCAAGCGGGTCCGCCGTCGACGCCCAAGCAACAAATGTGTAGCCCGTGGCCGGCGTGGCAACGATCGACACTACCGTTCCCTGATTGAAGAGACTGCCGGACGCGGGCGTAACAGTGCCTCCTGCTGCGGGAACGCCGGTTGTTGTCAGTGAATACTGCGGCACATTGACAGTCAGCATAAAGCTCTGATTCGCGGTTGGAGACACACCATTATTCGCGATGATCGAGATGGGGAATGAGCCCGAACTAGCCGTTGTTCCGGCTAATGTCCCCATGCCATTTCCATTATCGGTGAACGTGACACCGCTGGGCAGAGATCCGGATTCACTCAGCGCGGACGTAGGATAGCCGGTCGTCATGACAGTGAATGTCCCTGCTGTTCCCGCAACGAAAGTAGTATTGCCGGCGCTGATTATGGATGGCGACTGGTCGACCGTGAGCGTGAAATTTTGCGAAGGTGTGCTCAAGCCGTTCGTTGCCTGGATGGTGATTGAATAGTTGCCGCCCGTGCCCGCAGCTGGAGTGCCGGACAGAACCCCCGCGGACGAGAACGTGACACCGGTCGGAAGAGCGCCGGTTTCACTGAACGTCGGTGTCGGATAGCCCGTCGCTGTGACGGCGAAGGACCCTGGCGCCCCTGTCGTGAATGTGGTGCCGGCAGTGCTGGTAAACGTAATCGGCTGTGTCACCGTCAGCGTGTAGTTGAGCGTGGCATTTGGCGAGACGCCGTTGCTTGCCGTGAACACAAGATTGTAGAGGCCTCCCGTGTTGACAGCTGGGTCGCCTGAGAGCGTTCCATGTCCGTTGCCGTTATCCACGAAAGTAACGCCAGTGGGTAGAGTGCCCTGTTCGGTAATCGCGGCGGTCGGAAAACCCGTGGTGAAGATGAGATAAGAGTTTTGTGTATTCACGCCCATCGTGACGCCCCCGGTTGAACCGAGATTGAACGTGGGAGCCTGATTCACTGCGAGCGTGAAGCTCTGCGTGGCAGCTGTGCCAATTCCGTTGTTTGCGGTGATGGTGATGGGGTAACTGGCGCCCGTGCCGGCAGCAGGCGTGCCCGAGAGAACTCCAGCAGAGCTGAACGTGACTCCGCTCGGCAAGGCTCCCGATTCGCTGAACGTCGTGGCGGCAGGATAGCCGGAGGCCGTAACGGTAAAGGAACCCGCGACGCCTACGGAGAAGGTAGCCGTTGCGGGGCTTGTTATCAATGGAGCCTGATCGATTGTTAGAGTGAAAGTCTGCGTGGTGTTGGTGGTGCTGTTGTCTGCTGTGATGGTGATAGTGTACGAACCACCACTACTGGCAGCTGGCGTACCCGCGATGGTTGCAGTGCCGTTGCCATTATTGGTGAAGGTAACTCCGCTGGGCAGTGCACCGGACTCGCTCAGCGTCGCGGACGGTGTGCCCGTCGTGGTAACCGTGAAAGAGCCGTTGGTGCCGGCTGTGAAAGTGGAACTGGTGGCACTTGTGAAGATTGGCGCCACATAGATCGTAATGGTGTCGGTGTTTGAAGTCGTAGAGCTTACCCCGGCGCCGCTCGCGGACACCGTTGTAGCAATGGTGCCTGTAGCGGTTGGGGAAACGTTGACGCCTATCGTCAGTTCCGGATAGGTGCCCCCATTGTCGGCAACTGCCGAGTCATTGGTGCAGGTCACTGTTTGTCCGGACGCCGAGCAACTCCATCCCGTTCCCCACGAACCGGCGCCGGTATTGTCAAATGTGAACGCGGAGTTCAGCGTCTCGGTCACTGTCAGCGGATCGCTCCCGTGGGTTGGATCGCCGGTTGGTCCAGTTGTTCCGCTGTTGGTGATGTTCACCGTCAATTGCGCGTTGGACTTGCCCTGTGTGAATGCGCTGGTGTTCGGCAGTGTCACGGTGACCGTGGGTTGATTCTCAGTCAGGTCCATGCACCAACCACCCGCAGCACCGGTGCCATTGGCGTTCGCGTTCGGTGAGTTGAAGTAGAGACTCCAGGTGCCGTTCGGGTTAATTCCGCCGAACTCGCTGTTGAAAGTGGAGGAGCTGCGACTCGCTGCATAACCGAATGTTCCGGGCAGCGTAAAGAAGCCGCCAACATTGGCAGTAAACACGTCGTTCGAGTTGTCCGTACCCACATAGCTGGTGGGCTTGTAGTCAACGGTTCCACCGCTGACGCTGGGGCCAATGTTCCCGCTCCCACTTGGCACCAGTGCGCTTGCGCCGTCTTCGAAGGTATAGTTTCCAGCGATCGCTTCATCTCCGATTGTTCCGCCGGCCGTATTCGAGAAGAAATCGAGCGCTGTTCCCGTTGGCCCAACCACGAGCGATTCTGTGTTGTCGAGTTGGTCTCCTACTGCGATCGAGAAGTTGGTGAGCGTGAGAGTCGCAGTTTTCAAAGTTCCGGGCAGATTTGAAACAAAGAGATTCGATGGATTGGGAGTCTCCGCGCCGTTGGTTCCCATCGGAAGGGTGATCTTACCTGAATTGCAGAACTGCCATGTGTTGGTGTTCACAGTCGTGACTGCAGTCGCGTCGTCGATGCGCTGGTACATGTTGGCGAAGCTGGTGTCGTAGTTTGTGGTTCCGCTGTAGCTGGCCACGATTTTGTGGTCGCCCTCAGCTAGCGTGCTTATCGGGAACGCCGCCTGCCCGCTGCCATTCACTGCAACGGCGCTTGACAGCACAGTTCCAGTGGTTTGGTCTTCGAATTCCACGGTACCCGAAGTTACGGGCGTGCTTCCGCCATTCACTGTAACCGTTGCGGTGAGAGTAACGCTATTGCCGGTATAAGCATCCTGCTGGCTGGAACTGAGAGAAGTGGTCGTTCCAATTCCGCTGTTGACGTCGAGGGTAACGCACCAACCGCCCACAGTCAGAGCATCTGACCCGTTCGATGCCGTGGCGTACAAAGCCCAGTCACCGTTGGCCAGCGCACCGCTGAATGCCTGCTGCAGCGTCAGAGCATTGGTCTTTCCGTGCGGCGCAGCGTAGTTGATAGTGCCAGGCACCGATGGAATATTCGAGTCAACGATTGGAGAATTAGATGCTGGGAACTCTTCGCTCGCCTGCGTATTGCCGTCAAAGGGAAGATACGTGTCGTTGGTTGTGGGTGTGCCGTAATTTGGTGAAAGGGTGGCGGAGTCGGCGATATAAAGGTTCACAGCCGACGTGCTTTCTGTATTGAACGCGGAATCCAGAAAATCCAGGTTATGTGTTCCGCCCGGCGCCACCAGAAGGAATTGCGCTTCAATTCCCGCGCCCGCAGCGCCTTCGGTCACGCCTTCCAGTTCCAATGTCACATTGCCCACAGTTGATCCATTTGCATATCCGGAAACCGGGATCATTGCTGGATAAGCAATCGGAGTGCCGTTCAGAACGGCGGAGAATGAGGTGTTATCGCACCAGGTACTTGATCCAGCAGTGTGCGTTGGCGTCACTTCAATCAGCTCAGTAAGACTACCGCTGCTCTGGCCGTAGCTGGTGTTGCCCGCGTAAGTCGCCTCAATCGGATGGTAACCCTGCGCCAAGGTCGCGGCGCAGTGCGCCACGCCGGAGCTCAGCGCAACAGCGCTGCAAATTGTCGTGCCGTTGTCGGTAAAGGTAACGGAGCCCGTCGGGCCCGAAGCTGGCGAAACCGTCGCCGTAAATGTAACGCTATTGCCCGTCAATCCAGGATTCGAACTCGCGGATACTGTTGTCGTTGTCGGAGTTGTTACAGCATACGTCACAATCATTTCCCACGAGCTGATGGATATTG
>Ga0302319_10014793_pt1 | contig 14506 bp, 16 predicted proteins | sample Bog_T0_2_FD_203319 | JGI IMG/M metagenome (GOLD analysis project Ga0302319, IMG submission 203319) | Peat permafrost microbial communities from Stordalen Mire near Abisko, Sweden - Bog_T0_2 | ecosystem: Environmental > Terrestrial > Soil > Wetlands > Peat | place: Sweden: Abisko, Stordalen Mire... | reverse complement strand
AAGCGGATTCAGTGCCTTGGTGTCCCTGCTTCTGAGATGCTGATCGCTGATCGCCGATGATGGTCTACTATCTGGATTCGAGCGCTTGGGTCAAGCGATACTTCAACGAGCGCGGAAGTGATTGGGTTGACGGCCTTTTTCAGGAAGATCATTTGCTGAGTTGCTCGACCCTGGGCCTTATCGAAGTAACGGCAACTGCCGCGCGGAAGTGCGCCGCGGGCGCAATTGACGCGGCGGGCTTCACCGAGACCAAAGATTGGCTGCTAGATGAGTGGGGTAGTTTTCTGTGGGTTGGTCTGATGCCTGAAGTGGTCGAAAGGTCTCTCGCAGTCGCCGATGCCTTTGCACTCCGTGGCGCAGATAGTGTGCATCTGGCGTCCGCCCTGCAACTCAGAGACGACCTGGGGATCGCCGCCAACGAGTTCACGTTCGTCACGTCGGATCTTGAGTTGAAGGCCTCAGCTCTCAAAGCCGGCTTGGCCGTGCTCGATCCTCAGGAGCAAGGCGAGATGTCGGCAGGTTCCACGACCTGATGCACAAAGTGCCTGGAACCAACGCGAGCTCACGGTTTTGCCGCTCGGGGATGACGAGGAGATGCAGTCGACCATAGCCTGACGCGATTGGCACTTGCCCTGCCACTCAGTTCACGCACATTTTCTGCTGATTGGCCCATCGAAGGATCTTATCCCGGTTCCGCCACATGTAGTCCTCTGCCTCCTGTTGTGTCAGCTCGCAGCCCGGCTTCATCCGCATCTCGAGTGTCCCGTCAATTGTGACATCCCGAGTGACGAGGCAAAACACGACATCCCACAGGGACGCGCCAGTTCGTCTGATGCTGACAGTCATCGAATCTCGTTCCAAAGATCTTCTCCTCAACCTTCTTTCGTTTTCGGCGCTTGCCTTCTGGGCAACCCGTAGCGCAGCACGCGCTCGCTTGCGATGCACGTGGAGTAGTGGTCCGGCACCTTGCCGGTGAACCACTTGTAGTAGTCGGCCTCATCGACGCCGGCAGCCTCCTGGATGTCCTTCACCTTGCAGTGATTCCGCGAGATGAACTCCTTTACGACGCGACGACGATCCTCCTTTGGCGTGGGCCGGATGTCGCGGCTTGCGTCCGCCAGCGCAGCTACGGTTACCCCGCGAACGCGGTCTTCGAGAGCTGGCGGGCCAAGTTGATTGGGACGCGCAAAGGCGAATGCGGCGCAACCTTCTCTCGGAGCTGTGAAATGATGCAAACCATTTAGTATCAACAGGTCAGGCGGGTTAATCTCCCCAGAAATGCACAGCTACTTGGACCGAAAACTCTTTTGTTCAGCCGCATCAAAGGGATACCCTGTGGAGAACGATTTCGTCTCTTGTTCGCCGCCTCGTAGTGGGGTAGGTTGAGGTTATGGACACAGGTGGGTTCGCCAGCTTTTATCGGACTTCTAGGGACGCAACGGAGGCGCGCATGCGCTCTCTGTCGTCATCCGCCGCCGTGCGGAAAGCGCGCGCAAGGGCAGAGGTGGAATTCAGATCGCGAGAAGTTACAGCCAACTGGCGTAACTGGATGGACGGGGTCGGGGATTGCTCTCCGTCTCGCATGGCTGATCTCGTGCCGCCCCACTGGCAGGCGGGAGTCAGCTTTGCCTCTAAGATCATCCCCGCTTATGGTAAAGCCGCGTTGCAGAGGATTGGCCAAGCAGACGAGTTCGAGGATTTCCTGAGGGAATGTGCATTGGTAGTGGCAGACCGGACGTATCAACGGAAACTGCAGCCGTACGACGCATTACCGGTGGACAAGATCGACCAGGCTATGGCGAACTTCCATCAGCTGGTGCGAACCGAAGTGGCCGGCGAAGTAGCGCGGCTGCACCTGGAAGCATGGCAACGCCACGCGGCCAATCTGGATATCGAGGTGACCTCGTCTCCCGCGCCGGAGTACAGGCCCGTCGGGGAAGATGGCCACTTCGCAAGCGCCACCGCCGCCTCAGGCCAGGATCTCAATGCGCATGAACTGGCGCCGCAGCGCGAAGCACGGCTGCAGGCATTCCTCACCGCGAACGACGCCACAATTGCAGCCGTGTGCGAAGCCGCCGAAGCTTACAAGCCCGACATGCAGCGCTGGCGGCGCGGGACGCTCAGCGGGGAGTCCGTGATGTCTCAGCGGATCGAGCGTGTGCTTTCGGGAGAGACCCCGCTGATGGCCAACAGCGGGATGCCGGTGGAATCGTCCGGCGAGTGAAGCCAAAGCTTAAAACGCAGGGGTAGGAATCTCCTTCCTACCCCTCCTACCCGAAGGCGGTTTTTCGGACCAAGGTCTTCCTACCCTTCCTACCCCATCTCCTACCCTGACCTCTTACCGCAGCCATCGGCGAAACTTCTCTCGTGGCGGCAATTCAACCCAACACACAATTCGCCCTAGCGCCCGCCGTAACTCCTTGAAACGCAGGGGTAGGAATCGCCTTCCTACCTTTCCCTACCCCGAGGCGGGTTTCTGGGCCGAAATTTTCCTACCCTGCCTACCCCATTTCCTACCTTGACCTCTTACCGCAGCTGTCGGCGAAGCTTCTTTCGTGGCTGCAACTAAATCCAACAAACAATCCATCGCAGCGGCTAGCCAATTGGTGGAGCCGCTGCTTACCGAAGCTGAAGTAGCCGACATTTGCGGGCTCAGTACGGCGGCGATTCGCCGCTGGCGCCTGCTGAATCAAGGCCCCCGCTACATCAAGGTTGGCGCGGCGGTCCGTTATCGCCTGGAAGACATCCGCGGCTGGCTGGCGACACGGCCAAGCGGCGGGGAATTGACACCGGAGGCCGGGCAATGAGTGCGCCCAAGCCGGGCTTTGCCGGAGACCTCGCGCAGTCTGAACAGCGTTTTCTCGCCGCCATGCGGGACGTGGCCTTTGGCCGATTTGAGTATCTTCAAATCCGCGACGGCGAAATCATTCTCGACCCGTGGCCGGTGGCCGTGCGCGATGTGAAGTTCAGCGTGGAAGGGTGCCGTGATCGCCTATTCCGTCCTGCCGAGTACGAACTGAAAAGCCAGGTGGCCGAATTCTTCGAATACACCCGCAGCGTGGAGGTGGGTGAAATCCGGATACTCGAGGTCCGCCATGGCCTGCCACTGTCGATGGAGGTGGAGCTGGGGGCCCCGAAGCGCGGAGGGCGGTCATGATGAACGACTCCGCCATCCAAGCTGTGCGCAGCCTGGCCCGGCTCAAAGCCAATTCTATCGTCGGCCAAGGCGGTCTGACAGCGGACGACCAGGACGATGTTGCGGCCCAGCTTCTGCTGGCCGTCTGTTCACAACTCCGCAACTATGACAGAGATCGGGCGTCGCTCCGCACCTTCATGTGCCGCGTGATGGACCGGGAGATCGCGACGATTCTGCGCTACCGCCTGGCGTGGCGGCGCCTGCCGCTGGGCCGGCCCGAGTTGATCGACGGCGACGCCATTGCCGACCTAGCCCAGGACACCGTGCCATCCTCGGCCGATTGCGCCGAGTTTTGGCTCGACGTGGGCAAAGTCGTGAGGACTCTGCCGGCACATTTGCGCAAGACGGCGCGGGCATTGCGATGTGGCTCCCCGACTGAGGCGAGCGAGACGCTCGGCACCGCCAGGTCGGTTGTGTACGAGCACATTGCCCACATCCGCAAGGCCTTCCTGGCGGCCGGAATTGGTCCCAACTACTTCGTTGCCGGAGGTGCCCAGTGAAACAAGGAGAAAGCCTCCCGATCAGCAACATCCGTCTGGATGGCGGAACCCAACCGCGCGCAACGATCGACGTTGAAGCGGTGGTTGACTACATGGACGCGATGGCTGGCGGGGCGATCTTTCCACCCGTGGTCGTGTTCTACGACGGCACCAATTATTGGCTCGCTGATGGATTCCACCGGGTGAAAGCTGCGGAGCAATCCGGCATGGAGCACATCGCTTGTGATCTGCGCCAGGGGACGCAGCAAGACGCCCAGTGGTACAGCTTCGGCGCCAATAAGGCCACCGGGCTCCGGCGCACGAACGAGGATAAGCAGCGTGCAGTAAAGGCGGCGCTCTTGCATTCAAACGGTGTGCAATTGAGCAATCGCCGGATCGCTGCTCACATCGGTGTCGACGAAGGCACGGTGCGTGGTTGGCGGGAGCGGCTGACTGCGGAAATTCCGCAGTCGTCCGCGCGCACGGGACTGGACGGTCGCACCACAGAAGTCAGCAACATCGGCACTGCCGCGCGGGCCTCGAAATCGACCTCAGTCCCGACGAGATTCCGGCGTGCTCCAAACACGCCGCAAGCCCATCAGACCGATTCTCCTCCACCGGCTGCAGCAAGTGACGCTACGGACTTGGCGGAGCAGGCTCTGCCGGTGTCCGGCCGGGCAACCCGGGCGCAACGGATCGACCGGCTAGCCCGATCGACCCTCACCTTCATCGAAGCCACGAAACACCTCGCCCATTTGGTCGGCTGGCTGGGTGAAACCGCCGGCGAATTCGACGAGGCGGAACTGCTGCTGCGGAAGGCCACCGACGCCATCGCCGCGGCGAGCACGGAAATCGAGCGGAAGGCACTTGCCGCCGATCCGCTAAACGCATCCAGGTTGGAAATTCGGGAGGGATCAAAGTGACGCAACTAAGAGTTCTGTCCGGTGCGCTGGACGAATTAACGGACGGCCAGATTGTATTGCGCGGGGTGATCGACCCCGTGTCGCTGGGCGGTTTGCTCAAACCGGCATACCAGCGCGAGACGCTGCGGGAAGCCAAGATCCAGGAGTTGATGGAGGCATTCCGCGGCAGTTCGAGCCGCGTGCCCGACGTGGAGCTTGCGGTCCGTGGCGAGCGCTACGGATGCACCGATGCCGGCGGAACATACACGATCAGCGGCGAGGTGTACATCATCGACGGCCTCCAGCGCATCAGCGCCGCCAAACAGTTCATGCGTGACGGCGGCAAGCCACTGGTCGGGGCGATGATCCACTTTGCGACGAGCGAGGAATGGGAACGAGCGCGCTTTGACATCCTGAACATGCGCAGAACGCGGCTCTCCCCGAACGTCTTGATTCGGAATCGTGCCGCGCAGTGTCCGTCGCTCGGCCGCCTGCGTGATCTCTGCTTCGACGAATCGTTCGTGCTTTACCAGCGTGTCTCGTGGTCGCAATACATGCGGCGCGAGGAATTGATGACGGCACTGTCTTTCCTGAAGACGGTGATGCGGCTCCATTCCAAATTCGGGGCGGGACGGTACGTCACGCTACCCGCGATTTGGCAGGCGCTGCCGCCCATGATGGCCAACGTGGGCTCCGCCACGATGATCGACAACATCAAAACCTTCTTCGAGTTGCTGGACAGCAGTTGGGGTGTGCGCGGAATTCTCTACAAGGATCGGGCCACCCACCTGAAGATGGGCTTCCTGTCCGCGCTCGCCGACGTGATCTCCGAGTATCCAACGTTCTGGTCAGGCAAGAGCCTCCGCATCGACCGCGACATGCAGAAGAAGATCGGCCAGTTCGCACTGAACGACCCGAACGTCCGAGCGATCGCGTGCAGCGGGTCGAGCATCGGGCTTCTCACCCGTCTCATCGTGGATCACATCAATTCGGGCAAACGGACGCGGCGGCTGGCCACGCCCGATCCCTACCAGGGCGGCACCCGCCGCGAAGTGTAAGAGCAAGCGTCGGGGAGCGAACTACTATGACCCACGAATGTGGACAGCAACCTGTCCGGACCGCGCCGATGGTTTCCACCTACTCGATGTGGGCGCTGTTTCGGAGCTGCCGTAAGGCGGTGGAGTGGCGCTACGTCGAACAGCTTGTTCCACTGCAGCACGATCACAACCTGCACTTCGGCTCGCTGATCCACGAGTGCCTCGAGCTGTGGCATGGCGAACGCGATCTTGCCAAGGTGCTCGACCGGATTGACCGGCTGTGTCCCAACCGTGCGCAAGACGAAGACCAGAAGCGCGACTGGCTCAATGCCACCGCCATGATGACCGCCTACGCCGGGCACTATCCCACGGAGGAGTTCGAGATCGTCGCGCTGGAGAAGACCTTCGAAGGCCCGATCATCAATCCGGCAACGGGCGCGGCATCCCGCAGCTTTGTCCTCGCCGGCAAGATCGACGGCATCGTGCGCATCGGCGGCGAGTACTTCGTCCTGGAACATAAGACCGCGTCGCAGATGGATGCCGACTACCTGGAGAAGCTCTGGACCGATTTCCAGATCACGCTGTACGCGCACTACATCGAACAAACCCTCGGCATCCCGATCACGGGGATTCTTTACAACGTGCTCGTCAAGGCCCGCCTGCAGCAGAGCAAGGGCGAGACGGTCGAGGAGTTCGAACTCCGCCGGGCCGAGCTGCTGGCCAAATCGAAGACGGGCAAAACCACCGCGAAGCGCAAATTGCCCGAGACAGACGAAGACTTCCAGCAGCGGCTCGCGGAGAAGTACGCCGATCCGCTGATGTTCCACCGGGAGATGTTGTATCTCTCGCGGGACCGCTTCGACATCCTGCGCAGCGAATTGTGGGAGCTCACGCAGGCCTTCCTCGACGCCCGGCGCCGCGGCGTTTTCTACCAGAACACGGCCTTCTGCTTTAACTACCAACGGCCTTGCGCCTACTTTGCGCTGTGCCGCTCGAACGGCAATCCCAACGTCCGCGACAACTTCTACCAGCGCGTGGCGCCCAACGAGGAGCTGCGCGTATTGCCCGCAACAACGACCGAACCGGCCTTCTAAAGGAGATCCATCGAAATGCCATCATTATCATTACCAACTGCCAAGACCGCGCCCAAGCCGAACCTCGCTGACCTGACCGTGCTCGCTTACGGGCAGACGAAAATCGGGAAGTCGGATTTCTGCTCGCATGCAGACGGCGCATTATTCCTGGCCACCGAGCCAGGCTTGAATGCGCTCGACGTCTTCCAGGTGCCGATCCAGACCTGGGACGAACTGCTCGATGCCTGCGCCGAGATCGTCGCGGGCAAGCATCCCTTCAAGACGGTGATCATCGACACCGTCGACAACGCCTATAAGTTCTGCACCGACTACATCCTCAAGAAGTTCAAGATCGAGCACGAGTCCGATCTCGGCTACGGCAAGGGCTATGCGATCGTCAACAACGAATTCCAGCGTGTCCTGACGAAGCTGGCGTTCCTCCCCTACGGGCTCTTCCTGGTCTCCCACGCGAAGCAGATCGAAGTGGAGACGCGCACCGGCAAATACACGCGGATCGTACCGACGTTGCCAGACAAGGCCCGCAAGATCGTGCTCGGCATGGTCGACATGGTTTTGTACTGCGATTTGGAAACCAGCGTTGGCGACGGCGGCGAACAGAGGATGAGGCGCGTCATCCGCACCAAGCCGAGCCGCGACTACGAGGCCGGCGACCGGACCGGGCGGTTGCCGGAAACACTCGACCTCGACTTTGCCAAGTTTTTCGAAGCCTTCAATACGGCGGTAACGCCATTGAAGCCGCAAACCACCCGAGCGTCTGCGGCGAAGTGAATTCTCAACAGGAGTAACCAGCATGAGTAACAAACCAATTGACCTGTCTCAATTCGACGCGGGCTTCCGCTCGGAGGAAGCCGCCGAGCGCAGTGACTACGACAGCGTGCCCGATGGGAAATACCAGGTGAACGTCGAGAAGGTCGAACTGACCGAAGCGCACACCTCGGGCAACCCGATGCTGAAGTGGACGCTGCGCGTCATCGCGCCGCAACACGTGAACCGGCTGATGTGGCGCAACAGCGTCATCACGCAAAAGACCCTCAAGTACTTGAAGGGCGACCTGCACATCTGCGGCCTGGATCTCGAGCGGCTGTCAGAGCTGCCGAATCAGCTCCGGCGCCTGCTCGACGTGAAGCTCGAGGTCACGAAGAAGACCAAGGGCGACAACGAAAACATCTTCTTCAATCGCCGTATCGACAACGACCGCGCACCCGGCAGCTTCCGGCAGGAGGCCGGCGACGCCCTTGTCCCGTTCTAATCCGGGGCTGCCGACAATCCTCACCGACACGCGCGAGCAGGAACCTTACTCCTTCGATCCCCAATTGGCCGGCAGCGAGCGTCGCGCGTTGCCGGCCGGGGATTACTCCGTAGCGGGTCTCGAGGGGGTGGTGGCGGTGGAGCGGAAGAGCCTCGACGATTTTGTCTCTACCGTCATCCATTCCCGCGAGCGCTTTTACCGGGAGTTGCAGAAGCTCGCTGAGTACCGGGCGGCGTGCGTGGTGGTGGAGGCCGGCCTCATCGATGTCCTGCAGCGGCGCTATCGCGGCGCGGCGCACCCGAGTGCTGTACTCGGCAGCGCGCTCGCCATCATCCTCGACTTCCGGATCCCGGTGTTTTTCTGTTCCAGCCGCCAGGCTGCCTGCCACTTCGTGCAGGCGTATCTCCTGGCGGCGCACAAGAGGTGGAGCGAATGACGAATGCAATCGTCGCGGAGGTTCAAACGAGCCTCCGCGGCATCGTGGAGATCGTGTTCTATTCCGGCGCGACGTTCAGCGCCGGGAAACTGCGCACTCCGGACGGCGATCTTGCGACCTTCGCCGGCAAGATCTTCGTCCGTGAGGGCGAGTCCGTGCGGCTCGAAGGACACTGGGCCAAACATCCCAAATACGGCCGGCAGTTCGCGGCGGAAAGCCTCGGCTATGACCTGGAGATGGACGCGGACGGTCTCGCCAACTTCCTGGCGAACCATCCCGATGTGAAAGGCATCGGCCCGGCCAAGGCGCGGGCGATCGCCGACCAGTTTGGGCGCGGTTTCGATGCGGCCATTCGTCGTTCACCGGAGCGCGTCGCGGCGGTCGCCAAGATTTCCTCCGAGGCCGCCCTCACGCTGCAGCGAGTCTGGATCGGGAACGCCAACTTCAATGCCGCAATGACCTATCTCTCTCGCTTCGCTCTGACGCATCACCAGGTGACGACACTGGTGGAGCGCTTTGGCAGCCAGGTCGTGCCCATGTTGCAGCGGGATCCTTACGTGCTCGTTCGGGAGATCCGCGGCTTCGGTTTCAAACGGGTCGACAAGATCGCGCGCAAGATGGGCACGCCCAAGGATCTGCCGTCACGGATCCGCGCCGGCCTGATGTTTTGCGTTGCTGAGGCGCTCGACGACGGCGATTGCTGGGTGGAGTACGAAGAGCTCCTCGACCGCGCCAACACGCTGCTGGTGATGGACAGCCTCGACTGCCGCGAGGTGATTGAAGGCCACCTGGAAGCGCTGATTGCCGAGGCGCAGCTGGTCAGCCTGCCCTTCGCGCAGCTCGTTGTTGCCGATCCCGAGATCTACCGGATGGAGGCGGAACTTGCCGAGATCCTGCGCGAAGCCACTCATCCCAATCCGCACGCGGTCGCCAATGTCGAAGCGCTGCTCGACGCCGAGGCCGGCACGCTGAACCCCGACCAGCGGGCCGCCGTACGCAATGCATTCTGCTACTCCATCTCGCTGATGACCGGAGGCGCCGGTAGCGGTAAGACCTACGCCGTCTCGGCCATTACCAGCATTGCCGAACACCTGGAGCTGGAAGTTGTGCTCGCCGCACCCACGGGCAAGGCGGCGAAACGGCTCGAAGAAGTGGTCGGTCATGAGGCAGGCACGATCCATCGTCTGCTCGGCTTCAACGGGCGTACATACTCGCGGGACGCGCTCAATCCGATCGAGGCCGACATCCTGGTCGTCGACGAAATGTCCATGACAGACATTCCGCTCGCCTGGCAGCTTTTCCAAGCCATCGACCGCAGCCGCACAGCCGTGATCCTGGTTGGTGACCATAACCAATTACCACCGGTGGGCCCCGGTAATTTGCTGCGCGACCTGGTGCAGTCCCGCGCAATTCCCACGACGGTGCTCACCCGGATCATCCGCCAGGCGGGCGTCCTGAAAGAGAACTCCACAGCGATTCTCGATGGCGAAGTGCGGCCGACTGCGGATGTACTTCTCGGAGCGCGGCGACCCTGGTACGTGATCGACAAGTTTGCTGACAGCCTCGATGTCCGCCGCATGCTGCTGCTCCTCTTTGACGAAGTCCTGCAGGAGCGCCTGGGCTACGATCTCCTGCGGGACGTGCAGGTTTTAACGCCCATCCACAAGGGGCCGCTGGGCACGGCTGAGCTGAACATTGAATTGCAGCGGCTCCTGCAGCGCAAGCTCAACGGGGTGTCGGTAGACGATGTGGAGCCGGGGCGCCGGCCGCGCCTTTACCCCGGCGACAAGGTGATCCAGACCAAGAACGACTACGAACTGGACGTGATGAATGGTGCCATGGGCATCGTTTTCGCGACCGGTGCTGACGGTAGTCTGGCCATCGACTTCGAGGGACGGCCTGTCAAAATCGACGCAGCCACCGAGGCCGCAAACAACGTGCAACTGGCGTACGCGACCTCGATCCACAAACAGCAGGGCTCGGAGTTTCCCTGCGCCATTGTCATCGCCCACAAGTCCCACTCCTTCATGCATCACCGCAACCTGCTCTACACCGCGGTGACGCGCGCCAAGGAGTCGGTGATCATCCTGGGCGATCGCTGGGGCATCGCCAATTGCGCCACCAAGCGCCAAGTAGATCGCCGAAATACTTTTCTCTCTTTTTTACTTCCGGAGGACCGTGCGTGAGTACACCAGCAGACGTTCAAACTTATTACCGGCAGATCACAGACCTGGATATTGGCTCGCTGGCCCGCGAGATGCTCGGCGGTCGCATTACGCAGGAGTCGGACGCGACCCTGTTTTGTGATTGCCCGAACCACCGCAGCCAGTCCCATCGGTCGTTGCAAGTCATGCTCGACAAGCAGGGCTGGTATTGCTTCGGCTGCGGCGTCGGCGGCGACGTGCTGCAGCTGGTCGAGTTTGTGCAGTCCGGCACCGTGACGCGAGGCCAGTCGGGCACCATGCCAGAATCACACCGCGAGGCACGCGACTTCCTCGCGACCCGTGTGGGCTTGCCGACCTTATCGCAGATGGGGCGCTCTCCGGAGGAGATCGCCGCAGCGGAAGAAGAGCACCGGCTTACCTGGCGCGTGCGCGAAGTTCTGGCGGCATTGGCCGAGATCTATCATCAGCGTCTGGTTGCCAACGCCGAAGTCCTCGCCTGGTTCAAATCGAAATACGGCATTGGCGCTGCGACCATCAGGAGTCTGAAGATCGGTTTCGCAGAGAACGAGCCCAGTCCGGTGCGGGCACTGACCGAAGGCGCCGGCGCGTTCACGCTGCGCGAGCTATCGGCGACCTCCGCGTTCCGGCCGACCGCACAGGACGGGCTGTTCCCCTTCTTCGAGGGCCGGATTGTCTTCCCGTACTGGAGCCGGGGCAATGTGGTCTTCATGATCGGCCGCCGCACGCCGTGGACGCCCGATCAGGAGTGGGAGAAGTCGAAGTACAAGAAGCTCCCGGTCCGTAACGACCGCAATAACGAACAGGTCGCGCAGTGCATTCAGAACGACGTTCTGTACAACGAAGACGTTTTGCTGATGCGCCCCGAGCGTGTGATCATCACCGAGGGCGTCACCGATTGCATCTCGCTCATGGAGCATGGATTCCCGGTGGTCTCGCCGGTGACCGTGCGGATCCGCGAAGCCGATTGGGAACGGCTGCTGCCCAAGCTCGCTGGCGTCAAAACGGTCTTCATCTGCCAGGACAATGAGATCTCCGAGGCCGGCATGAACGGCGCGCTGAAGACGGCGCGCATTCTCGGTGCCAACGGAATCGCCACGCGCGTTGCGGTACTGCCGTTGGGCGAGAAACAACACGCCGCGCGGGAGAAGCTGGCCGGGCTCCCCTCCGGGAGTGCCGAGGCAGATGCACTGCTGGCCGACGCCAAAATCGACGTGAATGAGTATTTCGCCTCCGGCAAGACGGCCGCGGATTTCGAACAGATCCTCGCCGTGGCCCAGACGCCGCTCGAGATGGCGATCACGGCGCTCTCCACCGATACGCCGGACTCAGACCTGGCGCGTATCCTTGGTCCGCTGCTGGCCGAGGTGGGCCAACTGGATCCCATCGCTCAGCCACGTCTGCTCAAACAGATCCAGGAGAAATGCGGCAAGGAACGCTTGCCAATCACGGCCCTGCGCAAGCAGATGAAGATCGTCCGGATTGACAGCAAGAAGCAGGCCGGCGGTAAGCAAGCCAGCGCCGCGCGCTCATCGGGGCCGCAGCTCGCAGTGGCCGCGCAGCCGTCGGCGAATTGGCGCGATGGGCTTTTGGTCACTGCCAACGGTAACGTGAAGTCCCTGCTGGCGAATGCCATCACGGCGTTGCGCTCATCGCCCGAGTGGGCTGACGTGTTGGCTTACGACGATTTCTCCCTACACACCGTCGCGTTGAGGCCGGCGCCGTGGATGCCGTCGGATCTGTCGTTTCCCGTCACATGGGGCGGCGCCGAGGACATCCTGGCAGCCGACTGGTTGCAGCGCCAGGACATCTGTGTGCCGTCTCACATCGCCGGGCAAGCCGTCGAAGCGGTCGCCAAGGCGAGGTGCGTGCATCCGGTGCGTGAGTACCTCGAAGGACTCACCTGGGATGGAGCGCCCCGGCTCGATTCATGGCTGAGCACTTACCTCGGCGTGGAGCCCTCGCCCTATGCCTCAGCCGTGGGCTCGCGCTGGATGATCTCGGCGGTGGCGCGAGTGTTTGCTCCCGGGAGCAAGGCGGATTGCTGCCTGATCTTGGAGGGCGAACAGGGCATCAAAAAGTCGACTGCCCTGCACGCTCTATCGCAACCCTGGTTCACGGACGAACTCGCGGAACTCGGTTCAAAAGACGCTTCTCTGCAGATGCAAGGCGTCTGGATCATTGAACTCGGCGAATTGGAAACGATGTCCCGGACCGAGGTTGGCCGCGTGAAGAAGTTCATGAGCCAGCGCACTGACCGCTTTCGTGCACCCTATGCATCCCGGCCAATTGACGTTCCACGGCAGTGTATCTTCGCCGGCAGCGTGAATCACGCCACCTATCTGCGGGATGAAACCGGAGCCCGGCGCTTCTGGCCGGTTGCGTGTAAGGCGCCGGCCATCGACGTGGACGGAGTTGAGGAGAGCCGGGACCAGCTCTGGGCCGAAGCCTGCTTCCTGTTCCATGAGGGGAAAGTCTGGTGGCTGGATTCTCCCGAGTTGAACAAGCGCGCTGCCGAAGAGCAGGCCGACCGGTATGAGGGCGATCCCTGGGACGTACTGATTGTGAACTGGATTGAGGATCGCGAGTCAGTCTCGATCGCAGACGTGCTGAGCATGTGCCTGGAAAAGAAGAAGGACATGTGGACGCAGTGGGACAAGATTCGGGTCGCCCGGTGCCTCCGCATGAGCGGGTGGGAACGATTCAACGCTCGCACAGGTTCGTTGCGGGAATGGCGGTATCGGCGTTCGGAGTGAAACGGGGTTCCAGGCATAGCCTCGGTTCCAGTCTGGTTCCGGCCTCTGGTCCCAGCCTAAGTCCTGCGTTTTGTGAGGCATCACCAGTGGTTCCAGTCTAAATCCGGGCGTACGTATAGAGAAAGAAATCAAGAGTAGGACATGGGTAGGCATATATACACGCTTTATTATTCTAGGGAGTCTTCCGAGGCCACTGGAACCCGTGAACCATTGGAACCTAAGCGAGTAACTCCTGCCATTTCAATCGGTTGCGCGGTTTCGGTCGCGCTCGCGGCAGGCCTAGAGGCCGGAACCGGGCTGGATCCGGCACCGCCTCGCCAACTGAGCTCGGCCGCTCTATTCGTCTCCACTGGCCTCAGCTTCTGGAAAGCGGATCAACCGGAGGTTTTCCCGCGTGACGTTCAGATCAACGACACGGCGTACCGGCGGCTGGATCCAGAGTTCTACGCCTGGCTGCGGAGCAAGATGCAAATGGCGAAGCTGTCCGTCCTGGCAGGGCAACTTCCCCAGGAAGCCTTCGACGCAACTCGCGATAGCTTCAACCGGATTCACGAGTGGGCCATAGCTCACTTCGGCGAAACCACCCTGCAAGAAGCTGTACGCGCCTTGGATGCGAGGGATTACCAGCCACCCATGGCCGAGCCATGGGACCGCCACGAGGCGCCGCCTGCGGCCGGTAAGTTGGGCGCGGCTGCAGAGGCGCTTGCCATGGTCGACGCGATACAGGAGCAAGCAATTGGCTTGGGCTGGAAGCATGAACGGCTCTACGCGACCGGCAGACCGTCGAGCCAGAACCGGGGGCTCGTGTCGTACTTGAATCCAGGCGACCGCATTGGCGAGGTCACGCGCCAATCCATCGAGATCATCCTGCCGAACGGCGTGCGCCAGCACTTCTACAATCCCGACGTCGAGCAGCCGTGGATCAGGCGAGCCTCGCCGGAATAACTTGATCACCGACCGGACGTTTTTCCGACGTTTCGCGCATATTTCTAGTGAGGGGCGCAGTTCGAAAAGGTGAGCGCGAGGCGCAACCTTCGAAGGTGCCCTTCCCCAAACGAGCGACGGGACTCTCGTAAAACACTCTCCCTTCCTCTCGTACCCGAAGTGTGCCCCCATGACGACTGAACGCTTGATCCCCTACTACGCGCCCGATGGCTCGTCTCTTGGCTTCCGC
>Ga0302319_10014792_pt1 | contig 14507 bp, 12 predicted proteins | sample Bog_T0_2_FD_203319 | JGI IMG/M metagenome (GOLD analysis project Ga0302319, IMG submission 203319) | Peat permafrost microbial communities from Stordalen Mire near Abisko, Sweden - Bog_T0_2 | ecosystem: Environmental > Terrestrial > Soil > Wetlands > Peat | place: Sweden: Abisko, Stordalen Mire... | reverse complement strand
CTGGTGTAAAGTCGCGGGCAGCCGGATCGCCACCCAGGATTTCAGCCAGAATGTGCAGATCGAGCTGGCCGACCTGGCCAATGTCGTAGGGCTTGTAGAGCTTGTCGACGAGGGGATGAATGTCCGGCAAAAGGGGCACGGCAGGGACGTGTTTTTTCTCGTACTCGCGGGGGTTGATGATCTCCCACGACGAGGTTGGAGGGTGGTCCATAGCTCCGGCGAACGCTGCAGCCTGACCCTGGTCCATCCAGATGTCCTGTTCGAAGCTGAGTCCTTCGCGATAAGGAAAGAGAAGCGACTCAGAGAGCAGAATGGGGGCGCGCGACAGGACCGGCGAGCTGTCCGAAGCGGCCATCTGCCCCTTGACGAAGTCCATGACCTCGGGGTCTTTCACCAGGCTCTTACCCATCGGTTTCAGGATGTAGTCCATCATGACGGCCGTGGCCTGGCCCTCGGCAACGGCGTCGCGGGCGGTGTCCATCTCGTCCTTGGCAATGTGGTCCGAGTCGCCGGAGGCGTTGAGCGAGACGTTGTCGGGGGTCTGGTCATTCCATTTTTCCAAGTCGGCGTGCTGGTCTTGCAAGGCGTGAGTCAGTTCATGGGCTAAGACCGGCTTCTGCTCTTCGATGTCTACCCAGTCAAGCATGTTGACCGTCTTCGTTTTCGAGTCATAGTAGGCTTCAATCTGTTCATCGAGCAGCGCAAGAAGAAAGGGTTTGAGGGCGAAGTCGTGGTCGAGCAGGCCGAATTTTTTCAGAACAATTTAACCGCGTTGCAGGCGCTTGGCGCTTTCGTCCTCGTCAAATTTTTCCTTTAGATAAGATTCGACCGCGGCGCGGCTTGTGATCTGACGTTTGACAGAGCTCTTGATGGGAAGGCCGGTCTCCTGCGAAGAGAATTTGAGCAGTTCGTCCACCAGCGCGAACAGCTGCTTGGCCTGTTCCGGTGTGATGTGGGTAGGCGGCTTTTCTTTGTTCGGGGCCTGGGCGCCTGACACCGCCTGGCGAGGAGTAACAGTGGTTTGCTGAGCACCTGCGGTCGCTAACGCCAGGCACAGCGCGGCTGCGCAGATCCAGCGCAGGGCTGGGCCTGCGAACCACTGTCCTGATGTCTGAAGAGATTCTTCTGCTACCTGCCTCACAACCATTTGGCCCTGCTTCGTCATCGAGTCTCCGAGCCACTCCGGTTATGGCGCCGGGCAGCTGCATCTTCTTCCAAGGCTATAATTAAGATGCGGTCTGGCGCGAGGTTTCCACTGGAAATCTACACGCCGTGCCGCAGAAATCTTCCCTATGACTGAAACCGCATTTGCCGCGACGACTCCGGCTACACCGCTTCCGGCTACTCCGCTCGCTGTGCTGTTGGCCGCCGCCGTAGCTCCGCCGAAACTCGGCGCCTACCGTGGGGCGTTGACGCCACATCAGTTGGACGCGCCAGAGCACGAAATAGAGGCGCTGGCCGGGTCAGCGGCGGTTCACGATCTGGGCTGGCTGCGCCGGGTTGCGGTGCACGGGGAGGACCGGTTCCGCTGGCTGAGCGGGATGGTGACCAACACGGTAAACGACCTCGAAGCGAACACCGGTGCGTGGAACCTGGTTCTCAACGCGCAGGGTCGCATTCAAGGTGACCTGACTGCGTGGCGGAGTGGGGACGAACTCGAGCTGGAAATTGCGGCCGATCAATTTGAGAGACTGATGGCCCACCTCGAACGGTTCATCATCATGGACGATGTGGAACTGGTGGCGCTGAGCGGCGATGCGTCGCTGGGGTTGACAGGTCCTTTGGCGGACGAGGTTTTGGGGCGAGCAGGATTGCCGGTGCTGGCGCAGCCGTTGACGAGCACGCGCGTGGAGTGGAACGGATTCGATCTGCGCGTGGTGCGCGACTATGGCGCGCTGGCGAAGCACTATGAGCTTTGGACGCCGCTGGCGGGGCTTGAGAGACTATGGAAGACTCTGCACACGGCCGGCGCGACACATGCAGGAAGCGCGTCCCTGGATGCGTTTCGCATTGCAGAAGGGATTCCCGCATACGGCGTCGATATTGCCGAGAGAGACCTGGCGCAGGAGACCTCGCAGATGAGGGCGCTGAGTTTCAGCAAAGGCTGCTATCTGGGGCAGGAGATTGTGGAGCGGATTCGTTCGCGCGGGAACGTACACCGGCATTTGCGTCAGCTTGAGCTGACAGGGCCGCTACCGGCTGGAGTGATTGAGTTGCATTCGGACGGTGGGACAGTTGCCGGGCAAATTACGAGCGCTGCGGAATTGAGGCTGGCGACTGGAAGCCGCATTTTTGCCTTGGGAATGATTCGTGGCGAATTTGAGGTGAAAGATCAGGCATTTAGTTACGGAGCCGGAACAGGAGCGGGGACGGCACGCATTCTTGCCGGGCCGCCTGCAGAGTTAACAAGTTCATAAGTAGACGAGTTATGAAGTTACCGAGATGGAGCGGAAACTGGAATGAGCGATACGCCGAAATTTACCGTGATTGACCGCCGGAAGTACAAAGCGGAAGAGGAACAAGAGAGTGCGCAACGGATCGCCACGGAGCCAGAGGCACCTGCAGCGCCGGAAGAGTCGAGCGGCGGGCCGAGGTTGGTGGTGAATGAGAGCAAGTCTGAAGCTGCGGCAGAGACGGATCGAGTGGTTGCTCACGAGGGCGCGTTGGAGCAGGACGGTCTCGAGGGCGTGCCGCCGGCCCCGACCGCGGAAGAGAGCCTCGAGCAGCGGACTGCCTATGAGGCATCCGCGCAGCGCGTGGAAGACCTGCTCCGAGCGCAGAATCCCGGGATGGGGCCACAGCCGGCCATTACGTTCGAGCACCTGGTGCAGCAGTTCTATGTCTCCGCGATGATTCAGATGGGAGCGGGGACGCAGGAAGGGCAGCGGCCACGGGTTGACATTGTTGGCGCGCGCACCACCATCGACCTGCTGGGCGTACTAGCCGAGAAGACGCGCGGCAACTTGACGGATGCCGAGGTGCGGACACTCGACAGCGTACTTTTTGAGGTCCGGATGGCATTCCTGGAGCTTACGAGCATGATCAGCGTGCAGGCCATGCAGCCGCCACCGCCGCCGCCGCCAGGAAAAAAGTAGAAACTGCTGTCAGCGATTTGTTGTCGGTTGTGACGGGAGCTTATGGAAGGCCGGCTGACATTTCTTGGGACGGGAACCTCGATGGGGGTTCCGACGGTGGGGTGCGGCTGCGCAGTCTGCACCTCGACCGACCCACACGACCGGCGAATGCGGCCCTCCGTGCTCGTGCGTTGGAACGAGCCTGAAAATGGGGCTGGGCAAAGCCGCACGCAGGAACGTGTGGTGGTAATCGATACGGGGCCCGACTTTCGCGAGCAGGCTCTGCGCAACCAGCTTACCCGCGTGGATGCGGTGTTCTATACGCACTCGCACGCCGATCACGTGCTGGGATTGGACGACCTTCGGCCGCTCAGTTTCACTGCCTTTCGCGAGGGTGGCCCGATTCCGCTTTACGCTTCGCCGGAGACGGCCGAGGTGCTGGAGCGCATTTACGACTACACGTTTTCGCCGCAGGCCACGTATCCCAATCGCGCGCGCGTGCGGCTGGAGCCGCTGGCTGATCGAAATCCAATTCATGGTGTGGAGTTCATCCGCATTCCGTTGATGCACGGACAGATGAAGATTGCGGGTTTCCGCTTCGGCAACGCGGCTTATCTGACGGACGTGAGCGACATCCCCGAGGAGAGCTTTGCGCTGCTGGAAGGCCTGGACCTGCTCGTGGTTTCCGCATTGCGCTACAAACCGCATCCGAACCACGCTACTGTGGAGCAGGCCGTGGGCTGGTCCCGCCGGATTGGTGCGCGGCAGACCTGGTTTACCCATATTGCGCACGAGTTGGGCCACGATGCAACCAACCGCACGCTGCCGGCCGGAATGGCGCTGGCTTACGACGGGCTCACGCTGCCTGTTGATCTTGAGAATCTATGAGTGAATATCCCGCTCGCATGATTCCGGTTTACCGGTCGATTGAGGAGATTCCTGTCGGCTTTGGGCCGTCGGTGGGCGTGATTGGAAACTTTGACGGTGTACATCTTGGACATCGGAAGCTTCTTTCCGAGGCGGTGGCGGAGGCACACGGATTTGCAGCGAGCGGGCAACGGACGCGGGCGGTTGCTGTTACATTCGATCCCCATCCGGAGCAGTTCCTGCGTCCGGATATAGCGCCGAAACTGTTGACGCCAATGGATGAGCGATTGCGGCTGCTGGCCCGGACGGGAATCGATGCGGTGGTGGTACTGCCGTTCGATGCGGGACTGGCGGGATTGACTGCGCGGGAGTTTGTGCGGAGGGTGCTGGTAGATGCTCTGGGTGTGTTGGCGTTGCACGAGGGTGGGAACTTTCGGTTTGGCCGTCAGGCTGAGGCGGGGGTCGAAGAACTGAAGAAGTTTGGGGCCGAGTTTGGATTTGCCGTGCACGTGCACCAGCCGCTACGGGTGCATGGGATGGGGGTTTCGAGTTCGGCCATCAGGACTTTGGTGGCGGCGGGAGATGTGCGGGGGGCGCGGTGGATGCTGGGGCGTGCTTTCGCGGTGCGGTCGACGCAGGCCAGGGGACGCGGGATTGGAACGCGGCTGCTGGTGCCTACGGTGAACCTGGCGCCCCATACGGGATTGCTGCCCGGATTTGGCGTCTATGTGACTCGGCTTACGGTTCCAGGTTCCGAAGGTGGGCGATGCTTCAAAGCGGTGACGAATGTGGGCAACCGGCCTACATTTGGTGAGGCTTCGTTCGCAGTGGAGTCGCACATTCTGGATTTTGAGCCGATTGAACTCGATGAAACCACGCCATTGGAATTGGAGTTTCTGCTGCGGTTGCGCGGCGAGATGAAATGGCCGTCGCCGGAGGCACTGAAACTGCAGATATTCAAGGATGTGACGCGTGCCAAGAGGTACTTTCGGCTGCTAGGGTAAGGATTGATCTTTTTTGGAGTGGCTCGGCATGTTTTTTTCGAGCGGGTGTGGGTCTAGATGAAAGAACGTGATGTAAAAAGAGTCGAGCTGTTTGAAACCAGTCTTCGGGATGGAATGCAGCAGCCGAACCTTGAAATCTCCGTACCGAATGCCGTGAGTCTTCTTCAGCGCATGGCTACCTTTGGCGTGCACTACGCCGAGATTGGGTTTGCCGGAGCAAACCAATTTACAGCTGACTTGACCGGCGCTCTTTCTTCAGTGGATACGGGCGCAATGAAGCTGGCTCTTTTCGGCAGAACGCGCGGCCGCGGCGCCAGGGTCGAGGAATGGCCCGACGTACAGGTCATCGTCAGCAATAAGACGCGTGTTTCCGTGGCCGTCGTGGTGGTCAAGTCCAGGCTGCTGGATGTGTTCAAGTCATTGGAAACAACCCCCGAAGAAAACCTGCTGATGGCATACGAGACCATTGAGTGCCTTCGCGATCACGGTCTTGAGGTCATCGTAGATCTTGAACATGCAATGGACGCCGCATGCGGCCGGCGTGAAAATGGCGAGGAATGCGACGATGATACGCGCAGGCGCAGCCTCGACTATTTCGAGCAGATGGTGGAACAATGCGTAAGGCAGAAAGTTAGCCGACTAATTGTGTGCGACACCACGGGCGGAGCCAGTCCCGATGAAGTTAGTCAAGTTATAGCAGGACTTACGAGGAGTTACTCCGAAGCCGGCTTCGGATTTCATGGCCATACTGATCGAGGGCTGGGAGTTGCCAATGCGCGGGCTGCCATTCTTGCGGGCGCGATCCAAATTCAAGGCACTCTTCTGGGAACGGGGGAGCGCTGCGGCAACGTGAACCTGACGACCGTAATTGGCGGCATGCAGCTGAGGGGCGAGGCTGAATTTGTAACCCCCGAATCGCTGACCGGGCTCACTGGCCTGGCGCAGTCGGCTTATGCGGCGTTCGGACTTGAGGCGCCGCACGGTTCGCCGATTGTTGGCCCCGGCGCGTTTGGCACATGGGCCGGAATGCACGGCAGCAGCGAACGTAAAAATCCAGGGGCTTATCTCTGGTGCGATCCCGCAAAGGTTGGCGCCAACCCCGTCATCGGTGTGAATGGCCAGTCGGGAAAAGCGAACATCATTCTTCTGTCTGAAGCGTTGGGTGTCCCTCTCGATTCCGCGCAGGCACAGGCCTTCATGGACGCAAACCAGGCCATGATTGAAGGCGGCGGCTTCACGGCCAGTGAAGTTTCTTTCAAGCTCGCGTGCATGAAAGTACTGAAGACGCTTCGCGATCGCTTCAGCGTGAAAAGCTGGAGGGTTTTGGACGAATCCGACGAGACGGGGAACCGATATGTTCAGGCCTCGATGTTATTGTCGGTCGGCGACTCCGCCGTTGCGACAACGAGAGCGGAAGGCTCGGGACCAGTGGATGCGCTGACCAAGGCCATGCGGCGGGAGTTGGAGCGCTGGTACCCGGCGCTGACTCAGATGCGTTTAGGGACCTTCAGTGTCACGGCGCTGGATGTATCCGCCAACGACTCGGCGGCGCACGTGCGCGTTACAGTAAGCTTTTACGCGGACGGCCACGAACCCTGGAAGACCACGGGAGTCAGCAGCGATTTGAACCAGGCGGCACTGATGGCAATTGTGGATGGCTTCCACTATTGGTTGTTGAAGAATCCCGACTAACTCCGAGTCAGGTCGCCATCGATTCGAGTTATGGACGTGAAGCAGGCGACCTTCTAGCCAGGCTTTTTGCCGGCAACTTCTGCGCTGAAGCGAGAGGATGGAGAATGAAGAACAGCAATATCATGCGATTCCTGGCCTGTTTAGCGATGCTTGTTTTTTCATGCGACATCGCGTCCTCCATGGCGCAGGTGCCCGAACCAGTGTATTTGTGGCCGCAGGGAGCGCCCGGATCGGAGGGCAAGACGGCGCCTGAGGCAGTTCGCCTCAGCGAGGATGGAGAGCACATCATCTCCAGCATCCATCGGCCGTCGATCCTTCCGTACCTGCCGGTCAAGGGCACGGCAAACGGAGCCGCGGTGTTGGTTATTCCGGGCGGCGGCCACCGCGAGTTATGGATGGATCATGAAGGTTACAACATTGCTGAATGGCTAAGCCATCACGGCGTGGCGGCATTCGTTCTGAAGTATCGCCTGGCCAGGGAGCCGGGCTCGACTTACGCGGTGGAAGGAACCGAACTCAGTGACGCGCAGCGAGCGCTTCGGCTGATAAAGAGCCGCGCCACCGAATGGGGCGTAGACCCGAATCGCCTTGGCGTGCTGGGCTTTTCAGCAGGAGGGGAGTTAGCTGCGCTCGCCAGCACGCGGTACGACGCGGGCAACCCTGATGCTGCCGATCCAATCGATCGGGAGTCTTCCCGTCCTGCGTTTCAGGGGCTGCTTTATCCCGCTATTCCCAAGGAGATGAAGCTAACGGCCGACACGCCTCCAGCTTTCCTCGCATGCGGGGAAGCGGATCGGGCGGATATCTCGGAAGGCGTTCCGGAGTTATATCTCGCGCTGCGCAAGGTAGGTGTTTCCGCGGAGCTGCACGTTTATGCGAAGACTGGTCACGGCTTTGGTTTGCGGGCAAGCAACCGCGCGCCCGTTGCCGACTGGATATCGCTCTTCGATGAATGGCTTGAGGTGCAAGGATTTCTCAAGCACAAGTGAACCGCAGCCCTGGCTTTGCGGGCGGCCTTCGCATTTTCAGCGTCGCGGGTTACTGAGGGCGGGCTTGACCACCGCCGTAGGCCTGACTGGGGCCGACTGCGACGGCAGAGCCGGCTTGATTTGCGGTCTGGATGTTGAGGCGGCCGGCAGCGCTGCGGGCTTCGCGGCGGGTTGAGGCGAAGGGTTCACTGGCAAATTGGGTACCGGCGTGGATAAAGGCGATGTGGCATGCGCCTGTGTCTTTGCCGGTTTTGAGGGCGTGGCGACTGCCGCAGGCACCGGATTCGCTGGCTTGCCAGCGTCAGCTTTCAAAGTCTGGGCATCCTCCGCATCACCAAGGAACTGCTCGTCATCCTTGCCGGCAATGGCTACCTTCATGACGTTCATCCAGATGGGCAGGGCGGCCTTGGCGCCGGTTTCCTTGTCGCCGAGGGTTTCGCGGCTGTCAAATCCGACCCAGACGCCGCAGGTGACAGACGGCGAGAAGCCGAGGAACCAAGCATCCGTGTAATCGCTGGTGGTGCCGGTTTTGCCGCCGAGAGGATGGTTCAGTTGCGCTGCTGCTGCGCCTGTGCCGTGCGCGGTCACAGCGCGCAACAGGATCATCATCGTGCGCGCCGTGTCCTGGCTGATAACTTCGTCCACGGTGGGCGGATCTTCCCACAGCGTGATTCCGTCGGCGTTGGAAACCTTGCGGACTAGTCGCGGCGATACTCGGATCCCGTCGTTGGGAAACACGGAGTATGAGGCTACCTGTTCCTCAAGCGTAATTTCGACTGCGCCGATGGCGACCGGTAGATAGGCGGGAATGTTCGAAGTGACGCCGAAACGGTGAGTCACATCGATGACCGTGCGAATGCCGACCCGCGCTGCGAGCTTGAGGGCGGGAATATTGCGCGACTCGGCGAACGCGTTGGTAAGGGTCATTGCGCCTTTGTAGTCGTTCTCGTAGTTGTGCGGGGTGTAGCTGCCGAAGCTGACCGGGCCGTCGACGATGATGTCGGTAGGTTTGGCCCCGTCCTCGATTGCCGCGGTATAGACGTATGGCTTGAAGCTGGAGCCGGTCTGTCGCTCAGCCTGCGTTGCGCGGTTGAATTCGCTGAGCGCGTAGTCGCGGCCGCCCACCATGGCAAGGACGTCGCCGTTGGTGTTGTCAATGGCCATCAGTGCGCCCTGGGCGCCGGAGTCCTGCTCAAGAGTGGCGCGACGCGCGGTGCCTTCCATGGCCTGGCCCATGTGAATGTAAATGATGTCGCCGGGTTTGACGAGGGCATCAGCGTAGTGCTGGCCGGTCCATTGCCAGTCTTCAGGCAGGAGCACAATCTCGGAACCCTCCCGGCCGGGCGGGCCGACCAGCGCGTGAATCTCAAGGGGCAGCACGCGTGTGACTAGAGCGTGTACGTAGTCGCCAGGACTCGACTTCGTAGCCCAGTCGGGATGCTTGTATTCCTCGATGGTCGAGCCCGTGCCGAGGACGTTCTCCAGCTTTGCCTTCCAGCCATGGCGGCGTTCGTATGCGGCGAGCCCATCAGCCACTGCGCGGTTGGCCGCCTGCTGAAGATCGAGGTCGAGAGAAGTCTCGACTTTGAGGCCGGCCTCGTGAACTTGCTCAGACCCGAAACGCTTTTCGAGTTCGCGGCGCACTTCTTCCTGGAACCACGGCGCGACCGAACTCTCCGGTTGAGAGATGTGAAGGCCCAGCGGAGTTGCGCGGGCCTGCTCCGCCTGCTGGTGTGTGATGACGCCGTCGGATTCCATTTCAGAAAGTACGAGATTGCGGCGGCGAAGAGCTTTCTCAGGATTGAGCACTGGAGAAAAAGCTACGGGACCCTTGGGCAGGCCAGCGAGCAGGGCCGCTTCGGTCAAATTCAGATCCTTGGCGTGCTTTGAGAAGTAAAACTGCGAGGCAGCCTCGAAGCCGTACATGCCGTGGCCCAGGTAGATCTGGTTGCCGTAGAGCGTAAAAATCTGCTCCTTGGTGAAGGCGCGCTCAATCTGGATGGCGAGATAGGCTTCCTGTACCTTGCGGGCGGCCGTGCGCTCAGAGGAGAGGAAAAGATTGCGTGCCAACTGCATGGTGAGCGTGGATGCGCCCTGCGCGCGTCCGTGGGAGCGTATGTCGTGCCACATGGCCCCGATGACGCGGAAGACGTTGATGCCCCAGTGAGATTCAAAACTCTTGTCTTCAATGGAGATGACAGCCTGGCGAAGGATGGGGGCAAAGTCGCTGTAGCCGACCACCTCCCGGCGCTCCAGGGCAAAGGAGCCAATAATGCGACCCCTGCGGTCATAGAGATCGGTCGTGGTTGAGGGACGGAAGCGCTCGAGGTCGTTGATCTGGGGTAGATCGACCGAGTAGACAAGCGTGAGGCCAGCCAAAGAACCGGCGATGATGGCTACGGTCAACAGCGCGGCCAGGGCGAACTTGCCCACCAGCTTGCGGCGCAGACGCGGCGCTGGCTGCACCTGCGAGCGCCGGGGCCGGACAAGCGGTCGCGGTTCAATAGGCTGTGAGGGGGTGGCAGCCAAGCGATTCAGGCCTCGTGAGCATCGCTCCAAAAGGGCTGCGGAGAAGATGCGTCAGCTTAAGGCTAGCATTTTCCTGTTGCAGGAAGTTGTGCGACCTGGCACGGCCGAACCACGCGGTGCAAGGGCGGGGATCGGGATCGCCGGCGAGCTGCATTGGATTCCCCGGTCTCAGCACACAGGCCGGGGAATCCGATTCGCACGTAACTGCTATTTGCTCAATGTATAAACGACGGTGATGGTGGTCTTGACCTCGATCGGTTTCCCGTTGAGGAGATAGGGCTTATAGACCCACTGCCGGACCGCGTCGAGCGCCGACGTCTGCAATGGGGATGGACCACTGACTACGCGGAGTTGTTCCACGGCGCCGTCCGCGCCGATGGTTGCCGCCAGCACCACTTTGCCAGTGACATGAGCTTTCTTTGCATCGTCGGGGTAAACTGGCGGCACCTTCTTAGTGATGACAAGATAGTCCGCCTTCACATTCACGCTTGCCGGGTTCGGGCCGGGGTTCTGCGTTGCCGGTTCCGTGACCTCCATGCGCAGCGCCAACGCGGAGGCGCAGGTGCCAAATGCAACCAGGGCGCAGGCTGCGGCAATTGCCAGGCGCCTCGCGCCCGTTACTTCAACACTTCTCCTGGTCAGGTGCATAACTCTCCTTTCAAATATGTTGGCATCGAGAATCCCGATGGCGTGGAGTAGTCGTGGCGCAGTCCGATCGGACAGCATCCGCGCCAGCTGCAGCAGCGATCTTGCATAACTCTCTCGTCCTCCAACCGCCTCGGCGGCCATTGCGTCGCATACCAGCTCTCGCGTCTCAGCCAGGCGCGTGCGCGTCAGCATCAGCAGCGGATGGTAGGCACCCGGCAGGGAGATGATTCCATAGAACAGGTTTTTTCCGAAGTCCTGGCGGCGCATGTGCGCAAATTCATGCGCGAGCACCGCGTCCAGATCGTTCGCGCTCAACTTCTCGATAAATCCTGGAGGCAGCAGCAGCGTATGCCTTCGCAGGCCGACGGCCGCGGGACCTGAGATTGCAGGCGAATTTGCGAACTGCACTTCGCCCTCGCAACCGAGAAGGAGGCGGAATCCCTCTATCTTTTGCGCCGTCTCTGCGGTCGGCTTCATGCACACCGCCTGCCGCCGCATTGCATCGGTTGTCCACATGCCCCAAGCCAGGCGTCCGGCGAAATAGATCAGGCTGCACGCGTAAGTCACAGCTACGGCCGCAAGCACCCCTGCCGTATGCCATGGGAGCGCCACACCCGAAGCCTCACCAGCGCCCAATATCACGCGTGTCTGTCCGCCCGCCGGACCAACATGCCGGAACCACAATGCCAATCCCCACGCCTGTTGCCACAGATCGCTCAACTGCAGATGGCAGAACGGAAGGACGACTTCAAGCAGAAGCGCGCCCACCCAAACGCGATGCTCCATCTGTGGTCCGGCCCGTCGCGCAAGCCGTGCGGCAGCCAGCGCCGCGCAGAACACCAGGGGAATCTGCCACAGAGAGTTCAGCAGATAGGCAAGGATCGTGGGTTCGAATTCTGACAAAAGAGTTCTCATTCGCCGCCGCCTTCCTCTTGCAGCCGTTTGCTCAGCTCCGCGATCTTTTTGGGGTCGATCTGGCGGCTCTTGATCAGACTCATGACCAGTTCCTCGCTCGATCCGCCGAACATCCGATCCACCAGATCGCGCACTGCATGGCCGGATGCACGGGCCTCAGTCAAGGTGGCGCTATATTCGTAAGCCCGTCCGCGGAGCTTCCGTTTCAGCTTGCCTTTGCGGTGCAGAATGTTCAGCATCGTCTGCACCGTGGTGTAGGCCAACTGCTGCTCCAGTCCAGCCTGTACGGCACTCACATTGCTCGCGCCCAGGCGCCAGACAACCTGCATGATCTGTAATTCAAGCTTGGTCAGAGTGTCTTTTTCGTGCTCTCCCATAGGCCCATCTCCTAATGAATTAGGAGAGTATGCCACATGTGCAGGACCTGTCAACTAAATTTTTAGGAGTTGAGGCCAAAAAATTGTGGGGCGCCATGTCTCGCATGACGCCCCACACGGTCCCTCGCACCCGCTCATTCGTTTGAAGGCGAATCGGCCGGATGGGCTTAGCTGGTTTTTGCCTTCAGAATTTGAAGCGCCTTATCGAGAGGCTCGTCTCCCTTGGCGGGTGCGGCCTCGTCCTCTTCATCGTCGGTGGCCTGGCCCACCAGCACGGTGGGAGTGACGGCTTCGTCCTGAATCTTTTTGCCGCCGGGTCCCTCATACTTGGCAACGGTCAGCAAGAGCGCGGCGCCGTCGGGCAGCTCAATGGTCTTCTGCACGGAGCCCTCGCCGAAGGTGCGCTCGCCCACCAGGTCGCCGCGCTTGGCGTCTTCAATTGCTGCCGCCGTCAGCTCCGCTGCCCCGTAGGTGCCGCGGTTCACCAGCACGGAGAGAGGCGCGTCAGTGAGGAAAACTGCAGGATCGGCGGTGAATGTCTGCGTGGGAAACTTTTGGCCCTGCAGCGTGGCCAGTGTCCCCTGCTTGATGAAGAAGTTAGCCAGCCGCACACCCTGCTGAGCATCGTCCCCGGAAGCATCGCGCAGGTCCAGCAGGACTTTGCGGCCCTTGCCGGCTGCTTTCAGCTTGGCGGCAATTTCATCCACGCGTGCCGCGGTGAGCTTGCCCGCCTTGAGATACAGGATGGTCGAGTTTTCGTATTCCTGTTCGCCGAGCGAGGGGGGAGCGGTGATGCTGCGAGTAAGAGTCAGCTTGTCCGGGTCGGCCTTGCGCGGGCGGACCACGGTCAGGGTGACCGAAGTTCCCGGCTTGCCGTCCAGCATCAGGCGAATCACCGCCAGGGAAAGTTCGCGCGTGGACTGGTCGCCAATGGACTCAATGACGTCACCGTCGGAGAGATGTTCTCTGTCTGCGGGTGAGCCGGGCAGTACGCTGACAATGTCTGCGTAGCCGAAACGCTTGGAGACGGTAATTCCGACCTGGGCCACGCCCGTCGTGGGACGGTCCTTGTAGATTTTGTATTCAGTCGGAGTCAGGTAGCTCGAGTCGGAATCCAGAGACTCAAGCAGGCCGTGCAGAGCGCCGGTGGTGACTTCGCTCATTTTGGGATCGGTGACGTAGTCGGTCTGGATCTTCCGCAGAACCTCGCCGTAGACACCGATCTGGTGGTAGGCGCCATCCTGTTCACCGCCGGCGTGGACGCCGAGCATGCCGAATTCACCCAGGCCGAAACCGAAGCCGAGGGCCGCAAAAATTGCCACAGAAAGCACAAACACGAGACGCTGGAAGAATCGAGACACGCACACCGCCGGGGCGGCCCTCTAGGGGGAACAGGCCGCTCACTCTATAGACGCAATCATACCGCAAGGGGTGCGCCGAGAAGAGTTTTTGTAGCGAGGGGTCGGATCAGCGTGCCGTGCCGCGGGTTATAGGGGCTTCAGAAACACCTGATTCTAATTGAGATAAGCAACACCGCACAGCAAAAATCCCGCAAATCTATCCAGACCTCCGGCTGCGACCGGCAACGTCAGACACGGATAGCACTCACTTGGCGAAGTGGAGGGTAGGCCGGCGCGCCTTTCCTTGGATTCTTCTCCAAAACAGCGCCTCAGCCTCGCCTTCGTTCAATGCTTCACAACAGGCTGCTTTTTCGCCTCGGCCATCATCTGTTCGACTTTGTCTTTTCCCTCGTAGTTGGGGTTCGTAGCCAGCAGTTTTTCCCAATCTGCAACGGCGCCCGCGCTGTCCCTCTTCCCTTGCCACTTCACCAATCCGAGATTGAAGAGTGTGTTCGGGTTATTCGGTTGGTAGGTGAGCGCCTTATCGAATTCCGCGATTGCCGCATCGGCGTTTCCCATGTACCAGTAGGCGGTTGCCATATCCGTGCGGACAGCTGCATCGGCGGGCCTGGCCTTCAGCGCGCGCCCGTAGTAGTCGACCGCGATGGGATATTGCTGGGCGTCGTAATACAGGTTGCCGATGCTGGTGAGCAAATCCGCATTGCCAGGATCCGACTTTAGTTTGCCGAGCAATGGTGCCGTCTGCGCGTCGGCCATCTCCTTCAATCGAGCTGGGTTGGCTGCCTGGGGCGCCGCGGTGGCCGCCTGTGTCGAGACACTGGCAGCGCCCCTGGATGCAGCGATTGCCAAACTCTGCGATCCGCGGGTGAACCAACCGCCGATGATCCCCGTCAGCAGGCAGACGACGGCCAGGGAATTAGATCGTACCCTCGTCCATCGCTTAGTTGAAGTTCGGTTTATGTCCATCATTGCCCTGTGCTCCTTGAATCCCATTTTGATCGCTCAGCATTGTCAGCACGGCGGCCATCAGCTTCTGCACCGTGGCCTTGCG
>Ga0302319_10014791_pt1 | contig 14507 bp, 14 predicted proteins | sample Bog_T0_2_FD_203319 | JGI IMG/M metagenome (GOLD analysis project Ga0302319, IMG submission 203319) | Peat permafrost microbial communities from Stordalen Mire near Abisko, Sweden - Bog_T0_2 | ecosystem: Environmental > Terrestrial > Soil > Wetlands > Peat | place: Sweden: Abisko, Stordalen Mire... | reverse complement strand
GTTCGGATCGGCTCGTCAAGCTGAATCTTACGCCGTTCGATTGTGTACTTCTGTGCGGCCAGAACGTCGGCGATGTCGCCGGCGGTAACCGAGCCGAAGAGCTGATCGTTCTCGCCCGCTTTGCGCGCGATACTGATCGAAACCGCCCCCACAAGCCTGGCCAGTTCCTGGGCTTCACCCACGAGCTTGGCTTCCTTGCGGAGATGCGCCTGCTTTTCCTGCTCAACGATCTTGCGATTCGAATCGGTAGCGGCTACCGCGAGGCGTTTGGGCAGCAGAAAATTCCGCGCGTAACCGGCGGCCACTTTCACCACTTCGCCGCGCGTTCCGAGGCTTTCGATGTCTTCTCTGAGAATGACTTCCATCTGAGTTCCTCCTTTACACCGCGGCCGCGAACGGAAGCAGCGCAATGTTGCGCGCCTTCAGAATCGCGTCCGTAAGCCGGCGCTGGTGCGGTGCGCACACGCCCGAGATGCGGCGAGGCACAATCTTGCCCCGCTCCGCGATGAATGCCTGGAGCATCTTGACGTCCTTATAGTTGATGTCGTCGATCTTCTCCACGCAGAACCGGCACACTTTCTTGCGCCGGAAATACTGTTTCTTCCCAACCGCCGCCGCTTTGTCGCCACCGGTGGGGCGCTGCGAAGCCGCGATGGGTCTTCCACCTTTTTGTTCGGCCATGATGAGTTCTCCTTATTCTCCGGCGGGCTCGGTTGTGGTTGCGGGTGTGGACACGGGTGACGTCGGGACCACGGGTTCATCCGGTACAGCGGGTGCCGCGGGCATTGCCGGAATCGGCGCTCCGGGCAACGGATGCGCGGCCACTTCAGCCGGACCTCCCAGCATCGCCTGCGCCAGCGAAGGTTGCGGCGCCACCGGCTTCGGACGCCGCAGCGCGCGCTTCTCGCGTTCTTTCTTGCGCTTCTCGACGCGCTTCAGCGTTTCGTCGATGCGGACGGTGATGAACTTAATCACCGAATCCTGCACGCGCATGCGGCGCTCGAATTCTTTCACAACCGACGGCTCGGCGGAGAACTGCAGCAGCACATAGCTGCCCTCACGCTGCTTTTCCACTCTGTATGCAAGCCTGCGCTTGCCCCACTTATCGACTTTGTCCACGGTTCCTCCGGCGGAGGTTACGTTTTTGGACATCTGTTCGATGAGGTGGTCAATCTCTTCTTCTGTCGCATCGGGTTTTACGATGAACAGATTTTCGTAGATTCTCATCATTCCTCTGTGTTTGAGCCCTGGGCGCGACGGTTAAACCGGGTCATGGACAATGCGACGCCTTCGGCAATTACGGATTCGGTGGCATCGGCCGCAAGGTCGATGAACGAATCCAGTGTTTCAGACTGCTGCCGCGAATACCGCGACAACAAATAATCCGCTCCACTCGGAAGCGGATAGCCGGGGTGCACCCCCAGCCGAATCCTTGGAAATTCCTGCGTGCCCAGCTTCGCGATCACGTCCTTGATACCGTTGTGACCCGCCGCCGAACCCGCCGGCCGAATCCGCAGCGAACCCCAGGGCAGGTCGAGCTCGTCGTACACAAGAAGCATGTCCGACGGCGCAAGCTCGTACTTTTCAAGCAGCGGCTTCACCGCGTGCCCGCTGAGATTCATGAACGTTTGGGGCTTTGCCAGCATGACAGGCTTACCTGAAATGGTTCCGGGTCCGATGAGCGCCTGGCATTCCGGGCGCGTCACGCGGATGGCGTGCCGGGCCGCGAGTCGGTCTACCACATGAAACCCCATGTTATGCGGGGTTGCGGCATACTTCTCGCCGGGATTGCCCAGCCCGACCACCAGAACCATCCCGGGCTATTTCTTCTTGCCCTTTTCCGCCGCCGGGGCCGCTTCTTCTTCCTTCTTGCCCTTCTTCACGGCGACTTCAGGCTCGACCACCGCGGCGGCAACCGGCGTTGCTACCACTTCTTCCTTGATACCGACCACGTGCGCGATCACCGCATCGCCGGCCGTAAGCACGCGAACGCCGGTCTTGAGCGCGAGATCCGAAACGCGAATCGTAGAGCCGATCATCAGCTCGGTGACATCCACATCGAACTGGTTCGGGATGTCGTCCGGGATGCATTCGATTTCGATGGTGCGGGTAACGACGTCGAGAACGCCGCCCTGCTGCTTGACGCCCTTTGCCTCGCCCGTCACATGGACCGGGACCGCGACGCGCAGCTTACGAGTCAGATCGATCCGGCGCAGGTCGATATGCAGCAGGGTGCCCTTGATCGGGTCGTACTGCTCATCGGCCACGATGACCGGCGTGCGCTCGACGCCTTCAATTTCCACGTCGAAGATCGAGTTGTGGCCGGTCTTGCTGTGAATGATCTTGGTGATGTCTTTGGGGACGAGGCTGACGGAGACCGGGTCCTTAAAGGCTCCGTAGATGACAGCGGGAATCAATCCCGAACGGCGGGTGCGGCGTGCTTCATTTTTGCCACGGCTGGCGCGCGGCTGCGCCGTGACGATCGTTTCAAGTCTCAATTACAATCTCCTGGTTTACCGCAAGTCCGTTTCGGCCTAAACCGAGTCGTGGGTTGCGGGTGTGTTCCGAAATCTTATACGGAAACTATGAGTTTAGCAGACGGAGGCCGCAACGGGACAGCGTGGCGAAAGCCGCGTCATTTTTTCCAGAAGTCTTCCATGCTCTCGGCTCTCGTTCCCGTATCGAGCGCGGCTTTGTCCTGCGCGCCGGCTTTCTCAGAAAGAAAAAGCGTAGTACCGGGCCAACTCCGGCTCCCTCGGATGATCGCGCCCGCGCAGTCGTCCAGGCGGATTACCGGAGCGGCGCCGGGGACCCGGCGTTCCGCAGCCCTCATCGTTAATTCGGTGGAATTGCGAATCAGGAAAGCGGGGCCTTCCGCCGGGTTGATCTGGACATTGTCCAGTTCCATGCCCGCCGTGTTGTAGGCCCGCAGGCCGTCTTTCGAATCCGCCACAATATCCATCAGCCGCAGTCCGGAGATCGGCATTTCAGGCAGACCTTCGATACTTACGGCCACCGGCGCGCGGTTTACGGTCATACGCGAAATAACTATATTGCGGAAGATCGGCGTGCGTGCCGACACCGGTTCGTCGGGCACCTTCGTGTAATAGTTGGTCACTTCAATCGCCGCTCCCGCAGGGTCTTCAATGATCCAGTTATCGAACCGAATATTTTCGACGGTGCCACCTCGCGCGCGCCCGCTCTTGATGCGTACTCCTTTATCCGTTTGCTGCGAGACGATATTCGACGCCACCACATTCCTGATCCCACCCGCCGTCTCGCTGCCCAGAACGACGGCGCCGTGTCCTCGGCGAACCGTCGTATTCGTGATCGCCACATTCTCCGTAGGCCGGTTGACGCGTCGCCCATCGGCATCTTTGCCGGACTTCAGGCAGATCGCGTCGTCGCCGGTCGAGAAGAACGAATCGGAAATCCGGACCTCGCGGCTGGAGTCGAGATCCACCCCATCGGTATTGCGGCCGGGGTAAGTTTCCACAATCACATTGCGGATCGTGACGTTCTCGCAGTAGAGAATGTGAAGCGTCCACATCGAAGACCCCACAATGTGAATGCCCTCTATAAGGATGTTCTTTGAGTTCATCGGGCGAATGAAAGACGGGCGCAGAAACGGCGCCGCTTTGCGGTAATCGGCCTCAGGTACGGTCTCGCCTTTTTCAGTGCGCCGCTGGATGTCTTCCCACATCGCCCGAGCTTCCGGCTTATTAGTGACCTTGACCCACCCGGCGTTGTCCGTAGTTAGCGTGCCCCGGCCCGTGATGGCAATGTTTTCGAGGTTCTCCCCGCCAATGAGCGGTGCGGGGGTTATCGCTTCCGTGCCTTCGTAACGGCCTTTCACCAGAGGATATTCGGAACTGCCCGGCGCGGCGGCTTCGAAACGCAGCGTGGCCCCGGCGTCGAGGTCGAGCGTAAGGTTGCTGACCATTTGAATCGCTCCGGTACGGTACGTTCCGGCCGGGAAGAACACCGTGCCTCCTCCCGCTTTGGCCGCCGCTTCGATCGCCTGCCGGATCGCCTGCGTGGTTGAAGCGCTCCCGTCGTTTTTGGCGCCATAATCGAGAACGTTGTAAACAGGAGGGGCGGCCTGCAGCGTTGTCGCGAGCAGGGTTGCAACTGCGAGCCGAAGGATTGCGTGCGGTGTCATATTCAGGTTCAGGTTATCCTAACTGATTTCTCTCCACGGAGAGCTTCGACGCTTTCGATATAATCTCGCTCGTGAATCGCAGACATCTCCTCACCGCCCTCGCCTCCACCACTTTGGTCTCCGCTCAGAATACCGGCCGCACCGCCCGCAAAGGCCGCATCAAACAGGCATGCTTTGCCCGCAGCCTCAACGCTCCCAACACGCCCCCAATGCCGCCCGACGAAATGTACGCTCTCGCCGCGCGCCTCGGCGCCGTTGGTTTCGACTTCCTTCCGCCCGACCAGTGGCCCCTGCTAAAGAAACACGGCCTCATCCCCACCCTCGGCACCGGCGGCGGCGTCACCATCGAAAACGGCATCGTTCACAAGGAGATGAACGAATCCGTCGCGAAATCGCTCACCGCTTTCATAGACGCCTGCGCCGCCGCAGGTTGCCCGAACATCCAGATTCCCGGCGGACAGCGCAGAGGCATCTCCTACACCGATTGCGCCAACAACGCCGTGGAATTCCTGAACCTGGTCAAAGGACACGCCGAAGAGAAAGGCGTCAATCTGTGCGTTGAAATTTTCAACGACAAATATCAGAACCCCGCCATCGGCAGAGTCGACCAGGCAAGCAACCACCTCGCCTGGGTAGTTGACGTCGTGCAACGCGTCAACTCACCCCGCGTTAGAGTTCTGTTCGACATCTACCACGCGCAGATCATGGACGGGAACATCGTCGAAAACATCAAAGCCGTATTCCCGCTGATCGCTCACTTCCACACCGCGGGCGTTCCCGGCCGCCACGAGATCGATGAAACTCAGGAACTCAACTACCCGTTCATCCTGAGAACGATCGCGGATCTCGGATACAAAGGCTACGTCGCGCACGAATACGACCCCACCCCCGGCCGCAATCCCGCCGAGATGCTCGAAAAGGTCATGACCATCGCCGATGTCTAGCATCCACTGCCAAAACACCGGCAGCCCGGCGTCATAATCAAAGCGTGGATTTCGATTACACGCCGGAGCAGAAGCAACTGCGCCGCGAGGTTCGCGATTTTGCCCAGGCGGAGATCGCGCCTCATGTCATGGAGTGGGACGAGGCGCAGACCTTCCCGCTCGCGGTAATTAAGAAGCTCGGCCAGCTCGGTTACCTGGGCGCCATCTTCCCCGAAGAGTACGGCGGAGCGGGCCTGGGCTACGTCGAATACTCCATCATCATCGAAGAGCTCTCGCGCGTCGATGGCTCGGTGGGCATCATCGTCGCGGCTCACACATCGCTCTGTTCGAATCACATCTATAAGGCCGGCAACGAAGAGCAGAAGCGGAAGTATTTGCCGAAGCTGGCAACGGGCGAACGGATCGGCTGCTGGTCGCTGACCGAGCCCGAGGCTGGCTCCGACGCCGCCGGTACTCGCAGCACCGCCGTCCGCGACGGTGACGACTGGATCGTCAACGGTTCGAAAACCTTCACCACAAACGCCCATTACGCGGATGTTTGCGTGGGCATGGCCGTGACGGATCGCGCCGCGGCGCAACACGGAATCTCAGCGTTCATCTTTGAAAAAGACACTCCCGGTTTTCGCGCCGGTAAAAAAGAAAACAAGCTCGGCCTCCGCGCCAGCGCCACCGGCGAAGTGATCTTCTCCAACTGCCGCTTGCCCGCTGCCGGCATGCTTGGCAAGATGAACGACGGCTTTGTCGACAGCCTGCGCATTCTCGACGGCGGCCGCGTGTCTATTTCCGCCCTCTCCATCGGAATGGCCCAGGGAGCCTACGACGCGGCCTTGAAATACGCTAAACTTCGCAAACAGTTCGGCCGCCCCATCTCCGAGTTCCAGGCCATTCAACACAAGCTGGTCGACATGGCCACGAAGATCGACGCCTCGCGCCTCCTGACCTATCGCGCCGCAAAAATGATCGACGCGGGCAAGCGCGTTACAAAGGAATCCGCCATGGCGAAGCTCTTCTCTTCCGAGGCCGCGGTCTGGATCGCCAACGAAGCAGTACAAATCTTCGGCGGCTACGGCTTCATCAAAGATTACCCGGTAGAGAAGTTCTATCGCGACGTGAAGCTCTGCACCATCGGCGAAGGCACCAGCGAAATCCAGCGCCTGGTGATCGCGCGCCAGCTCCTGAAAGACTGACTCGTGACCACGAAAGAACTCGCGCGGCTCGCGACCCAGATCGAAAACGGAGCACCGCTCCCCTCGGATCTCCCTGTCGGGGAAGGCCTCATCGTCGGCATCACCGGCCCGCCCGGCGCAGGCAAGAGCACCCTTGTCGATGCTCTCACCGCCGAATTCCGCAAGCGCGCCAAACGCGTCGCCATCGTCGCGGTAGACCCTTCCAGCCGCTCCACGGGAGGCGCCATCCTCGGCGATCGCATCCGCATGCATCGCCACCATTCCGACGAAGGCGTTTTCATCCGCTCCATGGCCACTCGGGGAGCGGCCGGCGGACTCGCGCGTACCAGCATGGCCCTTTCGCATCTGTTTCGCGGGGCCGGCTTCGACATGATCTTCGTCGAAACAGTCGGGGTCGGCCAGGATGAAATCGATATTGCCGCGCATGCCGATGTCACCGTCGTCGTGCTGGTTCCCGGTATGGGCGACGATGTCCAGGCAATCAAAGCCGGCGTTATGGAGATCGCCGATATCTTTGCTCTCAATAAAGCCGACCGCCCCGGCGTCGAACAGACCGAGCGCGAGATCGAAGCCATGCTGTCGCTCGGAACTACGCATGTTCCGGTGTTGCGGACCGTCGCCACCGAAGGGACTGGCGTTGCCGAACTCGCCGACGCCCTCACCGGATACAGGCGCCGCGAATGGCATCCCGAAGCCGACTGGGCCATCGATCATTTGGGGATCGCCGTCCGCTCCCTCGACGAAGCCCTGCCGTTCTATGAGGCTCAACTCGGCATGCCCTCCGCAACCCGCGAAACCGTGGAACACGAAAAAGTCCGCGTGGCCATGCTTACGGTCGGCGCCTCGCGCATCGAACTGCTGGAACCCATGGCGGACGATTCCCCGATCGCGAAATTCCTCGAAAAACGCGGCCCCGGTCTGCATCACGTCGCCATGCGAGTCGGCAATCTGAACGCCGTTACCACGCGCCTTCGCGACAGCGGCGCGCGACTGCTCGGAGAACCCCGCCAGGGCGCCGGCGGCCACACCTATGTGTTCGTCCATCCAGGCAGCGCCGGTGGCGTACTATGGGAACTTATCCAGGCTTAACAGCTTTCTTTAGGAGACCCATTTGCCCTCAATCGGCATCATCGGCGGGAGTGGCCTGTATTCCATGCCCGGCTTCAAAAGCGATCGCGAAGTCGTCATCGAAACCCCTTTCGGAGACCCTTCCGATAACTACATCGTCGGCGAACTCGAAGGCCATGAAGTCGTCTTTCTGGCCCGCCACGGCAGAGGTCATCGCATCTCGCCTTCGGAACTCAACTTCCGCGCCAACATTTATGGCATGAAGACCCTCGGAGTGGAACGCATCGTCTCCCTCAGCGCCGTCGGCTCGCTCAAAGAAGAGCACAAGCCCCTCGACTTCGTCATCCCCGACCAGTTCTTCGACCGCACCCGCGGCCGCATTTCCACCTTCTTCGGCGAAGGCCTGGTCGCTCATGTGAGCTTTGCCGATCCCGTCTGTCCGCAGCTTTCTCAAACCGTCGAAGCCGCCTGCCGCGACGCCGGCGTTACTGCAAAACGCGGTGGAACCTACCTCTGCATGGAAGGCCCCGCCTTCTCCACCAAAGCCGAATCCAACATCTACCGCTCCTGGGGCATGGACGTCATCGGCATGACTAATCTTCAGGAAGCCAAACTCGCGCGTGAAGCCGAGATCTGTTACGTCACCGTCGCCATGGTTACCGATTACGATTGCTGGCATCCCGGTCATGAGGCGGTCGAAGTTACCGACATCATTCGCGTGCTCCTGCAAAACGCGGCCAACGCCTGCAGCGTCGTGGCACACGCCGTGAAATCCATGCCCGCCGAGCGCACCTGTAAATGCGGTTCGGCCCTGCAGCACGCGCTCATCACCGATAAGAAACTCGTGCCCGCCTCCACCCTCAATAAGCTGGAACCGATTGTCGGAAAGTACTTCGTCTAACCTGCGGGCGCGCGTCGCGCTTGAATCCATCCGCGCGGGAGCAATGCCGCCCGCCGATGAGGTACGCGCCCTTGGCGAAGAATGCCCCGGCGACTTCTTCCGCGTGGTCATCGAATCGCTTGCCGACTCATTCGACCCCGCGCAATCCGTCGCCTACGACGAACTCATGGAGGCATGGGCTCTGCACCGCCCCCCCGCACCCACCCGCATCCCCGAACTCGTAGATACCGTCTACGTCCTCTCACGCGTCACCCTCGGCGCCGATGTCAAAATCACCAGCATCATGCTCGACGCGATGAAGCGCCGCTTCCCCAATGCCCGTATCGTCTTGGTCGCCGGCCGCAAATCGATCGAGCTCTTCGAAGCCGATCCACGGCTCGAATACCTCGAAGCCGCCTATCCGCGAAGCGGCCCCGTCAGCGCCCGCATCGCATTCGGCCACGAGCTGCGTGAAAAGCTCAACGCGCCCAACAGTATCGTCATCGACCCCGATTCCCGCATCACACAACTCGGTCTGGTGCCCGTCTGCGATCCCGGCCGCGCCTTCCACTTCCCCAGCCGAACCTCGGGAACCCCTACCGATAACCTCAGTTACCTGACGAACCAATGGCTCAAACAAACCTTCGGCGTAACAGGCCGCGCCTTCATAGCACCAAATCCCGTTCCTCTTGACTGCCACCGCCCCTGCGCCGCCATCAGCCTCGGCGTCGGTGAGAACGAATCCAAACGCATACCCGGCACATTCGAAGCCGACCTCATCAGACATCTGAGCCGGCGCCACCCCACCCTTTACATTGATCGCGGGGCCGGAGGCGAAGAAGCGCGCCGCGTCACAGCAGCCGTCGAAGCGTCGGGAATATCGAACCGGGTCCGCTTCCACGAAGGTTCCTTCGCCGCTTTCGTTTCCCTCATTGCTCAATGCGATTTCTACGCCGGTTACGACTCCGCCGGCCAGCACGCCGCTGCCGCCGCCGGTGTTCCCTTCGTCTCCGTCTTTGCCGGAGCGCCTTCCAAAGTCTTCCGCGCCAGATGGTCCCCCCTTCCCTTTGACCCCCAACAGGAGTAAGATCTCGGGCAGAAGTAAAAGATTTTCTTCCCAGTAGGAAGAGTCGTGGAGCGTAAACCAATGTTCGACAGTATCGAAGATCAGATGAAGAACACCTCAATGGACGGGTCGCCCAAAGAGAAGTGGACCAAATACCTCATCATTAGCGCCATCTCCCTTTGCGTGGTTGGCGGGCTCTTCGCCGCCGTGCAGTTCCTGAAATAGCTTGAGCTTGCCGGCGATTCACGCTAATAGTGGAGTTTGAACACCTCTCGCTCCTTCGCCTTCATCGCCTGTGTTTGCCTTGCACTGGGCCAGAACGTCACGGCGCCTCCCGCTCCTCAGACACTCGCGTCCGTGCGTATTTTGTTCGGCCTTACCGATGCAGCGCCTACTGCGTGGGATGGTACCGTAGCGCTTGATAAAGGCTCGGTTCGCGCAATCCAGGGCGTTCGCTTTGGCCCCGAAGACTCTACGGATTATTCTTCCTCGTGGAAAGTGACCACGCGCGCCCTGGGCCAGGACATCCTCGAAAACGGTATTTTCATCACATCTTTGGCACAGCCCGATTCGCGCTGGAGTATTCACACCCCGCGCGGTGATTTCAGCTTCACCCTGAAAGACCTGCAATGGGGCGACGAGCAGTCCTTTCTCGATGGCGCGGTAGACGTCACGCGCGTCCCGCCCACCGCGCAACTCACCACGTCCGACGATGATGAAGACTTTCCCGCCGTAACCCATGCAGGCGAGGCTGTGTGGGCTTCCTTCGTGCGCTTCTCGCATTCCAGCCGCGCCCAGGAGTCCTTCCAGCAAATGCCGCATCCGCCCGAAGGTTACGATTACCTCGCGCGCCCCGCCGGCGGCGATCAGATTTTCGCCATGCGCTATTCCGACGGACAAAACGGCTGGTCCCGCCCTGAGCCTGTATCTCCGAAAGGCGAGGACACCGCGGGTTCGGCCATCGCCGCGGATGGCCAGGGCAGGGTCTGGGTCGTGTGGTCCTCTCAGCGCAACGGCAACTTCGATCTCTACGCGCGCTCTCAATCGAAAGGTCAGTGGGGCCCGGAAATACGCGTTACCAAAGATGTCGGCACGGATCTCAATCCCGTCGCCGTCGCCGATGCCAGGGGACGCGTCTGGATCGCATGGCAGGGCTATCGCAATAACAACCTCGAAGTCCTCGCGGCGGTGCAAAACGGCGACGCTTTCTCCCCCGAGTCCGTCATCTCCGTTTCCCGCGCCAGCGACTGGGACCCCGCCATCGCCGCCGCCCCCAACGGCGACATCGCCATCGCCTGGGACACCTACGATCGCGGCGATTATGACGTCTGTTTCCGCAAAATGCGCACCGGCGCAAAAGGCATCGAAACAGACGAGCCCATAGCCGCCGCCGCAACCCCGCTCTTCGAAGCTCGCGCCAGCATCGCCTTCGATTCCGGCAACCGCCTCTGGCTCGCCTACGAAAACTCCACAGCGCGCTGGGGTAAGGAATTCGGCACCTACGACACCTCCGGTACCCCGCTCTATGAAGAGCGCGGCATTCGCGTCAAATGCTTCGACGGCGCGTCCGTCTACACCACCTCGTCCGACCTGCTCAACGTGATGCCCGGCACCCCGGCCTCACCCCCGCGCGCCCCGCGGCCCAAAGCCAATCGCCAGCCCCCGCCCCCGAATCCCAATCAGGCTAAAAATCGAAGGCCCGGCGCCGGCGTGAATCCCCGCAATAGCGGCTCGCTCAATACCTCACCGCGCCTGGTGGCCGATGGAGCGGGCGGCATCTATCTCGCCTTTCGCTCGCCCGCGCGTCCGCTCAATTCGCGATCCCCGGTCGGCGCCATCTGGTTCGAGCATCTTGTGTACTTCGACGGACATAAATGGACCGGCCCCGTCTTCATCCCGCGTACAGACGGCGCCATGGAGGCAGGCATGGCCCTGCTGCCCCTGGGACCAGCGCACGTCCTCAGCATCTCCGCCATGGACCATCGCCAATCGACTCCGCAGGGGCTCGGCCCGCAGGCCACCGAACGTATCAACAGCGATCTCTACGCGGCCGACGTGCGGCTCGAAGGACTCACCCCGTCGGCGTCCATGCCCGAACTGGTTAAGGTTCAGCCCGACCCCGCCGTCGCTCCCGATGCCCGCACCCTTGCCGAGCGCAGCCAGATCGAGTTGCTGCGCAGTTATCGAATCAGCGCCGCGGGAACTCAGTACCGGATCCTGCGCGGCGATTTCCATCGCCATACCGAATACTCGCTCGAAGGCACTCGCGACGGCAGCGTCGAAGACGCCTACCGCTATATGATCGACGCCGCCGGCCTCGACTGGGGCGGCTGCTGCGACAACGAAAACGGCGAAGGCCACGAGTATTTCTGGTGGCGCGAACAGACCATGGCCGATGCCTATAAACTCGGCGCGAACTTCCTGCCCCTGTTCTCCTTCGAGCACCTTGTGCGCTATCCCGAAGGCCATCGCTCCGTGCTCTTCGCGAAACGCGGCGTTAGGCCCATCCCCCATCTGGCGCCTGTTGCCATCGACGCGCCGCCCGCGCCTGCGCCGGACACTCAAATGCTCTATCGATATCTGCACAGGTTCGGCGGCATTTCAGTTCTTAACACCACGGCCACCGACCTTGGTACCGACTGGCGCGATCATGATGCCGAAGTCGAGCCTGCCGTTGAGATCTACGAAGGCTTCCGCCAAAGTTACGAGAACGAAACTGGCCCTCGCGCGGCGAAACAAGGCGATGCGATCGGCAATCTGCGCCCCGCCGGCTACGTTTCGCAGGCTCTGGCGAAAGGTTACCGCCTCGGTTTCACCGCCGGCAGCGACCATGTCTCGACTCACATCGCTTACACCAACGTACTGACAACCGATACGACGCGTGAGGCGATCGTCGACGCGATGCGAAAACGCCACACCTACGCCTCGACAGACAACATCGTCGCGGAGGTCAGGTCAGGCGATCACCTGATGGGCGATGAGTTCACAGTAACCGCTGCGCCGAAGATTTCGGTGAAACTGACCGGCACCGCTGCCTTCGCAAAGGTGGTCATCGTGAAGGACGGAAGAGAAGTCTACACCGCAACCCCGGGAACGAAAGAAGTGTCGTTCGACTGGACCGACACCGACCCTGCGACATCCGGCGCCGCTTCGTATTACTACGTCAGAGGCGAGCAGACCGACGGACAACTGGTCTGGGTAAGCCCGATGTGGATCATTAGGAAAATCTGACAGCTCAAAGCGCAGCCAGAATAGAGGCCATTTCCTTCAGGCCGATCGCCTCAACATCCTCGCCGATCGGGTACCGCTCTTTGCCTGGGTTGACGACAAAGCGCTTTTTCGGCCTGACATCTTCGCAGGCAACAAAAAATCCTTTTTCCAGGCGAGCCGAAAGACCGCGTTTGATTTCAATCGCCCACAGTCCGTGGCCAGGCATCTCCAGCAGCAGATCGATTTCCGCGCCGCCGGCAGTTCGGTAGAAGAGCGGCACGGAGCCCAACGGCGCTGCGGCCAGAAGGTTCTCGATTACAAAGCCCTCCCAACTGGCCCCCGCGACCGGGTGGCCCAGCAGAGCCTCTTCATCCACGATGTTCAGCAGCGCATGGACAATGCCGCTGTCACGCACAAATACTCTGGGCGCTTTCACCAGTCGCTTACCCATATTGCTCTGAAAAGGCTGCAGTCGGCGCACCAGCATCAGGTCAGACAGTAAGTCGACGTAGCGAAGCACCGTTTTGCCATCCACCGCAAGACCGCGCGGCCAGTTGCGCCGCGTTGAACAGGCCGCCCTGGACGTGAGCGAGCATCGTCCAGAAGCGCTGTAGTGTGGTCGCCGGGATTCGCGGACCGAATTGCGGAATATCGCGTTCCCGATAGGTCCTGATAAAGGCCTGTCTCCAGATCAGGCTGCGCGCTGAATCGTCGGCGAGGAGACTCTCCGGAAACCCGCCCCGCACCCACAGGTCGGGTTGCCGGTTGTCCGGCGTTTCGAGCACATCGAACGGCGACATCTCGATGTAGGCAATCCTTCCCGCAAGCGTCTCGGACTGCCGCAGCAAATCGACTGACGCCGAACCGAGCAGCAGGAACCGGCCCGAGGTTCTTCCGCGACGCCTGCCATCGTCGATCAGACCCCGAAGAGACGTAAACAGTTCCGGCGTTCGCTGAACCTCGTCCAGAATCACCAGCTTGTTTTCATGCCGGGCAAGATAGAGAACCGGCTCCGCCAGTTTCTCGCGATCCACCCCCGATTCGAGGTCCAGATAAATGCTGTCACGGGTCTCGCCGATGGCCCGTGCGAGGGTCGTCTTCCCCACCTGCCGAGGGCCGAGTAAGCCCACTGCGGGGAACTGGCCCAGACGCTGCATCACCATCCCCTCAATTCGGCGTTCGACCATGGACGCAATTATGGCACAGAATTCCCGATTTGCATGGTTGAGAGGCGAGGACGCCCTGCCGGGACTCTATTCGATGTCACATGCTAAAATCGAGGAAAATACGAAGTTTGTCTGCGCCTTGCAGGCAAAACGTAATAAAGGAACGCCACCCTAGCTCAGTTGGTAGAGCGGCTGATTCGTAATCAGCAGGTCGCCAGTTCGATCCTGGCGGGTGGCTCCAGAATTTCCAATAGTTTGCGGGCGATTCGATGGATGGTCGAGTCGCCCGTTTCGCTTTGATACAGGTCATAGACAGCAGAGGCGATAGAAAATTAGGCCGATAAAGGCGAGGCCGAGGGTTCCCGATGCGGCCAAAGGGAATGCGCGCGTCCGAGTGGCTGGCAGCGCCACGAATGTGGACGGCCAGTCCAGAAATCTTCGAGGCCGTGCCGTTCGCGCAACGAGAATTGCACATTGTAAGAGTCCCGGACGCCAGTTCCCGCGCCGGTGGGTCACAATTCTCGAAGCCCCGACGTCCCTCGGGGGGAGCCCGCCTTCTCATCGCTTTGAGGACCTCTAATGGATCATAAAATACTCAATTATCTTCAATTTAGTGTAAGATATGACCCAGTATGCCTCGCAAAACTCCCGCCATTCTTCCTCGCCTGACCCGCCTGCTTGCCACCCTGGGCCAGAACATGAAGAAGGCGCGGCTCCGGCGCTCCTATTCATCGGAAACCGTCGCCCAACGCGCCGGAATCACGCGCAAGACGCTGTATCGCGTTGAGCGCGGAGATCCCGCGGTCGCCCTCGGCATCTACGCG